>Ga0310786_10009675_pt1 | contig 12197 bp, 13 predicted proteins | sample AusTroGonzalo_MG_FD_203881 | JGI IMG/M metagenome (GOLD analysis project Ga0310786, IMG submission 203881) | Bovine rumen microbial communities from tropical cattle in Woodstock, Queensland, Australia - Gonzalo_03 (v2) (version 2) | ecosystem: Host-associated > Mammals > Digestive system >...
TGATCATTGACGGAATTCTGAACCTGATAATCCGCAAACAGGCTGCAGATATACTCCATCATGCCGTGCTCGCCGTATGTCGCACAGTAGAAAGTACCGCCCGTCTTCAGAACACGCCTGACTTCCCACAGTCCCTTTTGAAGGTCCGGTACATGATAAAGCATCATATTCGCGATGACAACATCAAATGTTTGATCCGCAAACGGAATATCCTGAATATCGATTTGACAGTATTCGATTCCGCTTTGGTTGTGCAGCGTCTCTCGCGCTTTATCCAGCATGCCTTCGGAAAAATCCGACAGGATAAACCGGCTGCAGCGGCTGATGATCTCCTCCTTGCCGGTCCACATATCACCGGTACCGCAGCCGAGTTCCAGTACGGCCGCGCCTTCCCGGATCTGATAATGGGAAGTAATCCAGTTCCCGAACCCCTGCCTGTTTACAGAATATTTGCTGTGAATCGAAATCCGGGTATTCAGTTTGTCTGCTGTACGGTATTGATTTTTCACTGTTGCGCCGTCATTGATACCCTTCACAGATTCGGGCATTTCAGAACAAGCAGTTTTCATCGGTCATCCTCCTCTGACAATAACGGCACCAGATAATCCACGTTTTCCTCAACCGGCAGCGTTCCGTCAATCCGGATCACAGGACAGCCGACCGTTTCCAGCCAATCTGTGACGTAAGTGTCCGGCCTGCTGTCCGTCAGGGAAAACCACGCACACTCTTTATCATACAGGTCACCGCCCGGAAGAATCCTGTTCCCGAATTTCTGATATGAACGGTCCCGGACGCGCCGGCTCCGGATCTGCTTCGGAACCTCAATCAAAACGATATGTTCCAATGAGGCGATCAGCCTGTCGCCGTAACTGCCCTTTACAGCCGCGAAGATGAACCGGTTGTTATCCCTGATCCTTTCTTCCAGAAGCCGGATCACTTCTTCTTCGTTTCTCGGGCCGGAAAACGCGTACGCAGGATCCTCCTTCGGGAAAAAGAGATCTTCATTATCTATGAACTCATATCCCATCCGGTCAGCCAGCATTCTCCCCAGGGTACTTTTTCCGGTTCCGTTGAGTCCGCATATCAGAATGCCCATATGAACCTCACGTTATTCCGGCACTTTCATTTCTTCCAATGCCATGTTTCAATACTCCGCAGGGATGTTTCCCCAGCCGATTATACCCGTATGCTGTTCATAAAGCTCCTGCTACTTCGTGAGGTCATTCAAATCAAGCACCACTTCCGACAGCATATTGGCACCGTAAGCAAGGAAACCGGAGGGAGCCGGAAGCCTCATTACGTGAGTGAAACCGTTTTCCGTCGCGTTTCGGACCGCTCGGTCCATATGATAATTGCTACTGATCATCACGACGGGTTCTCCCGCTGAAACGATCCCGGCAATATTGCTGAAGTTCTCTTTCGTGGTTTTTGCCTGATCTTCGAGGATCAGTCTGTCTTCCGGCACGCCGCGTTCTGTCAGGATTTCACGCATAACGGCAGCTTCCGTCCGGCCGGACTCGTCTGCATTTCCGCCGGTCAGGATCAGCCGCGCTTCGGGATATTTATCCAGGTAATCCCGGGCTGTGTCCAGTCTTGCCAGCAGGTCAGGCGCGGGTTTCCCGTTTTCCAGCGCCAGCCCCAGAACAATCGCATAATCCGCCCGGCCCGCGGTATTGATCATACTGCCGACAATCACTTTCCCGCAGAAAAAGATGATCACCGCGCTTGCCAGGGCGATGACGGTACGAAGGAGCCAGCCGATGCCCCTGAGTACCGCGGGGTTCCATCGGGTAAAAATATTGAACCGGACATCCAGCGCAAACAGCAGGAGAATCACGCAAAGGATGATCTCATACCTGAAAACTTTCTGGTAATCCGCTTTCAGCACGACGGCATTGATCCTGGCCGGCATCACAAAAGCGACATCCACAATCAGAAGAACAACCAACACGAGCAGCATATCACCGATGATCCTCCTGACAAGCGAAATCCGATTCCCATTTGCCATATTCTTATTCTCCTCAAATCCAGATGCTTTCATAAAGCCTGTCCTGGCTTCCCGGTTTCAATGACAGTATATCAAAGGGCGTCCTTTGGACAATTCTTAACACATTCCATACATAAAATACACTCGGTCCCGTTTTTACGTTTTCTGGAATTGTCTGTCACATCGACGTCCATGGGACATACCTTCCTGCATTTTCCGCAGGAGATACATTTATCCGTATCACATTTGACCCTCATCAGGGAAAAGTAGCTCATAGGTTTCAGGAATACGGTAATCGGACAAATATACTTACAGAATGCCCTGTTGTCTTTGAACAGGAACGCCAGCACGATTCCGACCCCATAATACACAACATTGCCGATAATGAATGCCCAGAACATGATTCGTTCCATATTTCCGGCTTTTGCAAGGAAGAGTGCCGCTACAAAAACAAGCGATGCCGCAAATGTGATATACCTGATCCATCCGATCTTTTCCCTCGGCCTTTGCGGTGTCTTATAAGGAAGAAAGTCCAGGACCATTGCTGTCCAGCAGGCATAGCCGCACCATCCCCGTCCGAAAATCAACGGGCCTAAAATTTTTGCAACGGCATAATGAATCGTTGCCGCCTCGAAAACGCCCGTGAACAGATAATACCAGAAGCCTTCGATCTGCATGTTTTCGCCGCATATCAGGCCGAGGTATACAAGCATATATAATCCGACAAGCAGCTGGGTGACTCTTCTCGCGTGTTCATTTTTCCTGATGAACAAAAAAAGGCCCAGGGAGATTGCGATTCCGATATAAGAAAAGTTGAAAAGATAAAACAGGTTGTCCTTTGTGAGCCACAGTATGACTGCAACCGTTTCAAAAATCACAAAAAATATGACAGGCGCCAGGTATTTTTTCCCTGCCTTCATCTCATCACCTCAATCAATCCCGTATTTCCGTCTGCCCGTTAATCAAAACTTTTTCCCCTGAATGATCATGGAAAGCGGATACCCGCTGCGGTCGATCGCGGCAAACCCGCCGCTGATATCGCTGTCAAACTCCTGAAGGCCGGTAATCACTATTCCGTTGCCGCACATTCCGGTTATGATCTCAGACATCGAATGGGTAAAGTCAGTGAAGGTCTTTGAATGATAGTTCTTCTGCGTCATATAATACATGCCCCCGTTACCGGTCCACTCGTGCTCGAAATATGAAAACCGGCACTCCGTCCTGTGCTCCGGATCAAACTCTTCATCGCCTTCAGCAGCCAGCATATTCGTACATGGATGCTGTTCATTGATCACAATGACCGCGCCGGGTTTCATGCACTTCGCGACCACGGCAAAAAAGCGGTTCAGGTCATCAAACCAGCAAAGCGCGCCGATCGTGATGATGACAATATCAAACTGTTCCCTGTACCGGTCATCGATATCATAAACGTTTACGGCTTCAAACACGCAGGGCAAGCCCAGTTCCTTTGCTTTATCATTGGCAAAGGCCACCTGGTTTTCAGCGATATCAAAACCGATCCCTTTCGCCGCCTTTCCGCTTTTCACCAGGGAAAGCAGCTCCCTTCCGTTATTGCAGCAGAACTGGCCTATCACGGTCCCCTCCGTATGAATCTGCCGCAGGATATCTGCTGTTTCCCTGTTGAAAAAGGGATAGTCTTCCTTCTGAATACGGTCTGAGATATCATTCCCCCAGGAAGCATGCCTTTGATCAAAAGCTTCCTCCCACGCCGCCTTATTTCCTTCGATATACTTTTCCATAAAATCGTCCTTCCCATTTCGTGATGGCCCGTTCACTACGCAATGATTGCCGTTTCTCCGGGCATCAATCCTCCGGGCATCCGATCATGTAAGTGAAAAACCCATTTCCACGCGTTTTACTTCAGTTCGCTGTACAGAATTTTCCCCACACAGATCCTGTCCGGGTCCATCCGTTCCAGGAAGGATTCGAAGGCCAGTTCTTCTGAAGGATTCACCTGCAGGGTATATTCTCCTTCTGGTGTGACGATAGTGACCGGCCGGCCGGTATCCACCATGCCCGCCAGGAAAAGAATAGCAAAGTCGCCGTTGACCGCCTCATCCGGCGTAACGGTATAGGTATTGCTGTCGCTGTCAAAAGATGCGCGGATGATTCCCTCGTTGACCGAAGGCTCCGCTTCCAGCCAATACCAGGAAGTGATCTCCCTGCCGGCCGCACGGGTTCCCAGGTCCCAGACCACTTCCGACGGAGCGGGATCCCGTACATACTGTGAAACCCAGCGGACAGCGTTCGTGTTCGCCTCAGTCAGTTCCAGGCCGAATTCGCCGCTGACCAGGGCAGTCATGGCCTTGTCAAATGCTTCGTTATCCCCGTCAAGCCAGTATGACAGATAGACTATATCATCGGTTCCCAGATACTCCCGCACAACCTGCAGCATGGCAGTCAGCATATCTTCCACTTCTTCACGTTCCGCGAAGGATTCCGGATCAGCCAGCACGAAACTCTGCGAATCCGTATAGTCGATGTAATTGTGTCCTTCCGGCACATGGATCCATACCTGATGCTCATACCCGAAACCGTATTCCTTCCGGTAATCTTCCAGCGTTTTCTCAAATTCCGCGCAGCGCACGGACCTTCTGGCGTCTTCGGAGTAATAATCCCGGATCCCCGTCTGCAGGCAGATCGGACAGTTGGCCATATTCAGCAGGCTGACCCCGTTCGGATGCCCGGAGGACATGTTCACCGCGGCAAAGCGGTCCGCAAGCCGCGGGGCCAGCTGGTATACCCCGTCCCCCCCGGCGGAAAAACCCAGCAGGTAAACGCGGTTCGGGTCGGCATGCTCCGTCACCGTCATATGCGTAATCAGGGCATCCAGCAGCGGATAGGTCTCCTCCCGGAAATGCAGGTCCCAGGTATCTGAGACACCGCGGACAGCGATATAGATGCCGTTCGCCACGGAGCGTTTGTAATAACTGAACATATTGATCCACTGGTCGTTGTTTCCTTCCTCCGGACCGCCTCCGCCACCGTGAAGGGTGATATAAAGGGGATATTGTCCTGATTCGTCTGCTTCCCCCACGGTTTCCTTCAGGAAGTGCAGTTCCTTTCCTCCGTAGGACAGGGTATAGACTGTCTGCGGTTCACCTGCAAACCATTCGCTCGGAACAACTTCCGTCACCACAGTGACCTCATCCGCGAAAGCTGTTTTTATTTCTTCATTCTCCATGGCTTCCTTCAGGATGTCATCCACCATGGCGGCTGTCTCCTCCTCTGTTTTCGGAGCAGAACCGGGATTGACGACGATGGGCTCTTCCGCGCCGGCATGTGCCGCAAACAGCATCAGGGAAAGAACCAGCCAGAAAGCCGCAAATCTCATCTTCATAAGTACATTCTCTTCTTTCTCATATTTTTATCCCGGATCTTGATTCCGGTTTTCAGGCCTGCCGTTTCCTGATCGGGAAAAACATATAATCCTTCCCGGTTTGGGGGCAGGAAAAATCATTCACAGCACCTGCAAGCGGAATATTGTTCTCTTTCATGTATTGCCACATGTCTGAAAAAGTATTGTTTCCCTCGCATTCGACCATCAAACAGTCATAAGCCGGAATCACCCATTTGACCCATCCCTCTGGAGCTTCCGCGTCATCCCTGCATTCTGCCCCTGCCAGATAAAGTCCCCTGTTGAAATCATCCCACGGCTTAAATGAGCGGGAAAAATCAGTCATGGCTCCCCATATGCCGACGAGGTTGCCGGATTCGTCCCTTTTGGCCAGATCGGCAATCTCATCAAAATGGGTATTGGCATCCTGCCAAAGCCTCTGAATGAAACCGTCACCATCCCGGGTTGATCCTTCTTTCCCAATGACAACAAACGAGTCTTTGATGACTTCCTCAATCTTCATTTGTTTCCGTGCCTCCCTTCAGTGAAACTCACTGTATGATTCACTTTCTGATCTTTCCGGCCGTCATTCTGTAGCTCAGGGCCAGTAATACCTTAATGTCCTCATTCTCCGCTGATCCGTCCAGCAGGATCGTGATCCATTTATCCTTGTTCATATGATACGCCGGGCAAAATCCCGGTTTCCGCCGAAAGGAACCCATCATCACCGGATCGCATTTGACATTCAGGATATCGACATCACCATCCTTGTTGATTCCGATCGTCCTGTACGGGATAGTCATGGTAATCCCGAACCATTTCCGGTTGTCGATATGCCGGAATACACAGGACACGTCATCCCGGGGAAAGGGATAATCCGGTTCCACACTGTACTCGTCAAAAGTATAGTCGATCAGTTCCTGCCTGGTCATGATTCATCTCCCGACTTCTGTAAACACTCACATCTTTTTGATTTTATCGATTTCGACAGCCGCTTCACGGATCAAATCTTCTTCACTGATACCTCCGAAAAATGTACCGTTACGATACACTATTTTCCCATTGACAATGGTGGTATCAATATTCTCCTCTGATGACGCATAGACAACAGTCGCTTCAGCATCATGATCCGGGAAAGACTTCAGGTGTCTCGGATCAAACAATACCATATCCGCTTTTTTGCCCACTTCCAGCGTTCCCACAAGATTCTCCATCCCGATGGCCTTCGCTCCGCCGCAGGCTGCCATCCGGATGACCTGATCAGCCGTTATCACCGACGCGTCCCTGTGAATTCCTTTCTGAATCAGCGCAGCCAGTTTCATCGTTTCCAGCATATCCGTGCTGTTATTGCTTGCGGCTCCGTCTGTACCCAGGGCGACATTGACCCCGGCACGCAGGCATTCCGGAATCGGGGGTACACCGGATCCCAGGTAAAGATTAGGCGCCGGGTTATGGCTTACGGACACTCCGTGTTCCGCGAAACGGCGAATGTCATTCTCCGTCAGGTTCACACAATGGACAGCGAGCATTTTATCGGTCAGGAACCCGATCTCTTCCAGCAGATCGACAATATCCTTTCCGTATTGACGGAAGCACATTTCATTATCCACTTCTGTTTCCTTCAGATGCATGGAATAGCGGACATTCTCGCTCAGGCAATACTCCAGCATCGTCTGGTAACCTTCCTTTGTCGTCGACCATGTCACATCGGGCCCGGTCCAGATTGAAAACATGTCGTCTTCCTTGTACCGTTTCTTCAGTGCAGCCACTTCCCGCATGGCTTTCGACGCGGGTTCAATAAAAACGGAAGGCATGCCGTATTCTTCTCCGGTATCCTGGAAGGTCCGGATAAATACGCTGCGGATTCCGGTGGATCTCATGCCTTCAATGCACGCATACGCCAGTTCGGGATCCTGGTTCGTGTAGAAGAATTCGCAGATGGTTGTGCATCCGCTTTTCAGCGCCTCCATGCTTGCGAGCCGGGCCGCCAGCTCGTGCTGGCGGGGAGTCATCTTTATGCCATAGGGCAGGGCGGAGAGGTTCAGCCATTCAATCAACCGATGGTCCGCGCCAAGGCCTTTCAGGAACGACTGGAAAAAATGAATATGGGTGTCGATAAACCCGGGGAACAGGATCATCCCGTCAGCATCGATCACCTGACCGGCATCATAAGTCTCTGACAGGTCTGCGGATTCGATCATCGCAATCCTGTCATCCGTGACGGCTACCGATCCGCGGTTCAGTACGCCCCGATCTTTGTTCATCGTATAGATTTTTGCATTTTTCACAATCAAATCCAGTTTCTTTCTTTTTTCCATGCTGATCTCCTTTCGTCACTGATCAGGCCTCTCGGAAATCCATCCGGACCGTGATGATTAATCTTCTATCACCGGCAGGACTTTCCCCTCTATGAAATCCACCCGATCAAATATCCTCGGTTTGAATGTGCCGCTTATTCCCACAGATACGTTTTTCTCCTTGCTGACATAAATAATGTTTCCGGAATCACCAATTGCCGCGAATACTTCCCTGTCGTCAAAAGGCTTGTACCATAAGTATCCATAGCTCATATACCCGAATCTCTCACCGAGTTTAAGACGCGGGGCCGTCATCTCATGGATATAGCTCTCCGAGACAATCCTCTTGCCGCCATACAGGCCGCTGTTGAGCACAAGTGCACCGATCCTGGCCATATCACGCGCTGAAAGGCACAGTCCCCATCCCGCGGTTACCATACCCTGCGGATCAGAATACCACTCATTCTTTCTTGGATTCCTGTTCATGAAGAAGTCAAACTGGTCCTCTTTGGAGCTGTCGCCATGGATTGTATGCTCAGGAATGCCCAAAGGCACAAACAGGTTCCGGTTCGCGAATTCGATGCACTTCTCGCCTGTGGCATGCTCTATGATTCCCGCGAGGATCTGTATTCCCAGCGTGGCATATCTGAACTCGCCGGTGATTCCCTTCCGGCCGCCGAGGAAATCAAGCGCCGCGAGCGTCCAGTCCTGTGAAGTGCAAATTTTCTTCCATGGCTCTGAGCGATACTTATATGGAGCGGTCATCGTGAGCAGGTGGCGTACCGTTACATCATAAATGGTTTTTTCTCCCTTCTTCACCTCATAGTCCGGGAAAAAATCCATTACTTTCTGATCTGCGTCCCTGATGTATCCCTGGTCCAGCGCAATGCCGGCCAGCAGAGCCATAACGCCCTTTGTCACGGAATTGACATTCACGGCGTCTTCATTTCTATAGCTGTGCCAGCAATCCTCATAGACTGCCGTGCCGTCCTTAAAAACAGAAATCTGACATATATTGTTTTCATTTCCGGTACTTGAAGATATGTATTCATGCAATTCTTCCCTGTTCATGAAAGCCCTCCACGGTTGGAATTCAGATGCCCTAACGGAAGACTAATCGAATTAAAAATACTTTTCAAGTACTTTTTTCTGTATGTCTGTTTTATGTTCTGTCATATTTTTTCCATCAGCCGGGCAGCCGTTTGTACTGAACAGAGACGCTGTCCTTTTCAAGGCCGCACTTGTGATAGAAAATTTCGTTGTAATCAATGGATATCAGCTGAACAACGCTGATGCCTTTTTCTTTCAGCACCCTGTCCAGCTCTGCCAGCAGCTGCCTGCCGATTCCCTGCCGCTTCCGTTCCGGAATCACAAAGAGTTCCGATACAAAGAAGAAATCCTCATCCGCATACGGATCCACATAACCCAGCAGTCCGCCAATGATCTGTCCCCTGTCTACAGCGGCAAGCCCGACAGCCTGGTAGTTTCCCAGAATGGCATTGACCCTTCTTACAGCCCTTTCTTCACTCCAGTTTTCATTCCAGGGCTCCTCAGAGTAAGCCAGGGACATTGCTTGTGCCAGTTGACTGATATCTTCGTTTTTCACGACTCTGCAAACCATTTTGTGACTCCCCCGTTATTCCGTTTATTATACTAACGTACCGCCAGCAGCGTAAAGGTGGTTCCCCAATTTTTCATGATCCGCACTTCTGAAAAACCCGCCTGCCGCAGAATCCGGATTTCATGTTCAGCTGTCAGCGGGGTATCATAATGAAAAAAACCGTCTTCGGCCAACCCCTGCTCTTCTTTCAGCTGTTTCAGGTTCTGAAAATACTCTTTTTCCAGTTCTTCAGATTCGGCAAAATAATCGGTCAGCACAAAGTACCCGCCGCCTTTCAGCGCGGCATGCAGTTTTCTGTAAAGCGTTTCCTTCTGCCCTGCCGGAAAATGGTGCAGCGATTCCACGGAAACGGCCGCGTCATATACCTCTTCCCCGAACGGAACGTCAAAATACGAACCCAGGATCAGGCTTATTTTCCGTTCCGGGAATTTCTCTTTCAATGCTTTCAGCATCGCCTCCGACAGATCGATCCCTGTGACATCCGCATCAGGGTTGCGCCGGAAGTATTCCTCCAGTTCCAGGCCGGTTCCGCAGCCAAGATCCAGGACCCGTGTTCCGCTTCCTGCCGGCAGCAGGGATGCCGTATAAGCATAGAAATCAGACGCGCCTTCGATCGTCGTCCGCATATGCTCGTCATATCCGTCAACCCGTGCCGCAAAAAAATCATCCATTCGTTCCAGTTTCATATCTTTTTCCCGCTTCCAGTTCGATCCCCGGATTCATCAGTCATTCTCCGCCGCTCTTTTTCCGTATTTATGATTCATTGACCAGTTTTCCGGTCATGTGATCAATGGTCAGTTCCAGGCACTGCGCACGGGGAAGGGCGTTTTGGAGTTCATGCTGAATATATGCTTCATCATCCGTGAACTTCCGGCACAGGTTTGTTCCGATCTGCTTTGCCTTTTCCTCATCTGTGACCAGGCTGATCCGCCCGAAGACGATGACGCTGTTCACATTCAGTGCCCATTCGCCTTCTTTCCGGTATCCGGCGTCCCAGACGCAATAGCTGACCCTGTTTTCTTTCCGGAGAGCGTCAATCTTATGGCCTTCCTTCGCGCCGTGGAAGTACAGTTTTCCGTCCTCCGGATTGTACCAGTGGTTCAGCGGTATACCGTATGGATATCCGTTTTCCCCCATCATGGAGAGAACGCCTCGCTTTTCTTCCTGCAGGATCCGGATGCATTCCTCCCGGCTGATCTGCTGCTTAAACCGTCTCATCGGCCTGAACATCATTTTTCCTCCTGTCCCCCGAAAAGGGTCCATATTGCCAGTGCGTTCTCCCGCGGGGATTTCACACCGGTGTCAACGGTCAGGTCATATCCGTCCCTGGGATACAGGTACTCAGCGGAAGCTTCGGCTGATCCCGGGCATCTGTCGCCCCGCGCCCCTTCTCTTTCCCTCAAAACTGCCGGCAGGCATGTGATATGCACCGTACGCAAAGGATACGCATACAGCATTTCTTTCAGCTGCCTGAATATCCGCTCGCTTGTGATCACATGATCGATAATCACACCCGAGCCTGACCGCAGAATCTCCAGCGCCTTTTCGCACAGATCCCCTGAAACCGCGTAAACGTCGTCCTCGTATATGGTTTCCATCGGATCCGTTTTCATGAAATCATCAATGGAAACTATTTTGTAGTCCCCGGACTCCTGTTCTTTGATCAGCGCCTGCAGTTCTTTTGCCAGCGTGGATTTCCCGCTGCTGGAAGGCCCGTTCAGCAGAATTGCCTGTTTGCCGGAAGAAACGCCGCCGCACAGTTTGCTTAATGCTGTGTATTCCCGCAGGTACATGCCGCGCCGCATCTCATCGCTGTCCGCATAGGAGGCATGCCCTGAAAAAATATGAATGATCTCATCCAGGGGAAGCCACCGGGGTTCCATTCCCACTTCTTTCTCCCGCCGCGTCAGGTGAACAGCGGTTTCGCCGGTCACTTCACCGAAGAAATACCGGTTCACCCACTTGAAATCCTCGTAATACTCGTCGATTTCCAGCACGCATTCTGTAGGGCGGATCAGGAAGCCCGTTTCCTCCGCAACCTCCCGGATACAGCATTCACGCTCATCCTCACCATTTTCGAGTCCGCCACCCGGAAGCATCCACTGTCCCGTAACCGTTTCATAGGAAAGCAAAAGCCTGTGATCACGGATGACGATCCCCCGGCAGGCCGTCCGGGTTTTATCCCACTTCCCGTAATAGTTGTCACCGACAATGTCCACGATTCTCCGGTATTCATTCCGCAGCATTGTCATCTGCTCAACAATATCAGGATTCCAGGAGACCAGCGACGGAAGTCCCGCGCAGGGGAATTCCTCGCACAGTCCGCAGAACTGAACATGATGGTTCCTTGTGCAGGCATGCACTTTGCACCTGCCGGAATCCGCCCACTCCGGAACGCGTCCGTCCGCCTCAATACAGCCGGGGCATCTTCCGTCCAGCTTCTTCGGGCACCCGACGCAGCATTCACCGCAGGCGGTGATTGTTGAAAAGTCTGTCATAATTATCTCCTGCCGTTTCCTTCATCATCCCGCCATGGAAATAACATTCACAGGCGCGGTCGGATAATGATCACCGCTTTTTACAGGTTATACCGTCAAACATCAGGCAGCCGTCTCCGAAGGCCAGCTTCAGCATGCCGCGCTTTCGGCCGAACTCGTTTTCCCCGATGGGATAGAGCCTGAATGTCAGATCGATCGGCTGATCACAGTCATCATCAATGGCGATGGCGTTCGCCCAGAGTTCTTCTCCCTTCATGAACACCTCGTCGATCATAAAATCCTCATCTTCGGGACGCTCATATTTGCCGCAGAATTCCGGCCACTTTGACCTGTCAGGATCTTTGACAGCGATATCCTCAATGGCCGCGACAGGTTCGGCTTCCTCGTCCCCGGCAATTGCCTGCATACCTTCCCAGAAGCGCACAAACGCCCTGAT
>Ga0310786_10009676_pt1 | contig 12196 bp, 7 predicted proteins | sample AusTroGonzalo_MG_FD_203881 | JGI IMG/M metagenome (GOLD analysis project Ga0310786, IMG submission 203881) | Bovine rumen microbial communities from tropical cattle in Woodstock, Queensland, Australia - Gonzalo_03 (v2) (version 2) | ecosystem: Host-associated > Mammals > Digestive system >...
CGCTCAAGGATCATTTGGAGGCGACAGGACACCGTGATGCGTTCTGCTTCCTTGAGGATTTCGTCAAATCGGGCGAGACCGTAAGCGAGACATTTGTTCGGCAGCTGCATTCGCTTGTCCTTGCTGACAAACCTTTAGACAGGGGCATCTATCGCCGCATCCCTGTTGTCATCACCGGTGCGGTCCATACGCCGCCGCAACCCTACATGATCGCCTCTATGATGGAGACATGGGTGCGAGACCTTCAGGCATCACGACTTCACCCGCTTGTCGCAGCCGCCGATTTCCACATCCGCTTTGAGGCCATTCACCCGTTTGTCGATGGCAATGGCAGGACGGGACGGCTATTGGCCAATTTCATCCTTATGCGGGCAGGGTATCTGCCGATCAGCATCAAGTACGAAAACCGCCGCGCATATTACGAAGCATTCACCGCTTACCACGTCAGGGGCGACATTGTGCCCATGCTTGAAATCTTCGCCGACCGAGAGCGGCAGCGCCTTTCAGAGTATCTGAACATCCTAGTCTAGATAGTATTCTCTTCTCCATTCTTTGAGCAGCTGGCGCGATGCGTTCCCGCCCTGCACGTTCGCGCGGCTTGGCGCGGCGGTCGGATTGTCAAGCCATTGCACTGACTCAAGAATGGTGCAAGATATTTGTGTTTATGCGTGTTTTGCTCGCATATCGCGCTCCAAACCGCCTCCGCTCAAAATTCGCGGTGCGGGGATTTGATAGATTTGATATAATGTAGGCAAACCGAAAGCAATAAGGAGAATGCCATGAAATCGTTAGTCTTGCTTGCCATTGCCTTTTTGGCTTCGTCGGCCACCCACGCCGCGCGGCCGCTAGCGCTCGTTGGGCTGGAGGAGGAGGTCCAGACGATGCAGAGCGACATCACAAACAAGGAGCGGATAAGGACGGTCGCCTTCGACAAGTCTCTGCCGGACGACTTCGGCGCCTACGCTGCCGTCGTGTTCTGCGGTCCCGCGCCGCGCGGGGTGGACGAGAAGAAGGTGCCGGCCGGCGTAAGGGTTCTGCGATGCGAGGCGCCGACCGCGCTGCGGCTCAAGTACCTCAGGGCGCGCAGGCCGCTCGCCGAGGCCGACGACAAGGGAGAGTCGGTCCTGACGCCCGAGGGGCGCGAAGTCCGCGACATGACCGAGCGCAACCGGAAGGCCGTGCTGGCCCTGCCCGAGCTAGACCGCACCCTTCCGCCGGTGGAGTGGGACACCAAGCCGCTAGGCCCCCCCGGCCACATGACGTATTCCACGGAGCTACGGCACAAGCCGGAGTTCCGCGCGCCGCCGGTGCGCCGGCCCGGACTCGTGCTTTTAGACGGCGCCCGCCAGGCGGTGATCGCGGCCGACCTCGGGAACAGGCGGCTGCGCAAGCTAGCGAACGAGCTCAAGTACCACTTGGACAAGATCGGCGGCAGGCAGTTCAAGGTCGTGCAGAAGGCCGACCCGTCCGCCGACGCGCCCGTGGTCGAGCTGCGCGAAGTAGGCGGCGAGCCGGGGCGCTCGGTCATCTTCCGCGAGGGCGACAGGCTCGTCCTTGGCGGCGAGTCGTGCGGCGTGAGCCATTCCCTCACGTACTTCCTCGAGGCGCTCGGCTGCCGCTACCTCTGGCCGGGGGCCGACGGCAAGGTGATACCGAGGATGGACAGGATCGTATGCCCGGAGCTGGCGCTCGACTTCGTGCCCCAGCTCAAGGTCCGCGAGATCCGCGAATACCCCAAGCTCGAGGTCAGGGGCTTCGCGGCGGTGGGCATCGACACCAACGCGTTCGTGGCGGCGTACCACGCGAAGCTGATCGACGCGCCCGGCAATCGCGGGTTCTTCGAGTGGCACGGCCTGAACGACGGGCGGAACACGAAGGGCGCCTACCTCTGGGGGCACTATTTCGGCAACTACTGGGACCGGTTCGGCGAGACGCATCTCGACTGGTTCGCGATGCAGGCCAACGGCAGCCGCAAGCAGACGCTCGGCGACCGTCCCGAGAGGCCGACGCTGTGCCTGAGCAGCATTGGCCTCGCCGAGCAGGCGGCAAGGGACGTCGTCGCCGACTTCAGGAAGAACCCGTCTATGGCCGCGCACTCGATCTGCCTGCCGGACGGCGGCTACATGGGCCAGTGCATGTGCGAGGGATGCCGCCGCCTCGACCCGGTCAACGCGCCGCCGGTGGCCAACCACACGTGCTCGCCCCTGTGGCGCACCTTCCCATACGTGTCGATGACAGACCGCGTGATGACGTTCAACAACCGCGTCGCCGAGCTGGTCACAGCGCAGCTTCCTGGCAAGAAGCTTTCCGCCTACATCTACTCCTACTACAAGATGCCGCCGGTGGCCGTCAAGCCGCACCCCGCGCTCGTCCTCTTGACGGCGGACGGCAGCTACACCAGGCGCAACCGCCGCGCCGCGCGCGACAGCGTCGCCGCGTGGAGCGTGTTCGGCAACGAGCTGTTCTGGCGGCCAAACGCCCTTAGGGGCTGGCACGCCAACGTGCCGCAGAACCTCGGGCGGCCGCTATTCGAAGACCTCGAGGCGCTGAAGTGCAACAACGTGATAGGGTCCGACCACGACTGCTTCACCAAGCAGTGGGCGAACCGCGGCTTCGAGACGTACATGCTGAGCAAGGCCCACCTGAATCCAGACCACCTCGACTACGACACGATTGCCGGCGACTACTTCGAGAAGGGCTTCGGCCCAGCAGCGAAGGAGATCGCGGCATACTTCGCTGCGCTCGAGAAGCTCTGCGACGAGTCCGCCGCCGCCGACCGCACGGCGGACCAGTATCTCGCCGCGTTCGACGTGGACGCCCTCGCGGGATTCCTCTCCAGGGCCAGGAAGGCGGCGGCGGGCGACGACGCCGTGGTGCGCCGGGTGGACTTCCTCATGCGCGGCATCGAGTACGCAAGGATCGAGAAGCGCCTCGCCGCCGCAGCGGCTAAGCCGGACAAGACCGAGTTCAAGGCCCTGCAGCGCGAATACGTCCAGTTCCTGCGCGACCACGCCGCGGAGGACTCCGTGGCCGTAAACCCGTACCACATTGTGCATCCCTACTGGACGCCGCACATACGTGGCGCGTATTGACGTCGACGCACTTTCCGATAAACGTTGTCAACTGACGTTGGCGGTCTTACATTGTTTGCAGGCAAGATGAACAAGAAGCTGTTGACTGTTGTTGCCCTTGGGCATGTCGTTGTCCAGGCCGTGTCGGCGCCTGTTCTTGACAAGAACGGCGACGTGGAGGGCCGGTCATTCGTTACAGGCAAGATTAGCGATTCTGACCGGTATGTGCGGCTGCATCCTCGGTTCAAGAAGGCTTTCGATTTCCTGAAACGAGACGATCTGGCCGCGCTTCCGGTCGGACGGTACGAAATCGAGAAGGACAACTGCTGGGCAATGGTGCAGAACTGCGAGCTGACGCCGTTCGGAGCGATTCAGCGCCCAGAGGTACACAGGGATTTCATCGACATACAGGCGCCTCTGGATGGACCAGAGACGTTTGGATTGGCGGAAACGGGCGGAAAGCTCTTCCAGCCCTTCGACGAGAAGAAGGACATCGGCTTTTCAGACCTTGTGACACGGCCATTGACGTTGCAACCGGGCGAGTTTGTGATATTCTTCCCAGTGGTGGGCGGCCATGCGCCATGCAAGACGCTCGGATCTGCGACGATGCGCAAGAAACTCGTCATAAAGGTCAGGAAATGAAGCTGAACAATCTGGAGAAGTTCCTGAAGAAGGTCAATCGCGGCGAGATGGCGTATGGGACGTGCGTGACGTTCGCCGATAGCGCGGTGACGGAGGCTGCGTGTGAAGTCGGATTCGACTTTGTGTGGATTGACGGCGAGCATGGCGAGATGGATCGCGTGAACGCCATGCATCATCTGATGGCAGTCAAGGGAACCGACACGGCAAGCTTCTACCGCGTTCCCGCCTGCGACCATGCCGAGATAAAAAAGGTGATCGATTTCGCCCCGGCGGCCGTCATCGTCCCCATGGTGATGGACGAAGCCGATGCGGCGAAGGCTGTTGCCGCATGCCGGTATCCGATGGATGGTGGGAACCGAGGATGCGGATTCCGGCGTGCGTGGTGCTATGGAGTCCGGAATACGGATGAGATGCTGGCTGAAGCCGTGCACGAGCCGCTTGTCGTCATCCAACTTGAACACATCAACGCGGCAAGACGACTGGACAGCATTCTGGCGGTGCCGGGCATCGATTCCATTCTGGTTGGGCCATATGACTTTTCGGCGTCCATGGGGAAGCCAGGAAGGTTCGATGACCCCGAAGTCAAGGCAGCAATAGACGAAGCTTGTGCAAAGGTCGTCGAGAAGGGGATATTGCTCGGATGCTATTGCGAAGGCGACTTCGACCTCTGGCGTCGGCGCGGTGTCCGGTACATGAGCGTGAAGAACGACACGAACGCGATGATAGACGGCTGGCGCGGCGCACTTGCGAAGGCGAGGGCCCGGTGAGCTCGTGGGTCGACATAGCCGTCATAGCAGCGTATCTTGTCGGTACGACAGCCTTCGGCTGTTCCTTCTATTTTCGCAGGGGATCGGGCGACGCGAAGACGTTCATGGCCGGCGGCGGAAGGATCCCAGGCTGGGTTTTGGCGCTGTCGATCTTCGCGACGTATGTCAGTTCCATTTCCTTCCTTGCCTTGCCTGCGAAGGCGTATCTTTCGAACTGGAACGTGCTGGTCCTCTCGTTCTCGATTCCGATTGCCGCCAGCATTGCGGCCGTCTGGTTCGTCCCGTTCTACCGTAGGATGACGGGCGTCAGCGCCTATTCGTTCCTTGAGGAGCGTTTCGGCTTTTGGTCGCGTGCCTATGCGAGCGGATGCTTTCTCCTTATGCAGAGCGTGCGCAGCGGAATGATTCTCTTTCTGCTGGCGTTGCTCTTGAAGTCGCTTCTCGGATTCTCCATTCCCGTCGTCATCCTTGTCGTCGGCGCATCGACTGTGGTGTATTCGATGCTTGGCGGGCTCCAGGCCGTTGTCTGGACAGATGCCGTACAGGCGATTCTTCTCATCGGCGGCGCGCTCCTCTGCCTCGTCGTGCTCGGCTGCACGTTGCCCGACGGCCTTGCCGCGGGGCTCAGGACCGCGTTTGACGCCGACAAGTTCTCCCTCGGAAGTTTTTCCGCGCTGGAATGGGGTTCGGAGACGTTCTGGGTGACTTTTGCGTATGGCGTCTTCCTCAATCTCCAGAACTTCGGCATAGACCAGAGCTACACCCAGCGCTATGTCGCGGCAAGAAGCGAGAGGGAGGCAGTCCGTTCTATGTTCTCGGGAGCAATGCTTTACGTTCCGGTTTCGCTTGTCTTTGTGGCGATTGGGACGCTCCTCTGGGTGTGGGTGAATGGGCATCCGGGCGTTGTCCCGGCCGATGTGTTGGCGAAGTCGGACGCCGTCTTCCCATGGTTTATAGTCAACCGACTGCCTAAAGGCGTTACGGGTTTGCTTGTTGCGGCAATCATTGCGGCGGCTATGAGCACGGTCTCGTCTACGCTTAATTCCGGGGCGACAGTGCTCCTCGAGGACTATCGCAAGCGTTTCTCCAAAACGCCCGTTCCGACTGGTTCGCAGATTCGCTTTCTGCGAGGAACGACCGTCGCTCTTGGCGTGTTCTCCATTGGTGTGGCGCTTGCGGTCATGAACGTGACGAGCGTCCTCACGACCTGGTGGGCTGTACAGAGCGTCGTATCGGGCGGCATGCTCGGGCTTTTCCTGCTTGGAGCCTTCGCCAGGCGGACAGGAAAGGCGCAAGCGGCTGCGGCCACGGTCCTGGGCATTGTCGTCGTAGTGTGGATTGTCGTCGGGCAGTCGCTGACGTTCGGGCGTTCGCTGTTCCATGTCAACCTGGCCATCGTCCTTGGAACCGTGGCGATTGTCTTCGCGGGAGGGCTTCTTTCCTGCAGGCGAATTGCGGCCGTGCTGGTTCTTGCGGCAGTCGTCGGCGCTTCTATCCCGCGTTTTTGGTATAATACTGGCAAAGTGTCGAGACAAACTGGAGCAGCATGAACGTCAATCGCAGAAACTTCCTCTCCAACACTCTTGCATTGGGCGCAACCGTCGCGGCGGCGGGCTGCGTCAATGCCCGCAACAAGCTTACCGGACTTTCGGGCGCGCCGATGCAGGGGTTCGCCGACAAGCCGCTCAGCAGGGTGCGCGTGGGCATCGCCGGCGTCGGCTACCGCGGCACGGACGCGGTAAACTGCATATCGCAGCTGCCCAACACCGAAGTCGTCGCGCTATGCGACGTACACCAGGAGCGCATCGACCACGGAAACAAGGTGCTTGTCGAGAAATGGCGCAAGCCGAAGGCGAGGCGGGCGTTCGTCGGGCCGGAGGCGTACAAGGCGATGTGCGAGTGGGACGGGATAGACGTGGTCTACGTCACCGCCCCGTGGCAGCTGCACGTGCCTATCGCCCTCGCCGCGCTCCGTTCCGGCAAGATCGCGCTCGTCGAGGTGCCCAGCGCGCTTACGATCGACGACTGCTGGGCGCTCGTCGAGGCGTCCGAGAAGCACCGCCGCCCGTGCATGATGCTGGAGAACTGCTGCTACGGCGAGTCCCAGATGCTCGGGCTTTCCCTCGTGAAGCAGGGCATCCTCGGCGAGATACTGCACGGCGAGGGCGGCTACAACCACGACCTGCGCGAGTGGTGCTACGGCGACTTCGACCCGAAGACGATGTTCCAGCATGGCTACTGGAACCACTGGCGGCTCAGGTACAACGCGGAGCACGACGGAAACCAGTACCCGACGCACGGCTTCGGGCCGATCGCGCAGGCGATGGACATCAACCGCGGCGACCGTCTCGAGTACCTCGTCTCGCTTTCGTCGAAGCCGTACAACTACGAGGCCTACGCGAAGGAGAAGTTCGGCGCCGGCACGATGCTCGGCGACCTGAAGGTGAGGATGGGCGACGTCAACACCACGCTTATCCACACCGCGCTTGGGCGCTCGATCCAGGTGCGGCACAACGTCGCGACGCCGCAGCGCGGCTACCGCTACGAGTCCATCGTCGGCTCGAACGGCATCTGGTGCGGGTTCCCCGACAGGCTGTACTTCCAGGGGCATGGCGCGCCCAAGACGGACCACGAGGAGTTCTTCGACGAGAAGACCTACAGGGCCATGCGCGAGAAGTACAAGCACCCGTGCTGGCAGGCGGCCGGCGCGGCGTCGGACGTGGTTGGCGGCCACGGCGGCATGGACTTCATGATGGGGCTCAGGTGGACCTACTGCCTGCAGGCCGGCGTTCCGCTCGACTTCGACGTCTACGACCTCGCCAGCTGGTGCTCGATATGCGAGCTGTCCGAGCGCAGCTGCACGAACGGCTCGCGGCCGGTCGAGGTACCGGACTACACGCGAGGCGCGTGGAAGACAACGCCGCCCTTGCCGCTGGCGACGTTCCGCCCCGGGGTCATAGACCTCGACCCGGAGAAGTTCCGCAGGAACAAAGAGGCAATGAACATCTGACAAATCCGAGAATGAAAGGAACAGGGAAATGAATCGTTTGACTTTTGCGGTCGTCGCAGGCCTGGCCGGGCTTGTGGGCTGCGGTCCGTCGGCGAAGCGCGACGAGGCGCCCGCCGTGCCGATGTTCGAGGCGCGCCTGTCGGCCGTGGCGATCGAGGGAGGCATGAACAAGAAGGGCGCGCCGACGGACGCGCGCGCCGACCTCGAGCTGCACCTGGCGCTGATTGCGGGCGGGGCGTTTCGTCCGGCGACGGAGAAGCCGGAGCTGACGATCGTCCTCGGCAAGCCGGCGCCGGAAGCGGGCGAGCCGGCCGCGTTCACGTCGTATGCGAAGCTGGTCGGCGACCGGCTCTACCTCTGGGGCGACGACCGGCGGTACCCGGCGACGGAATTCGCCGTCTACGGGTTCCTGGAGAAGAACCTGGGCGTTGTGTGGCCCATGCCGGGAGACGACAACATCGTCGCCCCGCGGGCAGACCGCGTGCGGATGCCGGTCGGCTGGAGCTGGAGCTACAGTCCTCCGCTCAAGAGCGGCTTCATGCGCGGCGGAAGCAACAAGAAGGGCGGCAAGGACGAGCACGAGCAGCTCCTGCCGAAGGAGCTGCGGCGGACGCAGGAGCAGATCGACGCGGACAACCTCGCCATCTGGCGCTGGAGGCTCCGCAACAAGATGTTCATGTGCGTGCAGCTGCCGTTCGGGCACGCATTCACAAAGTGGAACGACTTGTACTACGACACGCATCCCGAATACCTCGCCCTGCAGGCGAACGGAGAGCGCGGCACGTCGAAGAAGGGCTCGCCGCTCGCGAACGGAATGAAGCTGTGCGTCTCGAACGAGGCCGTCGTGGACCGCATCGTCGAGAACTACGTCAAGGCCGGGAAGCCCAAGTACTGGAACGTCTGCCCCAACGACGGCTACGCCTTCTGCCGGTGCGAGAAGTGCAAGGCGCTCGACTGCCCGTTGAGCGACGACGAGCGCGATCTGAAGATGTCGCAGAAGGTGAACCTCTCCGACCGCTACGTCAACTTCTGGAACCGCATAGCGAAGAAGCTCGTTGCGATCCGCCCCGACGTGATGATCAACACCTATGCGTACTCGTGCTACCGCGATCCGCCGCGCCGCGAGCGCATCGCGTATCCGGACAACATGTGCTTCGGCATGGTGCCTTCGCAGGAGGACGACAACCTGAAGCAGATACGGGACTGGAAGGCAAGGGGGATGAAGCACTTCAGGCTGCGTCCGAACTACCTCTGCTATTCGGGCTGGATTCCTCGCGGCTACGAGCGCTTCTTCTTCGAAAACTTCAAGATGAACCTGCGCGAGGGGATGATCGGCACGGATTACGACGGCAGGCCGCGCGGCGAGGTGACGGCGTTCGAGTGCTATGCGCTTATCCGCGTGCACCAGGACACCGAAGTCTCGTTCGAGCAGGTCGAGAGGGAGTTCCTCTCGCAGTATGGCAAGGCCGCGCCGAAGATGAAGGAGTACTACGACCGCGTGCGGGCGCGCAACGAGAAGGCGCTCTACGCCAAGCAGCGCCACGCTGCAGGCGACAAGGAGGTCGTGCTGGACGATTCGCTGCTCGTTGGCACCGTGATGGGGGCGAACCCGCCGGAGGAGCTGGAGAAGGACGAGGCGATCCTGCTGGAGGCGCTCAAGACGCCAGGCCTGACCGACGCCGAGCGGCGGCGCGTCAGGGCGATGTCGGTTCTGCCGAGGCACGCAATGCTGACGCGCGAATTCAGGCTGGCCTACGACGGATTTGACGTTAAGAAGATCGCGCCGGACTTCGTGGAGAAGGGCCTGAGGCTGATGGACTTCCGCATCAAGGAGGTTAAGCCGGTCACCACGCCGATCAACTGGGGGCCGACGTTCCGCAGCTTCCCGTTCGAGGTGCGATATTGGGGGCCGGCGGGGCTTCGCAAGGAGATTCTCAAGCGGTATCCGGAAATGGGGACTCTCCTGTGACTAGCTCCCGGAGGCGTGAAACGGGGGCTGAAGCTCTGGCGGCCGTCCTCGCGTTTTCGCTTCTTCCGCTTTTTGCGTTCGGCGGCACGCAGAAGGTGCCGCTGGACTCCGGGTGGAGGTTCGTCAAGGCGGACGATCCGTCGGCCGGGACGAACCTGACGATTCAGGCGATGAGCGCCGTTCTCGACAGGGCGGACAGGGGCGACGCGTCCGGCGCGCCGGAGTTAGCGTGGGCCGCCCCCGGTTTCGACGACTCCGGGTGGAAGGCGGTGCGCGTGCCGCACGACTGGGGCGTCGAGAAGCCCTTCGACCCAGGCTTGCCGTATGGCGACGCGTACCTAGACGTGACGGGCGTCGGCTGGTACAGGGTCAAGTTTGGAATTGAGAATGGGAAGCTGAGAATGGAGGGCGGGACCGTTGAAATCCCGCCGAACGGAACGGTCTACTTCGAGTGCGACGGGGCGATGAGCTATGCGATGCTGTATGTCAACGGAAAGTTCGCAGGCGGCTGGCCGTACGGATACACGCGCTGGCGAGTGGACGTCACGCGGCATCTGGTCGACGGCGCGGACAACGTGCTGGCCGTCCGCTGCCACAACCCGGAGGACTCGTCACGCTGGTACACCGGCGGCGGGCTCTACCGCAGATGCCGTCTGCTCGTCTGCCCCGATGACCACGTGGTGCCGGGGAGCGTGTTCATCACGACGCCCGAGGTCACCGCGAAGCGCGCCAGGGTGCGCGTTCGCTACGAGATGTCGAAGAGCGGGTTGAGGGAGCGTTCCTTTTTCGTGGAGAATCCGCGATTCTGGGACATAGACGACCCCTATCTGTACGCTGTCGACGTCGAGGGCGACGAATACCGCTACGGCATACGGACGATTTCATTCAATTCGGACGAGCGCCGCTTTCAGCTCAACGGGCGGACCGTGCCGCTCAACGGCGTCTCTATGCACCACGACTTCGGCTTTCTTGGCGCGGCGTGGAACCGCGCGGCGCAGAAACGCAGGCTTCTCATGTTCAAGGAGGCCGGGGTAAACGCGATCCGCTCGTCCCACAATCCGCCTGACGAGGGGCTTCTGGAGCTTTGCGACGAACTGGGGCTTCTCGTGAAGGACGAGGTTTTCGACGAGTGGCGCAAGGGGGGCTCCGGCAAACGCAGAAACGGCTACACGAACCTCTTCGACCTGTGGCACGAGCGCGACGTGCGCGCGTGGGTGCGCACCGACAGGAACCACCCATGCGTCATAATGTACTCGGTCGGCAACGAGGTGCGAGAGGGGTTCGCGAAGGAAGCTTCGCTGAAGGAGTTCTCGGATATCGCGAGGTCGCTCGCGGCAGTGGTTGCCGAGGAGGACCCGACGCGCCCTGCGACCAACTCCAACAACAACCCGGTCAACTTCACAAACGACTACCCGGTCGTCCTCGCCGTGATGGGCTGCAACTACAGCCTGTGGCAGTATCCTGCGCTGGCGAAGAAGTTCCCCGACGTGCCGTTCTTCGGGTCCGAGACGGCTTGCATGAGCGCGACGCGCGGCGAGTACTCGTTCCCGGTCGTCTTCAGCCACAGGCAGAATGGCTTCTACAACTCGTCCTACTGCTGGTCGGCGCTGGGTTTCGGCGGCATGGGCGCAGAAGGGAGATACGTGTACGGGCCTCCCGACGCGCAGTGGCACTGGATGGACAAGGTCGGCACGAGCATGGGAGAATTCATATGGACGGGAATCGACTACCTCGGCGGGCCCGCCTGGTGCGTCAGGTGGCGCAAGGCGATCCACTCGTGCAACACCGGATTTCTCGACCTTGCGGGCTTCAAGAAGGACGCCTTCTGGCTCTACCAGTCGAAGTGGCGACCCGACTTTCCGATGGCGCACATTCTGCCGCACTGGAACTGGAAGGGACGCGAGGGCGAGATAACGCCGGTATACGTGTTCACTTCAGGCGACGAAGGCGAGCTGTTCCTTAACGGAAAGTCGCTCGGGCGCCGGCGCTACGAGCCGGGCGTGTGGGACCGCGCCTACCGCCTGAGATGGGACGACGTGCGCTACGAGCCGGGCGTCCTTGAGGCCGTGGCGTACAAGGACGGCAGGGAGTGGGCACGCGACAGAGTGTCGACGACCGGCTCGCCGGCACGGCTCTCCGTGGAGGCGGAGACGACGGAGGTCGCGGCCGACGGCGAGGATGTCTGCTATGTGAACGTCTCGGTAAGGGACGTGGACGGAGCAGTCGTGCCGGATGCGAAGGTGCCTGTCGCTTTCGAAGTGGAGGGTCCAGGCGAAATCGTCGCCACCGACAACGGCGACGAGACGGACTTCGACGACTTCAGAAAGCCTGCGCGCAAGACGTTCAACGGCTGGGCGCAGGCAATTGTCCGAGCGCGTTGCGGGGCGTCCGGCACAATTCGCATTGCGGCGAAGTCAGCGGGGCTTGCCACTGCGTCAGTGGAGATTAAGGCAGGAGGTCGGCCTCGATGTCCACATTGATTGCACGATTTTTAGTATAATACACGCAAAACGCCAAAGGAGGGGTACAAAATCATGGCAAGGGGAATCCAACAGGTTGCAATTACGATGATCTGTGTTGCATGTCTTGCACTCTCGCTTCGCGCGGGCAACGACTACTACGTCGACGCGAACAACGGCGACGACGCCTGGGACGGGTCGACCGCCGCGATTCCGACCGAGGAGCAGAAGCTGCTTGACACTGTGCCGGGCCCGCGCAAGACCCTTGAAGGCGCCAT
>Ga0310786_10009677_pt1 | contig 12195 bp, 13 predicted proteins | sample AusTroGonzalo_MG_FD_203881 | JGI IMG/M metagenome (GOLD analysis project Ga0310786, IMG submission 203881) | Bovine rumen microbial communities from tropical cattle in Woodstock, Queensland, Australia - Gonzalo_03 (v2) (version 2) | ecosystem: Host-associated > Mammals > Digestive system >...
TCTCGGTGTCAACGGTCTTGTCTACCTTTTCCTTGGTGCCCGCGCCCGTGTCCCGACGCTGTGCGTCCAGTACGGCGATGTCCGCGCCGGCCGCCTGCAGCGCTTCGGTGGCCGCGGCGATGATCGCGTTGCTCGTCACGGTGGCGCCGCTCAGGGCGTCCACGTTCGGGGTCTGCGCGTTCAGGATCGATTCGGACAGCGTGCCGGCCGCCATGCCGCCGAGCTCGGGCGTTTCGCCGGTCGCGTCGATCAGCACGGAGGTGATCTCATTCTCGCTGACCGTAATCTGCACCTTCACGGGGACAAAAATGCCCTGCGCTTCAGCGCTGTAGGTGCCGGGGGTAAACAGTTTTTCCACGGGAGCCGGTTCCGCGAAAGCAGCCGCCCCGAGGAGCATCATCAGGGAAAGGATTACGCAGATCAGTTTTTTCATGGGTTCCCTCCTGTTCTTTTGTCGGTTTTTCATTTGTCGATTCAGGGAAAACGTTCCTTCTTATAATTAGTATACCAGATGATCTGTCTGTTCGCAACAGCAAAAAACTGACAGCCGTCATCGCTGTCAGTCATGTTTTCGGATGGCAGTTTCGCTCAGCTGAGCAGGTCCGCCATGGTCTTCCCTTCCCCTGCCAACCCGGCAAAATCCCGGATGAAATCTCCTACTGCCCCGTCGATCGCCGGGTTTTTGACAAAAGCGTCGATCACCGCCGGCGCGCAGGTTGCACTGCCGATCCCATAGGCGCATAGCGTCAACACCTGCTGGCTGTTTTTGAAGGAAGCGGCCAGCACCTGCGTATCCAATTGATGTAAGGTCAGGATATCCTGGATCTGTTCCACGACGCCGACCCCGTCGAATCCCATATTGTCGATGCGGTTCACATAAGGCGCCACATAATCCGCCCCGGCTTTGGCCGCCAGATAGGCCTGCAGCGGCGTATAGACCACCGTCCCGCAGGAAAGGATGCCTTCTTCTCTCAGCATCCGGATCGCCTTGAACCCTTCCGGAATTGAAGGAACTTTGACCACGGTTCCCTCGCCGAGCAGTTTCACGATTGCGCGGGCATCCCGCACCATTCCTTCCGCATCCAGCGGAATCGCCTGAGCAAAAAGCAGTTTCCCCGGCCCGATAATCCCCCGGATCTCCGTCAGTACTTCCTTCGGGTCCCGCCCGGTTTTCGCCAGAATGGACGGATTTGTCGTCACCCCGTCAATGGGATACAGATCGCAAAGACGCCGGATTTCCTGAACATTCGCGTCATCAATCAGCAGTTTCATGGAAAATTCCTCCGTAATTTTGTTCAAAAGCCTCTCGCTTCTGCCCGTGTGAATATGATATAATAATTTCGCCACGGAATTCAAGAGAATTCAAGATATTTAAGGAGGATAGTCAAATGTTTGATGTCGTCGCTTTGGGTGAGCTTCTGATCGATTTCGCGCCTCATTCCGTCAATGAGGCCGGATATCCCGTCCTGTCGGCCAACCCCGGCGGCGCGCCGCCCAACTTCCTGGCCGCCGTATCGAAATACGGATGTAAAGCCGCCATGATCAGTAAGGTCGGGGATGATATGTTCGGCCGCCTGCTGGTCCGCACCATGCAGGACGCCGGGATCGACAGCAGCAGTATCCTCGTGGATCCGGATTATTTCACTACTCTGGCTTTTGTCTCCCTGGATGCCTCCGGCAACCGGGATTTCAGTTTTGCCCGCAAGCCCGGTGCGGATACCCGTATTACGCCGGAAGAAATCAACGAATCGCTCTTTGCCGGCGCAAAGGTGTTCCATTTCGGCACCCTCTCGCTGACGGATGAGCCGGCTGCCTCAGCCACCCGCCGGGCCATTGAACTGGCCCGCAGCAAAGGCATGCTGATCAGCCTGGATCCGAATCTGCGCAAACCCCTCTGGAGGAGCGAGGAGGACGCGAAGACCGCCATCGAATGGGCGCTTCACCAGGCTGATATCGTCAAGATCAGTGATGAAGAGATCAGCTGGCTCTGGGGCCTCGCTCCGGAGGCCGGCGCGGCGAAGCTCCTGGCAGAATACGGCGTCTCCCTGGTCTATGCCACCCTGGGGCCGAAAGGCTGCTATGCCGCCACGAAGAACTGCGCCGTCACCGTGTCCAGTCCTTCCGGCGTCCATGTGGTGGACACTACCGGCGCCGGCGATATCTTCGGCGGAAGCGCCATGAGTCAGTTCGTCAAATGCGGCAAAAAGATCGCCAACCTGACGGAAGACGATCTTCGGAATATTGTCCGCTTTGCCTGCACCGCCGCCAGCCTGTCCACCCAGAAACATGGTGGCATCAGCAGCGTCCCGGCCCTTGCCGATGTAGAAGCATTGATGAATCACTGAATCAGCAGGAATGTTTGTAGACGCATTTGGGGTTTCCCCCAAATGCGTCTTTTTCTGCCTGTTAATTTTATTTTGATCCACTTCCCGTTCTGATCAAACGTATAGATTTTTCCGTCGATCTCATACTCTCCGGTGACCATATACCCATTGTCATCCATATAATACCAGTCATTCCCGTCCTTGAACGCGTACCAGACATCGTTGTTTTTATTTGGTCCCGTGGCCATCACGCAGTCCTTGTCAATCCAGCACCAGTATTTTCCACCCGGAATTCAAGCTAAACCGTCTTTATTTCTCCTGGGTCAGTTCCACCTCGAAGGTGCCCTCTTCCCCGTAGCGCTCCACGGTCAGGGTCATCTTTCCGGTGTCAACCATTTCGGCCATCCCGAAGGTCATGGCATATTCATTCTCCTCATAGTCCAGTCCGTTCACAGTCACAATCAGGTCAGTAGGCTGCAGGCCGGCCTTCGCCGCGATGGAATCCTCTTCCACAGACATCACCAAATATCCCAAATGATGATATCCGAAGTATTCCTTTTGCCAGGACTTGAGTGACGTGGAGAGTTCAGCCCCCAATTCAACTGATTCCAATTTCTCATAGATTTCATCACCCGGATAGCTATTGACATTTCTGCCTTCCGGGGAGTTGATATACTTCTTTTCGGAAGAAGAGAACCAGCGCAGAGCATTCTCCGGGAAGCTGATATAAGTACCGTCTGCCAATTCAACGCTCAAAACCGCACAATCCAGTTGCGTCGCATTCGGATAATCTGTGCCAAAGGTATTAAAATCCTCTTTTATAGTTTTCCCGGGGCCGATCCTTTTTTTGATATTACTGAAAACACGTTCATGCCCGGCTCCGGCCGCGGAAGCTTCACCCCTGAACTGAATGTTTCCTTCTTTGTCCCGTGGAATATAAATGATCCAAATATTTACCACCGGCTGTAAGCCGTTGTTCCTGACGGTATATTCTTGTCCCTCGTTCTTAATCTTCACATCCTGGATCGTCACCAGGCTTCCCAAGGCAATGCCGCTTTCCGTTGCGGTGACCGGAACCGTTACGGTAGCCTGCGGGTCCTTCTTGTCCTTGATCGTCAGCTTGCCTTTGCCCGCGGAGCCCGCGCTGACCCAGAAGTTCACCTTGTTTCCGTCCCGCTCCGCCGAATATTCATAGAAGTTTCCGTCAGCCTTGACCGTTACGTTGTTGTCCCAGTCGTCCCCGTAGTACTTCAGGGTAAAGGTCGCGCCTTCCGGCTTGTCCACCGTAATCTCCGCGGTTTCGCAGCGGAGAGACGGGATATACAAGCTGACCTTGGCCTGCTTTTTGCTGCCGTCGTTGGTAGCAGCCGAAATCGTCACCTTGCCGGGGCTGACGGCGGTTACCGCGCCGGTATTGTCCACCGTAGCGACGGCCGGATCACTGCTTTCCCAGGTCAGGGATTTTTCCGTGGCGTTCTCCGGCTGGATCGTATGCTCAATTGCCAGCGTTTCCCCGACATTGACCCGCGTGTTCGCCTTTGTCTCGATTTTGAGGGTTTTCACGGGTTCCACCACCCGTACCTTCAGGGAGGCGGAAAGCTGCTTTCCCTCCGGCAGCTCCGTGCTGCAGGTGACAGTGGTTTCTCCCGGCGCAATCCCCTTGACCGTTCCGTTCTGCACGGTGGCGATCTGCTCATCGCCGGAGGCCCAGGTGTACTTCAGCGCCTTCGGCTTTTCCACGTTCTCCACCGCTGGCGAAACCTTCACCGCTTTCTTCACGGCCACGGTGATCTCATCGCTCTCAAAGCGCAGCGACTGCTCTCCTTCAGCAAACGCACAGGCGCAAAGGCACAGAAGCGCAAGCAGCAAAACAACACAAACAATGATCCGGTTCATATTCCGTTTCGGCACACAGACCCCTCCCTTTTATTCCGCGTCAGACACATGCTGGATAAATACCTTTGCAAAGGCCTCGTAGTCAAAATCTTCCGGATAATCAGAAGAGAAACTGAAGGTATAGACGTATCCGCCCGCGGCACGCGAAAAAATCATCACGCTGGAGTTCGACGTGTCCGAGTCGGTCCCAATCACCCAGGGAATGCCGTTGATCTCTTCCGTTGTAACCTGATCGATAAATGCGATATCTGACAGGCGTTCCTCCGGGGAAGCGTACGCGTTCGTCCGGCTGATGACCAGGCCGACGGCGGGCTTGATAAAATCTTTCGGAAAATAACGGTGCAGGTACCGCACCCGGTCGTCCTCTTCCTTGATCTCCAGTTCGAATTCAGCCGGATACAGGTATTTCAGGTCAAAATACTCCTGTTCGTTCGTAAAGGAAAATTCCGTCTCCCCGATCGCCGCGGTCGGAATCTCCTGTGCGCCTTCCCCTTCCGCGAATGCCGCGAAAGGAATCATCAGCGCCGTAACCAGCATGACCAGAATCAGTTTTTTCATTTGTACCTCCTTGATTTAGTATATCTGTGTTATATCTGCTGTGGATCGGTTCCCATGATTTATTTGGCTTTCTTGTATTTGTATCCGGACTCTTTGGCGAACACCGCGGCATAGCTGCCTTCCGGCGCGATGATGGTCAGCTTTTTCACCCCCTCTTGAAAAGCGGTTGGGTCGATGAACTCCACGGCCGCGCCCAGCGCGATCTGCTTCAGTTTCTTGCAGCCGCTGAAGGCCTTGGGGCCGATTTCCCGCAGTCCGGCGGGCAGGGTCACCTTACTCAGCTTTTTGCATCCGCTGAAGGCCTCGCTGCGGATCGCTGTTACGCTCTCCGGAATGACGATTTTTTCCAGTTTCTCCTGCCCGTGGCACATTTTTTCCGGAATTTCCGTGATGCCCGCGGGAAGCATCAGGGATTTCAGTTCCAGATCCCGGCAGGCGTCGGGGCGGATCTCCGTCACGCTGTCCGGAATCACCAGATCCTTGACGCTGCACCGGAGGAAAGCGCTGCCGATGCGCTTCAGGGTGGACGGCAGCTCAATCGTTTTGATGTCATACGCGTCGATGCTGCAATCTCCGATTTCCTCAACGCCCTCCGGGATCGTCAGGCTCTTCAGCTCCCCGGCGTTGATCGCGAAGTCGCCGAGCAGCTTCAGCGTCGACGGAAGGATAATCTCGGTAGCTTTTGGAACATAAAGACAGTGGCCCCAGCCATACTGGGGAGCCAGCGCGGTCACCGTCAGCCCGTCCACGGATTCCGGCACCTCCACCCGTTCCGCCTCCTGATCACTGAAACTGCAGATGGCGGCGGTTTCCGGCGAGGTCTTATAGTAGGTGAACGGGCCGCTGGTATAACTCGAGATGAACTTCGGATCGGTGTCGATCAGGATCCGGTTTCCGTTGACCTCAGAGGGATAGGCGTAATAATCCTGAACCAGGTCGTCATGGTCTCCGTTCGTCCGGTACAGGAACGCGCTGCCGTTCAGCAGCAGTTCACCCGGTTTGACCCGGCTGTGCGGAATGTAAAAACCGTCCAGCTCCTGAATCGCTTCATAATCCAGATACCAGTAAATACGGATCTCGTGGGGCAGCATTTTCCGGACACGCAGAAAACAACCGCTGGGCATCAGGATCTCATGGACGTCCTCCGGAATGCAATCAGCGCTCACTTGTTCGACCGGATGGCCCTCCACCGTCTTCGGTACAAGCCACAGGCCTTCCTGATCCGTCGCGCCGTTCATGGTCAGAACCGTCGCCCTGTCGTATTTGTCCAGCTTGTAACTGAAGTCACCGGACGTAATAACCCCGTTTCCCTCCGCAGGCGCCGCGAAGGGAATCACCAGCGCCGCAATCAGCAGCAGCAGAAAGACCTTTCTCATTCCACACCTCGTTGAAATTTTTATTTCTCCTGGGTCAGTTCCACCTCGAAAGTGTCCTCTTCCCCGTAGCGCTCCACGGTCAGGGTCATCTTTCCGGTATCGGCCATTTCGGCCTTTCCGATGGTCAGTGTATATGGATTCTCCTCATAGGTCAGCCCGTTGACAGCGACGATCAGATCAGTAGCCTGCAAACCGGCCTTCGCCGCGATGGAATTCTCTTCCACAGAAGTCACCACAACGCCAACATTATGATATCCGTAATGTTCCCCGTGCCAGGACATGAGTGTATTATAGGTTACAATTCCCAATTCATCTGCTTTGCCTTTCTCATAGATTTCATCACCCGGATAGCAATTGGTATTCCTGTCCTTCGGGAAGGTGATATACTTCTTTTCGGAAGAGCAGAACCAGCGCAGATCATTCTCCGGAAATCTGATATAAGTACCGTCCGCCAGCGTAATACTAAAAACCGCACAATCCATTTGCGTCATATTCGGATAATAAGTGCCGGTTTCACAGAAGGCCTGCTTTGCAGTTTTTCCGGGTCCCATCCTTCTTGAGATATGGCAAAATACACACTCATGCCCGGCCCCGGCCGCGGAAGCTTCGGTCATATACTGGATATTTCCGTCTTTGTCCCGTGGAATAAAAATAACACAAACATGTGTCACTAGCTGTGAGCCGTTGTTTTTCACAATTAATTCAACTTCATCACTCTTAACATGCGCATTCTGAATCGTCACCAGGCTTCCCAGGGCGATGCCGTTCTCCGTTGCGGTGACCGGGACCGTTACGGTGGCCTGCGGGTCCTTCTTGTCCTTGATCGTCAGTTTGCCTTTGCCCGCGGAGCCCGCGCTGACCCAGAAGTTCACCTTGTTTCCGTCCTGCTCCGCCGTATACTCATAGAAGTTCTCGTCAGCCTTGACCATCACGTTGTTGTCCCAGTCATCCCCGTAGTAATCAAGGGTAAAGGTCGCCCCTTCCGGCTTGTCCACCGTTACCTCCGCGGTATCGCAGCGGAGGCTCGGAACGTGCAGACTGACCTTGGCGGTTTTCTTGCTGCCGTCGTTAGTCGTGGCCGTAATCGTTACCTTGCCGGGGGCGACAGCGGTCACAGCGCCGGTGCTGTCCACCGTGGCGATGGACTGATCGTTGCTTTCCCAAGTCAGGGATTTATCCGTAGCGTTCTCCGGCTGGATCGTATGCTCCATCGGCAGCGTTTCCCCGACATTGACCCGTGTGTTTGCCTTTGTCTCGATTTTGAGGGTTTTCACGGGCTCCACCACGCGCACCTTCAGGGTAGCGGAAAGCTGCTTTCCCTCCGGCAGCTCCGTACTGCAGGTCACAGTAGTCTCTCCCGGCGCAATCCCCTTGACCGTTCCGTTCTGCACGGTGGCGATCTGCTCATCGCCGGAGGCCCAGGTATACTTAAGCGCCTTCGGCTTTTCCACATTCTCCGTTACGGGTGAAACTTTCACCGCTTTCTTCACAGCCACGGTGATCTCATCGCTCTCAAAGCGCAGCAACGGCTCCCCTTCAGCAAAAGCACAGGCACACGCGCACAAAAGCGCAAGCAGCAAAACAACACAAACAATGATCCGATTCATATTCCGTTTTGGCATATAGACCCCTCCCCGAATATGCATAGATGAATGAATTGATTGTAATGTATAAAAACCAAAGTTATTTTAAAATATACAGGAAGAATCTGTCTATGAGGGGAACCCCTATATCGGCCCTGAAAAGCGCATAAAAAAGGCCTCTCCGTTTTTGGAAAAGCCCTCCGGGTTGGTTCATTTCATTCAGGTTTTGGTGCGGTTCCCATAATACAGGTCTGTGAGACCTGCCCGGGTCGCGGTGCCGGTCTTTCGGTAGAGACGGGTCACATATAGTGATGGCTTTTTACATCACCGCGCAGATTGTTTTTGTTGTAACGCAGATTTGCTCTCATACAGGCAATGGCAAAATCATCTTCACCGCACAGGAGCGTATCCATATGTGGGATCTGATCAAAGAAATCGAAGAAGAATTTGAGGAACCTGACATCTTCGAGGGCGAAGCGGAACTGACCCTTTCCGTAATACTGCCAAATGAAAAGAAAGATGGTTTCCTCCGTGCATTGCAGGTTATCGCGGACACTGCGAAGGAACTGGGCGCTGACTTTGAATGCTTCGGCGAGTTCCTCCCTGATGAGAAACCGAATGAGAGAAACAATCACGGCATCGAACCTTTCGCTGCTTTGCGGATCGCCGGCAGAGACGGAAAGATCGAAGTGAGCGCGTGCAGGTTCTGACCGGCACGGGATCAAACGACAAGGGGAAATCAAATGAAAATCCGATTGGTTTTTTTGACCAATTCCAGTACGAGCAGCTTTGTATGAAAAAGGGAATGGAAAGGTCGATCCCATCGTTCCCCGCGGTTCAGATACTCCCGAGGAAATCTTCGATGGTTTTCATTGCTTCCGCCGGGGTAATGCCCATCCAATTGGCCGATCCGGAACGCTCCAGCCGTTGCCGGTATGCCCGGTTTCCGAAGGTACGCTGCACCCGGTTCCGGATATCGGAGATGCTTCTCTCAAGCATACCCGGATCCTCAAAAATGTATGTGTCAAGGTACCGCATCAGACGATCCCGCTGAACCTGTGATGACAGATAACACATGTCAAAAATATCCTTGTATCGCGTGGAGAGCGGTCCAAATTTCAGGAGAGAACGCAGTTTCTCTGTGAATATCTGTTCACGGGAATTGATCAGCAGGCTTACTCCTTCGTCATCCATACACACATCGAAACAGTATTCATCCTGCTCGATCTGAACCTGCTTGTGCACACCCAGGTCAATCTTGCTGCGGAGCGAATGGCCGGTATCATCTTCGATTATCACAAAAACCCGTTTGCCGTGGTACTCCTGCTGTGACAGTTCTTCGATCGGAGCGGAAATACGGATACTGATCCCGTCAAGGCAGTTCAGCCGGCCGATAAACCGCCGGATCGACTCCTCCTCCAGCGAATACCGGATAAAGTCCAGGTCCATATCCTGTGTGGCTCGTCTTGCGTCACCGGTGATGCTGCGCATGACCACACCGCCCTTGACTGTTATATGATCAGCAAAACTGCTCTTTGATATTGCTTTCAATACGATGTCCTGGCAGACACGGGCAGCGGCATTGGCCTGGCTGTATCCCTCCCGGATCACAGCCGCAATCATCCTGTCCAGATTCGCCATCACAGCACCTCCATCTGTAAAGCTTCCATGACCATCGCCTGCTTCGGAGACTGCAGCGCAATGTCCTGAATCTTCTGAATATCCAGCTGCGGCACAATCTTTCTGTAATTCAGCAGCACTTCCTTGTACAGGTCAAACGGCAGTTTGTTCTTGTAACGGAGCAGTTCAATCAGCATCCGCTCCTTGCTGTAAATCCGGATGGGAAAGCCCTGATCTTCGCTCTCCGATACGCCGACATACAGGAAATCTCCCGGCAGGAAGTATTGATGAACACGTTCATCCCGTATTTTTGCGCTGTCCATATCGGTGGCCAGATCGCACACTTCCGGAATTACGTCTGTAAGGCCATAGTGATAAAAAGCGCTGAGCATGGTAATCACTGCTTTGGGATACTTCCAGGAAAGCAGGGCGAGCTCCGGCACATGCATACGTTCGGCGAAGACTCCTTTTTCAATGCGGAACAAACGTCCCGCACTGATTTCCTGTGCGGTGAAGTAGTCTGAACCAAACCTCTTCACACAATCCATTCGCGAAAGCAGTTCTGCCAATATCATCACCCTCTGTTGTTTGACGAACATCCGAAAAACATTAACTTTTACGGATGCTCATCAAAATCATATCATCGAAAGAACAGGCTGTCAAGCAAGGAACTTCACGTGGACAATAAGGCTGAAATAATGATATAATCTTTCATGAATTCAGGAAAACAAGGCACAAAAGTGATGCCGACAAAAACGGCCCGATTATATCAGGAGGTATCCAGATGAAGATTCGATCGGATTTTGTGACCAATTCATCCTCAAGCTGCTATGTGACGGTCCACGTGGAAACGAAGGACGGACGGCATTTCTGCGGCTGGTTTGACGGGTATGAGGCCAACCGGAACAATGACGGGATTGTGATGGGCGACGGCTTTACGCTCATCGGTCTGCAGGAGGCGGAGAACGGGAAAGACCTGCTGACGCTCCTGGACGACCTGTACGGAGGGATCTTCACGCAGTGGGATTGCCTGAAGGACTTTTTCAGCGAGGAAGGGAAAAAAGCTGTCTTCGAAGAGGAAGGAGTTATGTATGAAGCCGGCAGCCAGGAGGAGCTGGAAAAGCTGCCGGTCTCCGAGATCCGCACAGTCAAGGTCTACGAGCTCTGGGAGGTCGACGGCTTCCGGGCGAAAGCAACGCTGGAAGCAGACCTGGAGAAGCAGGAAGAACATGTCTCGACCATCCGGATCGACGCGGATGAGTACGGGATTATTGACTCAAAGAGCCTCCACAGGGAGAGCTGGAACTGGAAGACCGGAGAGAAGACGACCTGTCCGGCGGAAGACCTTCCCATCGGGAAGGAAGATTATCTCTGAGACATGGACATGAACGACCACAGGCACAGGGAATACGAAGATGCGCTACATCATTGACGACAAGAAATATCATTTCAAGGCCGCGTTCGATACGGACACCGGCGCGTATGTCCGCACCGGGATCCTGGATGAAAACGGGAAGGACACCGGGAAGGATCCCTTCATGGCCTCCTATCCCCACCTGATCGACGTAGGCGTCATGGGCCACTGCATCCACGGGAAGACCGGCCTGTGCGCGAAGGCGGGCATCGGGTGCTACCAGAGCGGCCTGACGGTGGAGCAGCCGAACATGGCCCTCGAAGACTTCAAATGGATCGCGGAGCAGTCGAAGCACGGCTGCAACCAGTTCGCCCTCGGCGGCCGGGGAGACCCGGACCAGCATGAGCACTTCGAAGAGCTCCTCAAAATCTGCCGGGAGAACGACCTGGTCCCGAACTTCACAACCTCCGGCTACGGGATGACGCCGCAGATCGCGAAAACCAGCAAAAAGTACTGCGGCGCGGTGGCCGTCAGCTGGTACCGGAGCGAGTATACCCTGAAGGCCATCGACATGCTGCTTGATGCCGGGGTGAAGACCAACATCCATTACGTGCTCGGGAACAACAGCATCGACGAGGCGATCGAACGCCTGAAAGAAGACACCTTCCCGGACGGGATCAACGCCGTGATCTTCCTCCTGCACAAGCCGGCGGGGCAGGGAACGAAGGCGAATGTGCTGTCCTTCACGGACCCGCGGGTAAAGACCTTCTTCTCCCTCCTGGACCGGCGCCACCCGTACAAGACCGGTATGGACAGCTGCAACGTCCCCGGCGCGATCCACTACTGCAAAAACGTGCTCCCGGAATCCCTCGACACCTGCGAGGGCGGCCGCTTCAGCTGCTACATCAGCGCGGATATGTACATGACCCCCTGCAGCTTCGACCAGGAAAAGAAGTACTACGTTCCCCTCAGGGGCTCCACCATCGAGGAGGCCTGGAACAGCGAACCCTTTGAGGCTTTCCGCAGCAAAATGAGAAGCGCCTGTCCGGCCTGCGAAAAGAAGGACCTGTGCATGGGCGGCTGCCCCCTCATGCCGGAGATTGTGTTTTGCGAGAGTGAAAAGAGAAAGAACGGAAAATAAAACCCGCCATGCATCCGACCGGAAGGAAAAATTCCTTCCGGTTTTTGTCGCCCCGGATGCGACCTTTTTTCGTCATCAAAAGAAGTAGAATCGAGATACCGGGAACACGGTTTTTCTGGAGGTGAACAGGATGAAGCACCGGGTGACGATCGAAACGGAAACAAAGAAGCATTTCCTGGGGATTCCCTACAGTAAAGGGTACAAAGCCATTTTTGGGCATGAAAAAACCCTGGGAACGTTGATTTTCCTAGGGTCTTATTGGCGGGGAAGCCGGGATTTGAAGTTACCGTAATACCTGTTCCAATGCCGTCATCATCTGTTTCAGATCAACAGGCTTTGCGAT
>Ga0310786_10009679_pt1 | contig 12193 bp, 13 predicted proteins | sample AusTroGonzalo_MG_FD_203881 | JGI IMG/M metagenome (GOLD analysis project Ga0310786, IMG submission 203881) | Bovine rumen microbial communities from tropical cattle in Woodstock, Queensland, Australia - Gonzalo_03 (v2) (version 2) | ecosystem: Host-associated > Mammals > Digestive system >...
GTGGCTTGTTTGGCTGATGCATGTCTCTACTTGATTAAACTTGCAGCGCCCTGATGCGTCAAAAAGATAGTTGCAACAATGAGAGTAATAACTTGAATAATAAACATTTAAAAAAGAAATCACGACAATGAAAAAGATTTTTGTAACAATGATGGCTGCTCTGCTGGTTAGCACCTCAGCTATGGCACAGGAGCAACAGGAGAACCAACAGCGCCCAGAGCGCAAGTTCGACAAGACCGAGATGATTAAGCATCGCACCGATGAGACCGTATCTCGCTACAAGCTGAGCGACAAGCAGGCCAAGCAGCTGCTGGAGCTTAACACCAAGTATGCCGACAAGATGGGCCCACGCGGACCTCGTCGTCACGGCCATCATGGAGCCGGTCGCCCACCAATGCCACCAAAGGACGATAAGGCCCAGCGTCCAGAGCCACCTAAGGACGACAGCAAGATGCAGGAGCGCCGCAAGGAGATGGAGGCCACGATGAAGGATTACGATGCCGAGCTCAAGAAGATCATGACCGACGATCAGTATAAGTCGTATCAGGCCGATCAGAAGAAGATGCGCGAGAAAGGTCCACGCGGCCCCAGAAAAGTAGAGTAAAAAAAGAAAAGTAGCCTTCGGGCTACTTTTTCTTTGGAGTATTCTCTTCTATCTTCTTCAGATAGTATTCTTTAAAGTCGGTCCACTTGTAGTATGGCCAGTTGTCGGTGGCCAGCGGCATGTGGGCCTCGCGCTCGTTCAGCAGCACCTTCAGCAGTATGTCGCCCTGCTTCCCCCTTTTGGGGCGATAGAATATAAACTGCACGTTACTGCCGGTAGGAATCAGATAATACGAACGGAACGAGTTCTCCAGCTCATCCAGATTATCCACCTGCACAGCTGCGCCGTCCAGATCCAGCATACATGCCAATGGCAGCACCACGGTGTCGTGGCCGAATCGCAACGAAGCCTGTACCTGAGTCACCGTGTCGGCAGTCTCGATGATGTTCTGCAGCAGGTTTTTCTGGTTCCATTGCATGCGGCCGCCAGTCTGTGGGGCGTTGCTGTACAGCAGATACCAGTACAGGTTGTTGCTGCGCCACAGGTCGCGTAGCTCCTCGGGTGTAAACAGCTCCAGCAGCGTTGCGTCGCCGTCGTGGCTCTGCATGTTCAGCGCTATGTCGGCTATCTTGCTCATCAGCTGTCCGGTGGTCACGTTCAGATACACCCAGTGCTGGTCGTTAAACAGCTGCTGCATCAGTCTTTCGGGGTGCTTCAGGCTGTCGCTCATCTGCTGCTGCTTCTGCATGGCCTTCATCAGGTCGGGGCGGAACATGCCGCCGCCCTCGCCGCGTGGGGCCGAGTAGTTCATGTACACCATATCAGCCTTGCTGGCATCGTTGTAAATCCTGGCCGATGGGTTGGCAGCCTGCAGCTCCTCGCACTCAGCCATCATCGATATGATAGCGCGGATAGATGTGGTTGATACCGAGTGGATGGGCAGGTTGGGGCTCTTGAATATCTCGGGGAAGTTCTTTACCATGCGCTTAGCTATGCCGTGGTGCTGTCGCTGACCCGTGGCGGTCAGGTCGCCCAGTCGGTCCTTGGTGGTCTTCTGCATCGAGTCGAGCTTAGCCAGCACCTTGTCGCCCAGCGGTGTCAGCTTGCCGGCAAACTTAGCCTGGCGCAGGGTTTTTACGGGCATCGCATAGTCGTTCTCCTCCAGCAGATAGCGTGCTCCGTGTCGGCCGTAGTGCGAAAAGTAGTAAGGCTCGTAGCCCTTAGGAGTAGGGGTTAGGGCTGTTCGGGGCAGATGGTCGTAGTCGGTCATGTTGCCTGCTGCTAAGAACTTGTCGGCTGTAATCTCCTCGAGAGCCGACTTACCTGAGAAACGTTGAATCTGTGCCTGTGTGGCCACAGTACTTGCCAAAAGTAGGCATGTTAGAATTTTCTTCATAAACGGTTTATTAGTTGTACATATCTTATATTATAATATCCTATATAGTTAGACGCATAAACCCGCCAATGGTTTAAATCCCCAGCTGGCATTGATACCAACTGGGGATTCTACTTTACTGCTTGGGGCTGTTACTATACATTGCCCATGCACGATGTTGCTCCAAGTGCCGTTACGATGGCCGTAGCCACAGATGCAATAATCTGCACGATGAACTTAAATGTCTCTCTCTTAGTCATATTCTTAATGTTTAATCTTTCGCTCGGCTCTGCCGCTTGGCTCGCCAAGAATTTTTAATGTAAAGCGGGTGGGGCTTTCGCCCCAAGCGCTTAATCACCGTCGTCTGGCAGACCGCCGCCCGTCTGGCTGGTGTTACCGCTGTCGCTACCACCGTTCTGGTTCTCGTTCTCGGGATCCTCGATGTCGCCGCTGTCGCCGCTGGTTACGCGCTTCAGCACGTTGCCATCCTCGTCGAGGCAGGTAATCTGAATCGAGGTGTTCTTCAGCTCGTCCTTCACATCCACTGATGGGGTGAACACGATGCGGCGTGTGGTGATGAGGCCCGTCTTTACCTCCTCCAGGCTCTCTACGGCCTTACTGCGAACACCGAATCGCATGGTGCCTAGTCCGGGCAGAGGCACTGAGTGACCCTCGGTGGCCCACGTACGGATTACTTCGCCTGCAGCATCCCAAGCTGCCTTGATCACTCCTGCCGAGATGCCGCTGTGGGTAGCAGCCTCTTGGAATACCTTCTTCTCCTGGATGGCGCTATACAGGTCGGGGCGCATCACGAACTTCTTACTACCAGGCTTGTTGCCGATTTTAAGCACTCGGCGCTGTGCAATTACTCTAATTCCCATAATACAAAATAGTTTTTAAATAGTTTGTTTGTAAATAATAATTATCAATTATCTGTTGTCGCCACTTAATCGGCTTTGGACTGTCTATTAGTTGTAACAATTGCTACTATTAATGCGCGCAATTTCTAGATTTAATCCTAGCAAAAATTACTATTAATGGCCGTTCTTTGCCTCTCTCATTTTGACAATGCAAAGGTACGAATATTTCGCGATGTATACAAATAATACGCCCAAATAAGCACGCAAAAAAGCACGCGTTTCGCGTTTCAGTGTTACAGTTCAATTTCTAACTCTCCCATCCCCAATTTTAGATGTTATATTTATATATATTATAATATATATAAATATAAAGGTGAATTTCAGATTCTAACCTCTAAAAATCTAACTGTAACACTGTAACGCGAAACAGGCTTATCTCCAAACGGGCTCTTTATCCCATCCGTCAACGAATCCCCATCGCTTTGGATTTACCTTATTAGCCGATGCCACTAATCGCTTAATGTTGCCTTTCACTTGATTGTCTGGACGAACAGCGTTACAGAGATAAATCATATTAGAGATAGTGAAGAATGGCGACTTCTTCTGAATCTGAGAATACTCCTGTTTAAGCCATGGATTCGGGTGCGCTTTCGGCCTAGTTGGTGTCTTTGTAAGACGAAAATTCCACAAGCGCGAGTGATGGGCTATCATGTTACGGAACACAGAAATGCCCTCAAGCCAGTTTGAGAAGTCGTTACTAAAGTACATGCCGAAATCTTTGGCAACAGCAGCTTTTGCAGGTAACTGATGATTCAGATTCTTATAGATTTTCGATAGGGTGCCAAATGTGGCCACCTCAAATATCTGCCATGCATCAGGGTTATCACCGCCCAGTTCATTGTAAATCCAGTTGTTGCTTTTCTTGAATTCTACTGCAAAGCCGTCTTTGCTTCGGTTGAATTCTGATTTCAAATCAAGTAGGTGTTCCTCGAAATAGTCTTTATTCAAGAAAAGACTGCTATCGAGATACCATAAACCGCCATGAGCCTCAGATAAATGATTGATAATTTTGGCTCGAAGTGACACCTCTATTATTTCTATTGCTTCAAAAAGTATTAATCTCAGGGAACGATCAAAGTTGTATCGTTCTAACACGAGAGAGAAATCTGCAATATCCAGAAAGGCATCTTCACTCTCTGGATCTCTCATATCCCACCAATAAGGTTTGAGTCTTGAATAGCTTACTTGACTCAGTATATTTGTTGCTTCCGTTACGTCCAGCTTCATCCCTCTATCCTGAAGAGACTCTACCTGTTGCTGAACTGAGCGTGGTTGTTGATGTTCCATTTTACAGTTAAAGTTGGTACAAAAAAATGACCCGCCAGCAGTTCTGATGGTATGCACGGCGGGGACTCTTATCGTTTGATTCGGACGCCTCGTCCGAGTATCTTCTTGTTTTCTGCTGCAAAGGTACGAACTATTTTCGAAACTTCCAAGCAAAATCCAAAGTTTTTATAAGTTTTTTGCCAAAAAGCTTTTCTTTTCCGTTTTTTCTTCCTATATTTGCACCGTGGTTCGTAAGGATCACAAGACATATTTGCTCGATAGCCACACAATCACCACCGTAGTAATGCGAGCAATCAAATGATATTGGAGCTGCCCCTTATTGGGCGCAGATCTCCCGTATTCATTTGGGTTTGTGGTGAACCGTGTGGCGTATGGCGTAGGTCTGCGTCTTTTTTTTTATTTTAGAATTATAACAAACTAAAACTATAAGAATATGAAAAAGCTACTTTTATTATTTTTCGTTTTACTCCCTATTATTTGCAAGGCTGCAAATCCTAATATTGGAGGAATAATTTATATAATTGACGAAGAGGCCAAAACGGCAGTAGTAAGCAAAGCCAATGAAGATTATTTAGGGGAAGTAATTATCCCCGAAAAAATAATATATGATAATTCTGTATATACTGTAACGTCTATTGCAGAACATGCTTTCTACAATAAATATTTTACCACTATAGTAATACCAAAGACGGTCAAATCCATCGGTGATTACGCATTTGCTAGTGAAAGAGATATAATTATATCTGTATATTTATTATCAGAGGAACTAGTTTCGTCATCGTTAACCGCCTTCAATAATTGTAATCTTCAAAAGTCTACACTTTATGTTCCAGAGAATTTAATCGCAACATACAAAGCAACCGATCCGTTTGATAAATTTGAAACTATCGAAAAATATAAAAAGAATGAGGTAGCGTATAAAGTCATTGAAAATGCCTATACTAAAATTATGAGCCAATTAACTGCTGGGTATTCTGTTTATCCTAAGAATTATAATCCGACAGATATGGGATATCCCGTGTTTATGGTCGCTACAGCTGAAATGCTCGGAGATATGTATCCAGTAGATGAAGGGGTATCTTACGATTGGTTTACGTCTTATGGAAGGAGTATTGGCATGGGTGAGAATGATGCATTGGCTTATATTCAATGGTATACACTCGTCAATATAATAAATGCTTGTAATATTGCACTTGGAAGTGCTGAGATTATTGATGATGCAGGTGAAGAAGCTGACTTGGATGAAGTTAAAGGTATGCAAGCAGCAATTTATGCAATAAGAGCTTTTTGTTATTATACGATGATGGTATTTTACGAACCTTTTGCTAACCCATATACTGATTGTTCTTCTGTAATAGGCCTTACCGTGCCTATAGTAACCGAAATGACCACTGACGAAAAGATTCATAATAACCCAAGGGCTACACACCAGGATATGATTGATTTTCTTTTGTCAGATTTGGATTACACAGAAAGTATAATGGAAAAATGGGACCCAGCCATTAATTCTTACTTAGGTTTATCAGTTGTATATGGTCTAAAAGCAAAGGTGTATCTATGGGACGAAAATTACGCAAGTGCAGCCCAGTTTGCGCGTAAAGCTATAGATTTGGAAACAAGCAAAATGGCAAAGCCTATGTCAGAAGAGGAATGGGAGGATCCTCACTTAGGTTTTGTCAAGGCCACTTCTGGTTGGATGTGGTATACTCATTACAATGTCGATGCTTCCAAAGACTTGTGCAATTTTGTAGGTTGGATGTCTGGTGAATGTGATTGGGGGTATGCTGCTGTAACAAGACCCTGTATTGATAGATCTCTCTACGATAAAATTAACAATACCGATTTTCGTAAACATGTATTTATAGATCCAGGTAAATACGATTATTATGAATACAAGACTGCTCGTGATCGTTCATATATTGAGAGTGCCCCTGCATATTTAAGTCTAAAATTTCGCTGCCGAGCAGGAGAATGGAGAGATGGAACTTATGGTGGTTCTACTGATGTACCATTAATGCGCATAGAAGAAATGTACCTGATTGAAGCTGAAGCAGCTGGTGTTTCTGTAGGACTTGAAGATGGTATCCAAAAGTTGAATGATTTCATTAAAACATACAGAGATCCGAATTACAGTTTTTCAACAGCAATTCTTAGGGATTTTCAGTTAGAAGTATTGAATCAGATGAGAATAGAATTCTGGGGTGAGGGTATAGCTTTCCCATCCGCAAAGCGTCTAAGAGTTGGAGTAATGCAAAACTATACAGGGACGAATGCTCCTAATAATGATTTTATGATTAATTGCAAGATTATTAAACCTAATTGGAATTTTGTGATTCCTAAGCAGGCCATTGATGACAATGTGGCTTTAGTAGGTATGAATAACCCAGAAATTACTGATGCTGTTCAAACACCTTCTCCTGAGAACGAATATTCTGAAGGTAAATATTCGTCAGGTATAATTGAAACGAAGAATGAGACTTCTGTAATTAGAGATTTTTATACTGTCGATGGAAAACGGGTTGATTATTTAACAAAGGGTCTTAACATCATCCGCATGGATAATGGAAAAACCAAGAAAGTGGTGGTGAAATAATAAAAATACGGTAAATATAAAATTATCTCGTTCTTCGTTTTGAGGAACGAGATTTTTTATGTAACTTTGTCGGCTATAACACATATATTGATTTGTTATCATGGATAATAAGATAGAAGAGTTGAAATTTGTGGCCGATTTGGCCCGAAACGGCGGTGTGATGGAGGCGCAAAATGCGGCTTTGTCAGCCGAATTGATTAATAAACAAACTATTATTAATGAACAGAATGTAAGGTTGGTGGAAAAGGATGAACAACTTGCTAAAAAAGACGAGATTATTGCATCGAAGGATCGTCGTATTGCCGAACTCGAAGCGATTGTACAGCAGCAAAGCGTTCAACAACCAACAATGGTGGTTAACCAGTTCTTTGTGCTCTCGATGAATAAAACCATCAGTTATATCAGTACACTCGATAATAATGGACGTTTTTTTGCAGGGCACTTTTTGCATCACACACTTTTAGAAGGAACTCCTACGGCAATGATTGAAAAAGTGGACGAGATAACCAGTCTGGAAAGTGATGTGAGAAAAGATCTGGCTGAAGCATTAAAGAAAACAGCCGAAAAACCAACAACCCAGATTAATGCCGCTAATTATAACGAGCATGTTGACAAACAAGATAATCATTTTCCACAATTGCCACCAATGGCACCAACCCAAGAACTGTTAGAAGATGAATAACGACGAGAAGAAAACACCCCAACAGGCTGCTGCAACTAATCAGTATGCTTATATCTGGAACTACAATGCTCATGTAGAGCATCAGCATAATTATTATGGTGACAAGCCTGAACAGCAAGCAGAGGAATATGAACTCGTAGACCTGAAGTTCTTTGATGAATTTGAGACGCTGGAGCAACAGGCCAAACTGAGAAAGACACTGAAGGGTGTTCTGTCTAGAATGGATGCCGACTCAGGGCGCGATTGGGTGGCCGTATATATCGCGTACCATTATTATATAGGGCGCGAGTTTATCATGAAGGGCCATTCTGACTTCTTTGCCGACGTAGAAGCGCTGCTGCCAGGAGTGCTGAAGAAGGTAAATGCTGGAGAAACAGGCGATAAACGCTACAAGGCTTACACCGACTTGTTGAGATTGGAATGCCAGAACTGGTTTATACTGAACGAGTGTCTGCCGCCAATGAGCGAATGGACCTCTTCGAAATATATGTATCGGGTTGATCAAACCAAACGAGAACGAATACAACAGATAACTAAAGATGTGTACCAAGGGCTGAAGAAATAATAATCTTCAGCCTTTTTTTATGCCCTTTCTTCGTGCGGTTCGTGTGGAATCGCACTTAATCTTCGTGTGCTTCGTGTAGCGTTTGGATAGGGCAAATAAATCCTTCGTTAGCTAGAATTATTGCCTTAATTTTGCACTCGCAAACAAGCAATAAAGTAAAAAAAAAGATTATGAAAAGAGTAGAATTTACATTGAATCATTTCGGCATCAGCGTTAAGAAATGCTGCGCCAGTTGCGCCTACAAGGAGCAATCGAGACTGATAACAAAAAGACGTTGTACTAAAAGCGGTCGTGATGTTAGACCTTGCTATCTGTGCGACTGCTGGAAGATGGACGAGAAAACCAAAGCTGCTGGCAAATCGCGTGGACGAGTAAAGCGCAAGGAGTATCTGGACTTCTATCGCAACATCAGGATAGAAGAGGAAATGCGCATGTACGGCGAACCGCTAAGCGCTAACGAAGTAAAAGAACTGTTTTGGAAAAAATATGGAATATCACCATATATCAATATTTAACAATAAAAAATTATAAAAGATTATGAACACAATGATTATGAGAGTGAAAAAGTGCGGTGCAATGATTACCGTACAGAGTGAGAAGGCCGAGGGCGGAGTGCTGAACAAGCGCACGCTGGTACTGCAAGAGCTTGGCGGCAAGTATGCCAACTGCTATGTGGTTACGGCGTTAGGTAACCTGGCAACCATCGAGTTTGCTGAAAACGAAGTTGTAGCCTGCGACATGCGCTTCCAAGTGAGAGAGTATCAGGGGCAATATTACATGGATATCGTTGCAAATGAGATCGTGAAGATTAAACATTAAAAACTGAGTTGAAGTGAGGAGGATGTTCTCGAGTAAATGGCCAAAGAATCCGACCTTCTTCTCGCTTTAAAACTCAAATAAAATGAAGAAAAAAGTAAACAAAATAATTACAATCAACGGCATGATGGCCGTTACTAAGAATGAGAGTGGTTTGGATTATGTTCAGGTGCTGCCTGACAATCCGAGTGTAGGACTGGTAAAGCCGTTCAGCGCCATAGGTCGCGGCCAGCTGCTAAGCAACGGTACGTTTGACTTTATCCGGAAGAAACGCCGACGTAATAAACCCGAACTGCGACTAAAATTCAGCACATTGTCGTATGGACCAGATGGCTGGGACCGATTCTTAGTGATGACACCCTGCGAGATGCGTGATGAACTGCCTGCGATATTGGCAGAGGATTCGGCCGATGCAGTAAAGTATCTGGTGAAACAGCTAAAGAAAGGTAAGAAAGCATGAGCGTTTACACTTTTGATCATTATAACGAGGATGGGGCAAAGGTTATGCGCCCCGTCCTTACAAGAGAAGACTATCTGGCTCTGCGTGGCAGTAGCAAGCAGACAAGCATTCTGAACAAAGTAAGAACTGGTCGCAAAAGCTTGAAAAATAGTCTGGTACAGATGAACTACTCGTGTATTCCAGGCGATGACGGGCTGCTAAAGGGCTGCAAAACTCCATCGCGCTCGGTGGGCATGGATATCGATTTCGTGGCTCCTGCAGAGCTTTCGCCCGAGGAACAGCAAGCGTGGCTGGCTGAGAAGATGGAAGGTGTGCCCGAGCTGGTATTATCGAAGCGCGAAGAGTTAGGTTTGCTGATGCTGGAGCGTTCGGCCACCAAAGGCTATCACCTTGCATTTCGTCGCCACGAAGACCTCTCGCAAGAAGATAACTTGCTGTGGGCCAGCCAGCTGCTCGGCATTAAATACGATGATGGAGCTAAGGACATAACAAGGGTTTTCTTTACCACAACGGCCGATGAAAACGAGCTGCTGTTTCTGGATGATGAGATTTTTGACGTTACACCGTTACAGTGTTACAGTTCGGATTCTTTGCACTCTTGTCATCTCGAGCATAGTCATGATGACAAAGTGGGGAATTACGACCCGCAGGCAGAATATAATGGAATACTGTTTTCGGACATTATTGCCAAGTATTGGGAGATGTTTAATGGCGGAAAGTTGCCGAATATCGGCGATAGGAATATGAGAACCTTTGATCTGGCTCTGACTCTTCGCAGCATCTGCGGCTACAATTTAGAGCGCATGATGCAGGTGATACCAAACTATTGGCTGAATGCCGACGGAACATGCTCGCCAGATGACTTTGCCGAGTGGAAACAAACCCTCGACAACACCCTGAAAGAGCCCAAGAAGGGTATGCCGATGCGACTGAAACAAGTGCTGCAGGCACTGAAATCGGATAATGGTATAAAGGCCTGTGGTGGCACTATGACCACACCGCCACCACTGCCAAAGCGACTGCCGCCTCTCATCAAGTTGCTAACTAAGAATGTGCCTGCGCTTTATAAACCAGCAGTGGCCAGCACGGTGTTCCCATCGCTTGGTGCACATCTACACGGCGTAAAGTTCCGCTATTGGGATAACGTGGAGCACGAAGCTACGTTTATGAACGTGCTGATAGGTCGGCAGTCAATAGGTAAGGGCTCCATTAAGAAACCTATAGAGTATATCACTGCCAGCATAAAGGAGCGCGATGCGCCCAATCGCCGTCGCGAGGCAGAGTGGAAAAAGAATAATCCATCGGGTAAGCAGAACAAGGACCCGCGACCTGCCGACATCTGCATACAGATGCTGATAGACGATCTGACCGATGCGGTATTTAATCAGCGCATAGTAGACGTTCACAACAACGGTCAGCGATACATCTATACCATTGTAGACGAGATTGAGTCGCTGAAGAAGGTATCGTCGAAGAATTCGATAGATGTAGTGGGCTTGCTGATACGTAAGGCTTTCGACAATTCAGAGGCTGGTCAGGAGCGTGTGGGTGCCGACTCGGTATCGGGTATCGCTCCGTTGCGCTGGAACTTCAATGCATCTACAACGCCCACCAACGCCCGCAAGTTCTTCTATAAGATGGTGAACGACGGTACGCTGGGCCGACTGGATATCTCGACCATCATAAAAGCCGATGGCGACGATGATAATTCGCCCGTAATGGGCATTTACGATGATGCCTATGCCGCCGAGCTGAAGCCCTACATCGACCGTCTTGAGTCGGCCAACGGACTGATAGAGTGCCCACAGGCCAAGAAGCTGGCTCTTGAAATCAAGCAGGAAAACGAAGATGTGGCAAAACTGTACGAGAGCGAGGCTTACCGCATACTCTCTTATCGCGCCAACGTGATAGCCTGGCTCAAAGGTATGGTGCTCTACATAGCCCACGGCTACCGTTGGGATAAGACCATAGCCGACTTTGTACGCTGGAGCGAGCAGTACAACCTGTGGTGCAAGATGCTCTACTTTGGCAAGCAACTGGAGAAGGAACTGCGCGAGGAGGTAGAGATTCAGCGCCAATCGGGCCCCAAGAATCTGCTTGAGGAACTGCCCGACGAATTTACCCACGAGCAGTATCAGCTGATGCGACAGGTGCAGGGCCGCGAGGGTGATGGCGAGTCAACCTTGAGAGTATGGATCAATCGCGGTCATATCATGTACGACGAAGTAGGTCGGTGTTACATTAAAACCGAAGAGTATAAAATGAAGTATGGAAATAAAAAATAGAAATAATTATGTTACCAAGAGGAATTCGTAATAATAATCCACTGAACATCCGTCGTAGTAAGGATAAGTGGAAGGGCCTGAGGGCCGTGCAGAGCGATGCGAGCTTCTGCCAGTTTGAAACGTTAGAGTGGGGGTGGAGAGCGGCGTTTTATCTGCTCACGCGTACTTACTATCACAAGTACCGCCTGTTTACCATCCGCGCCATCATCAGCAAGTGGGCGCCGCCGATGGAGAATAAGACCGAGGCGTATATCGCCAACGTCAGTCGGCTGACGGGTATCGCCCCCGATGAGCCCATCGGCATACCATCTGACCGTCCTGCGCGCTGGATAAAGGTTGGTCGAGCGATGGCGATACAAGAGAACGGAACCGAGTCGATCAACGACTTCGCGATGCTAACCGGCTGGGATCTCTGCCGACAGGACATCTAATATTTTTTTAACCGGAAGTTAATAGCTTCCGGCTTTTTGTTTAAGAAAACATAAACCGCCGCTACCACCACTAATTCTAGGCCTTTCCCTTGAAAGTGTAGCCAATCCCTTCGACTGCAGAGCGAATGGCTTCTTCTGTAGCAGGACCCTTGATGGTAAGGGTATTGGCAGAGGCACTGGCCTTAGCTTTCTCTACACCGGGCAGATCCTCAACGGCACGTACAACGGCAGCTTC
>Ga0310786_10009680_pt1 | contig 12192 bp, 11 predicted proteins | sample AusTroGonzalo_MG_FD_203881 | JGI IMG/M metagenome (GOLD analysis project Ga0310786, IMG submission 203881) | Bovine rumen microbial communities from tropical cattle in Woodstock, Queensland, Australia - Gonzalo_03 (v2) (version 2) | ecosystem: Host-associated > Mammals > Digestive system >...
GCAGCTGGAAATCATTATTATGATGTAGTGAATGTTAATGATTTAGAAGTAGTTTCTTATCCAGATGCTGATTGAATAAAAGAAATTTTAGAAAGTTATAGTTATTGTGAAACAGATGATGATTGTACTTACACAATGTGAGAGTGTCCTTTTGGATGTTATGTACCATTTAACAAAAAATTTGGAGAAATGCCTGTAAAGATCATGGATAATTATTTTGAAATAAATGGTAAAACTTGTGTTTATAGTTGCTTATATATGGATAGTGTGAAATGTGAAGATTATAAATGTGTGATGGATTATGAAGTCATCGAAGAATAATTATCTATATATATCTATCAAGGCCCTTAGATTAGGGCTTTATTTTTTTATAAAATCTCCTTAAAAATTTGCATTTTTTCATCTCTTTGATTATAATAATATTAGTCAACAGTCGTTAGTCGATAGTCGACAGTCATTTTTAGTACGGAATAAAATTATGGCAAGCAAACAAGAAATAAAAAGATATTTGATAGATACGAGTACTCCGGAGCCTATTATGAAATTCTTGGCATTATTTAACCAAATCGATAAATATTTTGATAAAATTTTGTGATTGGATGTATTTTTGCCATATAATGAAAAAATTAAAAGAATTATAAAATGAAATTACTACATTTCGTGGTTTGTGAAATTACATCAATTCCAATTGAAATATTTTGGAGAAATTAGAAATCAAATCACACACGGAATACAAATTGACTGACATACATATATTCAACCTACTGAATACTCTATTTCTCAATTGGAGAAATACGTGAAAGAAATTAAAATGCCTCCAAAATGCATCGATTTATTTTCAAAGGAAGTTTTTGTGTGTCATTATGATGATAATTTGAGGAGTGTTGTAAAAATCATGGAACAAAAAAATTACTCTCATGTTCCAGTTTATAATAGAAATGAAAGATTTGTCTGACTTTTGGGCGAAAGTAATATTTTGTCATGGCTAGCTGACAATAACGATATAATTTGAGCTAAAGTATGAGATGTTAGATTAATTACTGACAATGGCTATGTTCGCTTCATCAGCAAAAAAGTAAATGTATATGAAGTAGATAAAATGTTTGCAGAGAAAAAAGAAAATAATGAAAAAATATGAATTTTATTAATAACTGAAAATGGTCATAGGAATGAGCCATTGCTTGGAATAATTTCTGCTGGGGATACTGCAATGATTGACAATTCCGTTGTTCATTAATGTAATAAAAATTTTATAACATAATAAATTATGATGAGTGATGCCACGAAGAATACTGAGATATTAGGTCATACGGACAAAAATGCAAGCACAGTTTTCCCTTCAAAAAAAAATATATTGGAAGCTGTTCTAAGTGACAAAGAAAAAATAAAATATAAGAAGAATTTATTAAAATCAATAATTGAGAAATTTTTTAATTCAGAATATTTAAGTTACTATTGTTGAAAATGTTGACAGGAATGTACTGACTGATCTGATCTTTATATTTTAGCAAAAGAAGGTATCATAAAAGTCTGATGTTGAGAATTCAATCGTGATACTTTTATAAATTGAGTGTATAGTGAACATGATAAAAAATATTTAGAAAAATATAAATTTAATGATTCACCATTACCGCTATATGTGGTTAATCAAACAGATAGCTATTTAGCAAATGATAAACTAAGAAAATTAAGAGAAGAAAATCCTATTGAATATTTAGAAAAATATACTGTATTATCGTATAATCCTGAAAATAAAACAGTAGTTTCCAATTATGGTAAATTGGCAAAAAGTAGAAAAAATGTAAATATAAACAAAGATACAATTGCTGGAGTCTCTGATGCAATACTATTATTTAGAAATAAATTTATAGAAAATTTTGATAAAAAATTTTTAAATGAATATATGTCAAAATTACAAAAGTTTACTTTAAAAGAGTTGAAACAATATGCTAAGAATTCTGAAAAAATAACAGATGAAAATGAAAGAGCCGTACGAAATATCATATATAATAAAATGTGATGTATTTGAGTAGGTGCTTGAATATACACAGATGAAGCCATAAAATCTCGCTATGATTTAATTAAATCGTTTGATACCAATAAGTGAGAATTTACTAGCATCCCTGAATTTAGTGATGATGACTAAAATTAAATTTTAAAATAACAATTGAACTTTTTTGAAAAAAAATAATAATATGGGCTGATATTATATTTTAAGCTATCGTTAATGCGAGAGAATCTAATTTCAATATTTCTTGAAAAAAATAGTCAACTTAATTTGAGCGCCATCAGGGATCATAATTGAGTTATGACAAAGCATATTTTGGACAGTATTGAGTTAAATAATTTTTTTAAATTAGAAAAATGAAAAGCAGTTTGTGATATAGGAACTTGATGAGGATTTCCGCTTTTACCACTGGCTATGACAAATCCAGAGGTAAGTTTTGTATGAATTGATGCCAGGAGAAAAAAAGTAGATGCAGTGAATGAAATGATTGAAAAATTAGAATTAAAAAATGCAAAATGTGTACGAAGCAGAATTGAAGATTTTAGTGAACAATTTGATTACATCACAGCAAGAGCTGTCTGATATATAGATAAAATCATCCCTCGAAGTTATGATTTATTGAAAAAATGAGGATGTTTCATTTTTTATAAACAATATGATGAGGAAGAATCGAAAGTATTAGAAGAAATGTGCAAAAGATATAAACTCAAAATAGCGAATACGCATAGGTACTCGCTATTTGATTGAGATATTGAAAGAGTTATTTATGTAATTGAAAAGCTGTAAATTAAATATCATCTTCAGACATTTTTAACTTCCAATCTTTTTCGTATATTCAATAATCGTATCAACTTCATCCTCCGTTTGAACTAGCTCTCCTATAATATAATGCTTTATCTTCTGGTAATGTTCATCATCTATATTTATTAAATGCTCATCCCCAGTCATCGCGAATTAAAATATGTTTTGCCTTTTCTTTTGGCAATATACGAAAACATTTAGTTCATTTTTTTGATGTAAAGAAGTCTCAATATATTACACTTAAGCTTCATTTTGGTAAATTAAATCTATTTGAATTCTCTGATTCAAATTTTACTTCAGGCACATTATTTATAAATGATAGATTAGGTTGATATTTTCCATACATATTAATTAAAAATTTTCAGTTATCTAACTCGATTACTCACTCCATATCTGTCAAATGATATCTCTCAAAATTTGGTCAATATGAATAATAACCATCTCATGTTACTTTTTTCTTTTCTGAGTGTCAATCAACATTAACTCGTTTATCAGAAAATTGTACAGAAGAATCTCGTTTTATATCGGCAATTCAGTGAATATCCTCTTCCTGTACTCACCAAGTAGAAGGACTTACATCTAATTTTAACTCATCATCTGATCATTTGTATACTTTACACAATTTATCTCACTGATTTAATACATTATAAAGTCACTCATTTACATCATTTGTTACAGCAAAATAACAAGATTTACCTGGCTTTACAATTATTTCTGTTAGTTTTTGATTCTTTTCATTCATTTTAATTTTAAATAATAATATAAATTACAAAATTGTTCATAAATCTGTATCGCTATGACTGATAGCTACAACATTTCATGTTCAGGGTTGGAAACATGCTACAAAAGGCACTTTGTGAGCATAAGCATCTGCCAATGCTGTAAGGATTGCTATTGGTCATCTTCATGAAATGTATACTGGTTTTCATGCTGGTACTTTTGGTGCTACTAATGAATTTATTGTTTCTTTTGCATCAATGTTTGGATTTTCTAATGAAAAAGTAACCTCTGTCCTATCATCTAATTCTTTCACTTCAAATTTAATATATTTTCATTCTCATTCATCTTGCATTTCAAATCATGATACAGGCAATACAGTATCTGGTCATCATTGAGGATATTTTACAGCTACATTCACAGGATGTAATGCATGTGCGATTGTAGTTAATAACCATCCTGGACATGCTCAATCAATTGTAACTACATCATTTTTTCAAAGTCTATTTTTCATCTCAGACTTACTAATAATCTCAAATACTTGTGGCAATTGCTCTGGTCTCCAAACTAAGCTCATTACCTCTTTTCAATTTGGTAATTTGACTAATTGTTTCTCCATTCAGAGAGATTTTGCTAATCAATCGATAGTTAGAATTCAATTTTCATCAATTACTTCTGGTAATTTTTCCGCTTGTAAAGTATCAGCGACTACTGGTGCTACACACCCACACATTGTACAGACTCATCACATGACATTAGGATTTCCACAATATGGGCAAGCTCCATCTATATTCTCGTTTTTAGAATTAGATTCTAAATCGTTTAAAAATTTTTCTGTCATTTTAATTGTATATTAATAATATAAAATTTATGGTTATTTGATATACACCATATCTACATCTGAAAATTCTACTTGTGAAGTAGTTTGTTTTAGCTCATCTTTTGATAATTTCAAAACATCAATCACTGCTTGTTTCCATTTTTCTACATCTTTACAAAATTCTGGATTTCTTGTTCATGAAATTTCTGCTACTTTTTCTCATCATTCTGGACATCCCCAATTTTGGGAATATACCATATTGGAATCAGTAACTCATGCTGAGACATAAATACCCGTATCTCAGAAAACTTTTTCTGCCATATCTTGCCATACTTTCCCGATAATTTCTTTAACCGTTTTAGATCATGTATCATTATCATGACCATATCATTCACAAACTCAAAGAGTTGCAACAAATTTTGTTGTTTTCATCGTTTCCATTTTAATATTTGATAATAATTTAAAATTATGTCTTTATCTAATTTTTTAGATTAATCTCTATAGCTCAATCAGATGGATTTGGTGTGAAATCTTTTTTTATTGGAGATTTTCCATCTTTTCATCTAAAATCTTTCAATGCACTTTCTTCTATCTCAGTCGACATTCCATGCTCTCTCTTTGATTTTATAATATTTTCAAGTTCTTCTGGGGTAATAAGCATAACATGGCTATTCCAGTAATCCCTACATTTATCATTATACAAAACATCTCTTTCTGTAGCTGATTCATCTAATTTACGAGGGAAAGGCATTCATTCATCACCGAAAATCAATGTATATATACCAGCATTCCCCGTAGGGCCATATGGTCACATAATCACATGAACTAAATTTGTAGTAGGCATACCTTCCGTCCTTACTAACGAACATAGTATTTCTTGTCACTTTCAATCATTAATTCTCTCATTTCATAAATCACGATGTGATAAAAATATTGATTCTTGTGATAAATTTTCTTTTGGGAAAAGTGCATTTGTTCATATTGGTTCCTTACTTTCTACGACAAAAACTCTACGACCAGGATTTCATTCTTCATCGATTAAAGCCTGATATTCTTCATCAACTCTATTTAAAATATCGATAAATATTTGATCATCAGTTTCAGGTAATGCCTTCGATCATGGATTTAAACCTCAAACATGACGACTTAATATATGAGTTTCATACGCATCAGATCATACAGTCGGAATAAGCTTTAATTTGTTAAGAACCTCATTTAGATTCTTTGTTACATCTGCTTGAACTTTAGTTTCTTTTACCTCTGTTCAAAAATCAGATACTTCACATACATTTTGTGGATTTTTTTCATTCATTTTAATATTTAGTAATAATATAAATAATTTTATTTTTCAACTACGACTCCAGCATCTACTAATGCCTGTCATAAGTCTGAAATAGTATTTTCATTTGTCTTAGATGTATAAACTAAGTCACCTTTTCTAAATAATCATTTATCAAGAGCTAGCTTTAAAGCAGCAATAGCATCATCAAAATATCAAACAAATTGGATTCATGGCAAATTATCATATAAATAAGCCCATGCATATCATTTATCTATTATCCTTTTTATATCATAATCTCTGAAGTTTTTCGCTTTTCTCTTTACTAATATATAGTTCTGAAATATATCTCAATTATCTGGATACTTTATTTCTTTCATAGCTTTAAATATTTCATCTTTTGTAATATCATTTTTTCCTAATAATGATATTACTGTATATAAAAATGATAATACCTTTCATTTTCATGAGTACTTACACAAATCTCTAAATTCAGATTCTGTAAATTTATATTCATTAATTAATTTATCTTTAAACTCTGTAAATTTATTTTTTCTATTTTCTTTTTTCTCATTTTTCTTCTCTAATATTCTGGACATTGTACCTTCATATACATCTTCACCATTTATAAAGATTTGTCATGGTTGTATAGTTGATCCATATAATTCATTACACCACCAATGTTGATTATTACACCAACTTGAACTAGTGTGAATCCATATATCAACCATTTTATGCTCATCAATAGAAATTGTATACCGCGCTCATCATCGATAAAAGTTGATACTATCTCATGGTTTACCAAATTTCACTAACAATGAATTAGTGTTCCATCTCTCATCTGAATGTTCATGAGCTGGAGTTCAATGTTTATCTCACATATATACTCTTGGTTGATACCATCATGTAGAATATTCTGTCCATGGCAATTCAAGTCAAATATCTCCATATTTTTTACGATACTCTTCTAATTTTTCTTTTGCTATTTTTTGGTCATATAAAGCATTGATTGTTTCTTGAATTGTTGGTTTATCTACATATTTATAATCACTTTTATTGTCTATCAAAATATGATGTAAGTATCATCAGTTACATTCTTGCACAGTTTCAATTCATGGGAATAATACTGTATCATCAGGACTAACCCGGAAATAATGTTCTTGTGAAGATAGCTGATTCCCCGTAGAATATTGGAATATTTTTTTATTTTCTTTATCATATGCTAAATAATCATATTGTCCACTTCCATATCTATTACTTGATGTATTATCATATTCCTCTGGGATATCCTCTTCTTTTGGGAATAGATTAATTTTTGATATATAATCAGAATAATCCCTACCATCTGGAGAGCAGTAATGTTCTGTTTCTATAGTCACAAGATCTTGGATAGAATAAGTCCTAGAACCTTCACTTCTACAACATCATTTATCCGCAAAATAAGAATTATTTACTACATAAGTTTTGATTTTTGGTGAATCTTCACCTGGTTGAGACAATACAATTTGAGGATATTCTGGTGTCTGTAAAATCTCATTTAATTCTTTGACAACTAAATTGTCATTATTAGCAGTTTCATTAGACTGTTCAATTTGATTTAAATTTTCGTTTTCTGTCATTTTAATAATTGGTAATAATTTAAAATAAGTTTAAGTTTGATCACATGAGAGAAATACAATCACATAACCAAAATTTTGTTTTCTTTTTGTTTACGACTTCATCCAAGGAATACAGGGATTTATCTTTTTTTTTATTTTTTGTTTGGGTTAGTAATATAAAGATATATTTTGAACTTAGTTCCATTTAAGAGGCTGCCAAGTATGTACATACAACCTCTCTATCATTATCTATTTGTAGCTATGAGAAAGATTCCCTCTTTGCAATTCATCTCCAGAGATACAAGAGACAAAGCAACTACATTTTTGCGATCATAATATTATATATTGACATTGTGAAAAATATTGAAAAAGTTGTGAAAAAATAATAGTGTATAATATACGATGTATGTATTAATTTTCCGAGTATAAATCCTCGATATTTTAATTTAAATCTCTTTTTTTAATAGTAAGATTGCAGAATCAACACTTCCAATATTAGACCATAGCATTAAATTCTGTAATTTTAGCCTATCACGATATTTTCAATCCATAGATAGCCAATATCCTCAATCTAATCATGTTAGATACATGAGTAGTAGTAACTGATCTCTAAAATTTTCTAATCAAGCTATTCCTCATAGGTTTTTCAATAGTTCATTAAACTCATCACATGAAGGAATCTCAAATCAAAGTGATTTTTTCTCTTTAATATAGTCTGAAAGCTTTTTATTATTCCACTCATCTGGATTATCTCATCTCATTCCATCCAGGTCTACTTCACACCTCATAAAATCCGAGATATTTTCGCAGCATGATCTGACAACGGATTTATATTTATCATCGCTATGATTTGATAAATTTGATTCCATTAACTTGTATATATTGTTTCATACTTTTATTGTAGTAATTTTGCTTCATTCTGAATCTGTTTCTCTTTTACAATCAAATAAATCTGTTGCATTGATTATTTTTTCAAAATTTTTTTCTTTGTAATATCTTTTTATAAAATTTTTATGGTATTTTATTAATTGGTCATCTTCCATTTCTTTATCATTATCAACATCTTTAATCACATTGATCTTAAAGTTTTTTGTAAAATCTATATCCAAAATATCACTTTCTGTCATATCTTTATTTAATACTATTTGTGGAGTTCCATCATCTTCATATTCATATTCATCTTTACTTAACATTATATATGGGATACTTACTTCTATGACTCTAAATTTATTTCAATCATGTGCCATAAAATATAATTTATTAAATCTGCACCATTTATCGATATCAATATCAATTTCTTCATCATTCATATCGAAGCATTTTCTCATTGTTATATCTTCAATTTTGTCAAATTCTCCAGATTCTGACTTTATACAATTTATCAATTGTCTATACATTTCCCTTATTGAAAGATATTTTAATTCTGCGACTTTTTTCTCTTCGATAATTTTATGATATTCATCAACTCGTGATGGCCTATCTCTCCTTTCAATAGGTTCATCTGTCTCAGGTATCAAGGCATGATTCATCCAATATTTCATCTGATCAAAATTATATCCATATTCATCATCTTTAGGTTCTCTTTTAGCTGATCAATCTCACCAGAAAGCTGTTATTACATAGAAGTACTCATATTCGACTTGTTCTTCAAGATCTTCATCATAATAGCTACAATGTTTTCGTTTACCTATAATTGTTAACTTATTTGTTTTATTTTCCCATGGATAATCTTTTCTATCAATGAGATGGGAAGCTATATCCCTACTTCATCTGTGTCATCGATAAGCTTTATCTTGTAAATCAGGAGTTAATTCCACCAAATTACAATCATGACTCTCAGGCGTTTCTAATGTTATTTTTTCCGCGTATGTATCAACATCATCCAAAATTAGATATTTTTTAATCAAATCTCACGAAATTCATTCATGCTGATGGTAAAAACATATATCGTAGTCCTTTTGTCATTCAATCTTTTCTATAATTTCTGCTCGGGTCATATCTGGGTAATTTCTTTGCATGGCATCCATATATTCTTTAGAATAGCCAAATGCTTCTGATATTTCAGATAAATAATTATTTTCCGAAGCATCATTACTATTTAAAGCCTCCACTCCTCCATCATTCAAAATTAAATTTTTATTTTCCATTTTAATAATTAGTAATAATTTAAAATAAGTTTGAGTTTGATTACATGAGAGAAACACAATCATATAATCAATATTTTTGTTTATTTTTTATTTGCGACCTCATCCAAGAAATACAGGGATTTCATCTAAAAAATACATAAACTAATACCTATAGTTTCACTACATTCAAAATTTCCTGTTTAAATCCTAAACTATCCACTTCTTGGTAAAAAATTTCAAAATCATATCATATCTCATTAATTAATTTACGTGCATGCTCCAATGGAAACTTATCAGATGAAAATCATATCATAATTTTTCCACCATCTTTCAAATGCTTTTCTCATTCCAATATAAATTTCTTTATATGTTCATAATTTTGGTCATACATTGATCGATACAAGATATTATTCTCATCAAATTCTCAATCAAAATATGGTGCATTTCGAAAAATTAAATCAAATTTTTCATCCTCACCTATATTTGAAAATACATCAGATTGTATTGCTTTCACACGATCTGAAAGATTATGCTTTGAAATATTTTCCTTTGTATTCTCTACTGCATAGGGATTTATATCAGCACAAACTACTTTATCTAAGTGATGCTTTAGCATCGCAGTGATTCAAATTATACCACATCCACATCACATATCCAAAAATTTTTCTCATTGATTTATTGGAAGATGGTCTATATAGACACTACTTCACCTAAAATAAATTGGAGAAAATACATTTTTATGAAGAGAAAAATCATATCACTTAAATGTAAAATCTTTGGGAAATTCTCCAACCTGTGATGCATCTATTGTATCCTCCGCACTCTTAAAATTAGATGGTTTCTCAATTCTTTTTACATCTGATTCACCTCATAAAACTTTGAATATTTCACGTCATCATGCCGTAGAATCATAATCTACATTTCATCTTCAAGCTTGTTCGATATTTTCTTTACTGATTATTTCTTTATCAATCATTTTTTTTATAATAAACATATAAAATCACATACAATATTCTTATGAAAGAAATACAATCAATAAATAAAATTTTTATTTTTGTTTATGATTTCATCCAAGAAATACAGGGATTAATCTTTTTGTTTTATTTTTATTTGCTACTCACTGCTAAAGTGGAATTATTCCATCTTTGCGATTGTAATACTATATATTGACATCGTGAAAAATATTCAAAAAATTATGAAAAATAAAAATCCCTCGTTTTGAGGGATTATTAGATAAATGGATCAAATGTGTTATTCGAAATCATATCTATAGTCTCATGAACAATGGTATTCTTTTCAATTCGCTTTTATTACACAATCTCTGAGTTTTCATGATTTTCATTGCTTTGTGAACCGTGTTATTAAATCTTTTAGATAATTATTCTTATCTGAATATCATCAAGTATGTATATTCTCTCAAATATCAAAATAACAACCATATCTGTCGGTTTTTAAAAGAAATTTTTTTAGTATTTTTATTGCCTTTTTTGTATAACTTCATCCATAATTACCAAAGGTAAATTCCGGAAATACAATTTTTGTAGGATACCACTTTAAATCTAAATGTTCAAATAAATATTCCAAATCAGCGAGATTTCACTCGTCTTTAATTTTTATAGTTGTGTAATTTTTTCAGATAAATTTTCCATAGTTATCAATTAATTTACTTTTATCGATTTCTCTATTATTTAATGTTTCCAATGAATCAAAAATTATTGTATCTCATGGTTGTATATGTTTTAAATTTCGCATATGATATGGATTTTTAATCTCTTTTCATCTTTTTTTGTAGTGATTACCAATCTTATCATCGAAAGATTTTAATAAACGATCATTTTTGATATTCATTTCCATTTTTGTTTGTTCCTTACTTTTTCAAAGTGTTCAAAAGATTTCTTTTACTTTTGATTTTAATCAAGATCTTTCTTGTTTTTCTGGTCATGTAGGTAAAGTTTCTTTTGTCATTTTGTTTATAATTAATAATATAAAATTTGTCTTAATGACAATTTAATTATATACAAAAAAAAAACTTGTCAAATTTTTTGGTATTTTTTTCTCGGCTGATGAACTGGAATTTCGGACTTTTTTTGAAAAAGTGTGATTTTTTTGAAATTTTTTGAATTTTTTTTGGAAAAAATTATCCACCTGTCAAATTTTTTATTTAATAATCCTTGTTGTAGGGACAGAATTTATTCTGTCCTATATAAATAATATAATTATTTGATATATATAGGATAATGCAAGCATTATCCCCGCCTTGCGGGACAAACCCTACAATAAGGATCTTTTTTTGATTTTGACCCCGGGTAAATCATCGAAAGACAGACATCCTAAAATTTTTCATTTTGTCTGTTAATTACCGATTACCCGGGGTCTATATACTATATACTATATATTATATTTAATTCTTGATTAATCCCCTTGCCCTTTTTTGGATTTGCTCTCTATCCCACTCTTTGTTCGCAAATTTTTTGAAATTTGAAACTAACGTTTCGTGATTTTTATCTGGGACAAGCATTCAAGACACTGAATCTACTAATTCTACTGATGCTCCGTCATTGAAGCCGAATACTGGCACTCAGCAAAGCAAAGCTTCCATTGTGCAGATTCAGAAACTTTCTTTTGTAATATTTATCAATCATTTTGATTCACTAATTATTTTCATTTTCTCTTCTGGATTTTCTATTCGTCAGATAAAGATTACATTGTCTCATGCAATTGATTTCAAATACATCTCATCTGGACCACTTCACATAATCAAAAGTGGCTCTTTTACTTCGTTGAATAATTTGATTATCTTATCTACTTCTTTTACAAATTTCACAGTTCTTCATACATAAATA
>Ga0310786_10009681_pt1 | contig 12191 bp, 10 predicted proteins | sample AusTroGonzalo_MG_FD_203881 | JGI IMG/M metagenome (GOLD analysis project Ga0310786, IMG submission 203881) | Bovine rumen microbial communities from tropical cattle in Woodstock, Queensland, Australia - Gonzalo_03 (v2) (version 2) | ecosystem: Host-associated > Mammals > Digestive system >...
CGATGGTTCGATACGAAGGTATAGCGGTCGTTTTGTTTAGAACAGGATTCTAAACCACTGTCGTCGAACGAACAGCCGTCAGTATGCTTACGGATAATCCACTTGACGACGGGTTTCATGAACCGCCGTTGGAAGTCGAGCGGGGTCTTCACACCGATAAACGCCAACTTCAGCAGCCCATTGCGAACGCTTTTGGGCAACCAAGGGGCAAAGCCTTTCAGCACCAGCGAGAACTGCCGGTCGTTAATCAGCTCGTCAAACGCCTGTTGCATCTCACCCGCTTCGTAGGGACGTATCTCATCGAACTCGTTACTCATAACTCTCAATTCTCAACTGTCAATTCATTAGAACTGATTCTCCACAATATCCGTCAGCACCTCTGTCATCGTCATGCCTGCAGCCTTTACCTGCTGGGGGATGAAACTGGTGGGCGTCATACCTGGGGTAGTATTCACCTCAAGCATCGTAATCTTACCGTCCTTCGAAATGATGTAGTCGATACGGATGATGCCGTTGCAGTGCAGGATGTCGTAGATGTGGCTGGTAATCTCGCGAGCCCTGCGAGCCCAATCCTCGCTGATACGGGCCGGAGTAATCTCCTGTACCTGACCATTATACTTGGCATCATAGTCGAAGAACTCATTCTGCGTTACCACCTCAGTAATGGGCAGTATCACCGTCTTCTCGTTTGTCTTGTAGATACCAACGGTGATTTCCGTTCCTGCCAGATACTGCTCGACCATCACCTCGTCGCTCTCGAGCATGGCCTTACGCAGGGCAGGAGCCAACTGGTCCTTGTTCTTTACCTTCGACACGCCAAAGCTCGAACCATCGGTAGCAGGCTTGACGAAGCAAGGCATTCCGATGCGCTGTTCAATCTGGTCCTCGCTAACCATATCCTCATAGCCGCGACGGATAAGCAGAGAGTCGGCAACGCTGACACCATAGCCGCGCAGATACTGGTTGAGCACAAACTTGTCGAACGTCATAGCCTCCACCAGCACGCCACTGGTAGAGTAGGGGATGTCTACGAGGTCGAAATAGCCCTGCAGGATACCATTCTCACCAGGAGTACCATGAATGGTGATATAGGCATAGTCGAAGAGCTTGGCCTTGCCGTCTTCCACAAACGAGAAGTCGTTGCGGTCAATCTGTGCCGTAATGCCACTAGGCAGTTCCACGTGCCAGTCCTGACCCTTGATGTCGACGATATACACATTGTATCGCTCTTTGTCGAAGAACGAATAGAGACCTTGAGCCGAGCGCAGTGACACGTCGTGCTCGGAAGAATCGCCACCACAGACGATGGCAATGTTACGTTTCAGTTGTTTCATTTTTTTTATTTCGTTATTTCGTTATTTTCGTTATTCCGTTATTACGAATGACGAGTATAATTTCGCCATTTGTCAATGAGTGCCGCCATGTCGTCAGCCAGCTCGCTGGTGAAGTCCATCTGTTCGTGGGTTACGGGATGGACAAAACCTAATGTCTTGGCATGTAGGGCCTGACGCGAACAAAGCTTGAAGCAGTTCTGGATGTAGGCCTTGTAGGATGCCGTACGCTCGCCTCGTAGAATCTCCGTGCCTCCATAGCGTTCGTCGCTGAACAGCGGGTGGCCGATGTGTTTCATGTGAGCCCTGATCTGGTGTGTACGCCCTGTTTCCAAACGGCATTCCACCAGTGTGGTATAGCCATAGCGTTCAAGCACGCGGTAGTGTGTGACGGCGGTTTTGCCGACATCTCCTCCCGCAGGGAATACTGCCATGCGCTGGCGGTCACGAGGGTCGCGTCCGATATTGCCCTCAATGCGCCCGGTGTCCTCCGTGAAGTTGCCCCAGACCAATGCGACATAGCTGCGATGCGTGTCGTGATTGAAGAACTGCGCCCCCAACTCCGTCTTGGCATCAGGAGTCTTGGCAACGACAAGCAGTCCGCTGGTATCTTTGTCAATACGGTGAACCAGTCCTACGCTGGGGTCGTTAGGGTCATAGGAGGGCAGATTGCGCAGGTGCCAGGCAATGGCGTTGACCAGCGTCCCATGGAAATTGCCCACACCTGGGTGAACTACCAATCCCGCAGGTTTGTTGATGACCATCAACTGGTCGTCTTCGTAGACCACATCGAGGGGAATATCCTCTGGCTCGATGGTCGTATCGTAGTGAGGACGGTCGAGCATCAAGGTGATGACATCACCTGCACGAACCTTATAATTACTCTTGACGGGTTTGCCGTTGACATGGACGAAACCGGCATCAGCCGCCTTTTGGATGCGGTTGCGGGAAGAATGCTGCACGTGCTCAGACATGTATTTGTCAATACGCATTGGCTCCTGACCACGGTCCACCTCCATGCGCAGATGTTCGTAGAGCTGGCCGTCACCCTCTTCGTCAAAAGCTGGCGAGAGGTCGTCCAACTCTTCGTCCAGAAGGTCTGAGTATATGGCAGTTTCTTCTATCATACTATTCTCCCGTGACGGGTTCAGTTACCTCCTGAAAGTCGTCAGTCAAATTATCTTGTGGTTCAGCGTACGATTGGTCGACGTATTCAAAATCTTCCGAATCGCTGATAGAACCTCCGCCAACAAGCAGGGTCAGCGGATAGTCGATGGGGATGCGGTCGCCATTCGACACTCGGCGCCCACGACACACAATGCCATAGACCCAGTCGCGCTCGCCAGGAACCGTCTGGGCAGGCAACAGGCGGAATCCCATTGCCATCAGTTTGGCTTCGGCCTCGCGAACACTGGAGTTATCCACGATGTCAGGAATGGTAAACGACGGTGACGACGGTGAGTTTACCGTCACATAAATGATATGTCCCTGTTTTACCTTCGTACCGTTGCCTGGTGTCTGAGCCAGAATACAGTCGGCAGGCAGGGTCTTGTTGTAGCCTGAGTCACTGACCAGAATGACAAGACCTTCCTGTTCCAATAGCAGACGAGCCTTGTTGTAGGTCATACCTTGCACCTTGGGTACTACAATACCCTCACCATGATGGGTGTAGTATTCCAATCCGTACTTGACTCCAATGCACAGCAACACCACTACTACAGCCATTGCCAGCAGGTTCCCCCACAGGTAGAGGCTACCCATTTTTCCAAAGAATTCCTTCGCGTTCATGAACTATATGCTATTATGAAGGGCAAAATTACAAAGAAATATTGAGACAACAAAAAAATTGGGTATATTTCTTAAAAAATACACCCAATTCTTATGCGTGACGATTGATTACTTTCCGTGATGCTCGTCAGATACAGTTAACTTCTTACGGCCCTTAGCGCGGCGAGAAGCCAGTACGCGACGACCATTCTTTGTTGCCATGCGCTCGCGGAAGCCATGCTTGTTTACGCGGCGACGATTGTGCGGCTGAAATGTTCTTTTCATTGTTCTATCGTTATTTTATTTGTTGTGATTCGACAATATATCCTCCGAAAATCGGAGTTTCGGGCTGCAAAATTACATAATTATTTCTAATTGTGCAAGTTTTGAGCGATTTTTCTCAATATTTTATTCATTTTTCACGGAAAAATCGTACCTTTCTCCCCTTGGAGAAGGCACTTTCGTTCGAAAAAACAAAGAAAAACAAGATTTTCCTTTGCTTTTTGCTCACTTATTCGTACCTTTGCACCCTGAAAAGTGACAATTACATTATTAAATAGCTATTTTTTATGATTAATTCACAAGACATTAAGAAAGGAACAGCCATTCGTATGGACGGTGGCATTTGGGTTTGTATTGACTTCCAGCACCGCAAGCCTGGTAAGGGTAACACTATCATGAACATCAAGCTGAAGAACGTCAGTGACGGTCGTGTGCTGGAGCGCCGCTACAACATCGGTGAGAAACTGGAGGACGTAGTCATCGAGCACCGCGACTATCAGTATCTCTATGAGGATCAGGAAGGTCGCATCTTCATGAATCAGGAGACCTTCGAGCAGATTCCCATTGCCAACGACCTCGTTATCGGTCATGAGTACATGAAGGAAGGCGACGTCGTATCAGTTGTCAGCGACACTACCGACGGTACTATCCTCTATGCTGAGATGCCTGTTAAGACCATTCTGAAGGTGGTTCACTCTGAGCCTGGTATCAAGGGCGATACCGCTACCAACACCCTGAAGCCCGCTACGCTGGAGACTGGTGTTGAGGTTCGCGTTCCCCTGTTCATCAATGAGGGTGACCTCATTCAGGTTGATACCCGCGACGGCAGTTATTTGGCTCGCGCTAAGGAGTAACCTGAAAAGGTAAAAAGTAAAAAGGTAAAAGAGTGAAATACTCGATTATTGTACCTGTCTTCAACCGTCCTGACGAAGTGGACGAGTTGCTGGAGAGCCTTGGCTCCCAAACGCTTAAGGTTGCGAGTCAGCAAGAGCAAAGTGATGCTCGCATCAACTTTGCCGAGCGTGAGCAAGCTCGAACGAAGTTCAAGGACTTCGAGGTGGTCATAGTGGAAGACGGTTCACAGATTCCCTGCAAGGATGTTTGCGACAAGTACGCAGACATCCTTGATTTGCATTATTACTTCAAAGAGAACAGCGGTCCTGGACAGAGCCGCAACTATGGTGTGGAGCGTGCTCAAGGCGAGTATGTCGTCATTCTCGACTCCGATGCCGTTACTCCTCCGGGCTTTATGCAGGCTATTGACGACGAGCTGAAACGCCAGCCTACTGACGCCTGGGGCGGTCCTGATGCTGCCCACGAGTCGTTCTCGGACATCCAGAAAGCGATCTCGTATGCGATGACCTCGTTCTTTACGACGGGCGGCATTCGTGGTGGCAAAAAACAGCTTGACAAGAAGTTCTACCCACGTTCGTTCAACCTTGGCGTGCGCCGCGAGGTCTATCTGCAGTTGGGCGGATTCACGAAGGAGCGCTTCTCGAAGATGTCGCTCTATGGTGAGGATATCGACTTCAGCCTCCGCATCTACAAGAACGGTTACAGCTGCCGTTTGTTCCCTGAGGCCTGGCTGTGGCACAAGCGCCGTACGGACTTCAGCAAATTCTGGCGACAGGTCTACAACAGCGGCTATGCCCGCATCAACCTCTGGCGCAAATATCCTGAAGCCCTAAAGCCCGTTCACGCCCTGCCGGCAGTCTTTACTGTCGGAGTTGCAGGGCTGTTGTTGCTCTCCGTTTTCTGTGTGTTGGCGCTCATACCTCTTATATTATATAGCGCTCTGATTTTCATCGACTCCACTATCCGCAACAAGAGTGTGATGGTAGGACTCAAATCCATTCCGGCAGCCTTCATCCAACTCATTGGCTATGGCGTGGGCTTCTTGGAATCGTTGTTTACGAAGAAAAAGCATGGATAAACTGAACATCAACCAGTGGGCAGAGGAAGACCGTCCGCGCGAGAAACTCATGCGGCTCGGTCCATCGGCACTAACTGATGCCGAGTTACTGGCTATACTGGTTGGTTCAGGTTCCACGAAAGAGGATGCCGTCTCGCTGATGAAACGTATTCTTGCTGACTGCAACAACAACCTGAATACTTTGGGCAAACTCACCATTCGCGACCTTTGCAAATATAATGGTGTAGGCGAAGCGAAGGCTATCACCATCCTTGCTGCCTGCGAATTGGGTAAGCGCAGACAGGCTGGAAAGCCTGAGGAGCGCCCTGACTTGGGTACAGCGACACATATCTATAACCACATGCATCCCCTGCTACAGGATAAAGACGTAGAGGAGTTCTGGCTCTTGCTGTTGAATCAGAACCACCGTCTCATCAAAAAAATGTTTATTGCCCGTGGAGGTATCAGCGAGGTCAGCGTCGACGTCCGCATCATCATCCGTGAAGCCGTGTTGGCCAACGCTACCATCCTCGCTGTTTGCCACAATCATCCCTCAGGTTCGTTGCGTCCCAGTCAGATGGACAACGACCTGACCACCAGCCTCCAGCGTGCCTGCCAGCTGATGCGCATCCGTTTTCTCGACCACGTCATCATCACCGATGGTGCCTATTACAGCTACCACGAACAAGGTCGCGTATAACCGCTAAATTTTAAACATCAAACTTCAAAGATATGAAACGACCGTTTTTTAGCCTGCTCCTGACTCTCATAGCTGCAACAGCCATGTGGGCTGCTCCTGCCCTGCGCGGAGCATTTACTGTTACTCAAGCCGATGGCACATTGTTGACCATCGAACAGTTTGGTGACGAATACTATCATTGGACGGAGACTGCCGACGGCACGTTGGTAGTTCCTACGCGTCAAGGATATTTCGTGGCTGTCATTGATGAAAAAGGTGAACTGACGGCTTCCGATGTGCTGGCTCATGAGGCCCAGCTTCGTGATAGCAAGGAACAACAGTTGGTCAATCAACAGGCTACGCGTCGCGCCTTGTTTCACCAACAGGGGCAACGGGCACAGGCAGAACGGCGTACGATGAGCATCTCCATTAAAAGCAAATATTTGCCACATGATGGCTCGCCTCGGATACTGACCATCCTGGCTGCCTATCAGGACCTTGATTTCACCGTTAATGAGCCGAAGTTGGCCTTCGACCAGTATCTGAATGGCGATGAAATCGTGGACTTGGGTAATATGAACACCCTGCAACTGTGTAGCGTCAGACAGTATTTCAACACGTGCAGCAACGGACTGTTCACTCCCCAGTTTGATGTAGTCGGTCCCGTCAAACTGCCTCAGGATATGGAATACTATGGGGGGAAGGAAGCTGGTGGCAGCGACGACAAATTCTACCAGTTATGCAAGGACGCCTATCAGGCTGTAAAGGACTCTGTGGACGACTGGTCGCTCTACGACAACGATAACGACGGCAACGTGGAGTTGGTATGCATCATCTTTGCAGGCTACGGCCAGAATCAGGGTGGAGAAAATAGTACCATCTGGGCCAAGGCCTCCAGACAAAACATAGCGATTGACAACAACATGAGGATTACATTCTTCAACTGCAGTTCGGAGTTGTTCAATCCTACCAAGAACGAATCCCACGACTACTCATGGTATATCAACGGCACAGGCGCTTTTATCCACGAGATGTCGCACTGCATGGGACTGCCCGACCTCTATCAGACCAATGGCACCTATGCCGACAATCAGGGTATGGAGTCGTGGAGTATCATGGACTACGGCCTCTACAACCGTAATGGTTTTGCACCGTCTTCTTACAATGCCTGGGAACGGGAAGTGATGGGCTGGGACATCATGGAACCTATCAGTGCTCCTACGCAAGTCAACCTGCTGAAGCCGTGGGAGGATGGCGGAATGGCATACAAGATAGTCAACGACAGCAACGACAACGAGTATATCGTCATAGAGAACATCCAGAAGCAAGGACTCAACAAGTATGCCAGAGGTCATGGGCTGTTGGTTTACCACGTGGCCTATCCCTATTCGGAAATAAACATGACAGACCATCCGAACAATACGGTTGGCCATCCTGCCGTTGCCGTCGTACCTGCTAGCGGACTGTTCATCAATATTAATCTGACAAAAAACGGCGGGCCGTATACCCTATCAGAATGGACAGCCAGCATGGCCAGTGCCCCCTTCCCTGGAGAGAGCGCGGTGAATGAATTGACCCTTCAGCAGAAACTGCCCAATTACGTATTCTATAGCGGAGACTCCCTGAACGTCGAGCTGCATAACATCACCGAGAGCGAAGAGGGTATATCCTTCGATTTCGTTGAAGCCCCCACCGTAGGCATACACAACGTGAAGACAGACGTCCCGAATGCGTCCACCCATTTCTATTACGACCTGCAAGGCCGCCGTGTCACTGGGTTGAAGTCAAAGGGCATCTATCTCCATCAAGGAAAAAAGATCGTCATCCGTTAAATTCTTAATATAGGGGGAGCCAGCTGGTGATGCTGTATTTTTCTTCACCAGTGAGGCGCGGTTGGGTGATGTTAATGTTGTCATCCTTAATCGCTTCAGGATAATACCACCCGACGATTTGACGTATGTAGAAATTGATGAGAGCCAGGGAGTATGTTGCGAAATCTTCCTGTTTCGAGTAGGCAATGAGGAACGAGCGGTAATAGGGCGAATTGTCCTCCGTAAACGTTTTGGCCTCGCCATAGCCTACATAGCCTTCATACATTCCGGCGGCATCCAGATTCCACAGGAACTCCTCAGGGTATTCTACGATTTCAGCATAGTTGCCTTTTTGGCGTTTCACCCAACGGTAATCCGTCAGGTTCCGCTTCGCATGAGGCGGAATGGCAATCATTTTTTTTGTCGAAAGCGTGTCTCTCCGCTTGTTGGGGTCGAAGTAGCAGTATCGGCTGCCGTCACTGTCCATTCTGAAACAATGACTTCGGTCGATGTAGATGGTATCGGCAGTCTTGTTCTTGATTTGCACGAAGTACACGCGGTCCTCCTTATCGTTATAGATGGGGTTGTCCACCCATTTCTTCAGGAAGTTTATTTCAATGTCGTCGTTCGACATCAGCGAATTGCTCTTGACGCCGAAGATGGCGGTAAAGTCCTTCGCCTTGGTGCCGTATTTCGTCAGCGGCACCACCAGTGATTCGCGGAAGTGGCAGCGGTTATAGCGCCTGATAACCTTCTGGTTGTTATTGTCAGGCCCGACGAAAACCATCCTCTGCGACAGCTGTTGCGCCATCGCAGTCGTGGAGCCTAACAGACAGGCCAGGATTACCATTCCCGTTTTCATCATCATATTTTTTACCGTTTACTTTTTTACTTTTCCGTTGGCAAAGTTACAACAAAAGCACGAAACCACAAAGGGAGAAAACCCTATTTTACAGAAGGGAAATCCCTAAAAAATGACTATCCTCTACGTGAGTCAGTAGAAATAACCACGCCGAATCTTAAAAAATCGAAAAATGATATAAGGAGTGTAATGTGTTTAGAAGTTTTTTAGCTAACTTTGCATAATGAATAACCAATGCGAAACTTGAAGATGAAAAAAAATAACGATGGAAATAACCTGAAAGAATCGAAATCAGAAACAGTAAGCCCAGGAATGCCCAAACGGGCGACATACTTCTCGCTGATAGCCGTAGTGCTGTTTTTAGGATGGTTGGCGTATGCCGTAGGCATCAACCACATGCCTGTCAAAAATACCGTATGGGCACTGACACCACCCATCATCGCCATTTCGTTAGCACTGATTACCAAGGAGGTGTATAGCTCGCTGTTCCTTGGAATACTGACAGGGGCTCTGCTCATCGCAGGCTTCGAACCGGTAGGTGGGCTCAACCAGCTTTTCCCGAACGGCATGATGACCGTACTGGCCGACAAGTGGAACGTAGGCATACTCGTCTTCTTGGTCATCTTGGGCATGATGGTGCAACTGATGAACCAAACGGGTGGTTCGGCGGCTTTTGGCGCTTGGGCGTCCACTCGCATAAAAAGCCGTGCTGGGGCGCAGCTGTCAACTATGCTGCTGGGTTGCGTGATTTTCATTGACGACTACTTCAATTGCCTGACGGTAGGTTCCGTCATGCGGCCCGTCACCGACAAGCACAAGATTAGCCGTGCTAAGCTGGCCTACCTGATTGATTCCACGGCGGCACCCGTCTGTATCATTGCCCCCATCTCGTCATGGGCGGCAGCGGTAGCGGGATTCGTCAAGGGTGAGAATGGCATCCACATTTTTGTGCAGTCTATCCCCTTTAACTTCTATGCCCTGCTCACTTTGTTGATGATGATCTTCATCATCCTCATGAAGATAGACTATGGCCCCATGTTGCTCCACGAAAACAACGCCAGCAAGGGCGACCTCTTCACTACCACCAAGAGTAAAGAGACCAATGAAAAGAACCAGAAGGAAGAGAAACAAGGTAAGGTGTCAGACCTGGTCATCCCCGTCGTACTGCTCATTATTGGGTGTGTCATCGGCATGATTTACACAGGCGGCTTCTTCGATGGCAAGAGCTTCGCAGAAGCCTTTGCTGCCAGCGACGCCTCAGTGGGGTTGGTGTTGGGCTCTTCCGTAGCACTCGTCATCACTATCGTTTACTATCTTGTGCGCCAGTCGCTGACGTTTAGCGACTGTATGGATTGTCTGCCGGAAGGTTTCAAGCAGATGGTACCTGCCATGCTCATCCTGACCTTTGCATGGACGCTGAAGGACATGACTGACAGTTTGGGAGCGGCAACCTACGTAGCCAACGTGGTAGAGAGCTCTGCCGGCGGACTCATGGGCTTCCTGCCTGCCATCATCTTTGTTGTTGCCGCAGGTCTGGCTTTTGCCTCGGGAACGTCGTGGGGAACGTTCGGCATCCTCATCCCCATCGTGGTGTCTTGTTTCCATCGGGTTGACCCGCAGCTCATGATTATCTCCATCTCGGCCTGCATGGCCGGAGCGGTGTGCGGTGACCATTGCTCACCCATCTCCGACACCACCATCATGTCGTCGGCAGGCGCACAGTGTGAGCACATCAACCACGTCACTACCCAGCTGCCATACGCAATGACGGTAGCCTTTGTGTCGTTTGTTACATTCCTCGTGGCGGGCTTCACCAAGAGCGCGGTGATATCCCTCGCTTTCGGCACAGTGGCGTTGTTCCTGCTCCTGCTATTCATCCGCCACCGGCAACCTCACTGATAAGACCTTTGTTATTTCACGCGCCAGACGTTGAGGACAATGCCTTTGAACTCTTGTGACCACTCAGGTGCACAGACGAAGAGGGCATTGTTCAGCCAACCGTAACGGCTGTCAGCGGGGGCTTCAAACTGGGGTGCTGCCTTGAAATAGAACGAGGGATTGCCTTCAGCATCTTTGCCATTATAGATGATGCCGCGATTACGCACGTGGATGTAGATGCCGTCGTCGGTCTTGATGCTGTAGATGGCTTCCAGTTCCGTGCGGTTCCCTTCTGCATTGGCTAACTGGTAGTCGGCGCCTCCGTTCAGGATAGTACCCTTCAGCAACGGACCTTCAAACGTTCCGCCAGTAATGGGAATCACCGTCCGGCGTCCGTGCTGGGTGTTTTGGATGCTGTACGTCTCACCTAACGTAACCCTTAACTGCAGGGCGAATTCCAACTGAGGGGTATCGGTATCCTTGGGAGGATACGTCTGTGCCTGTAAACTACAAACGGAGCACATAAACAGTGCCAGAATGGATAAAATAGTCTTTTTCATACTGCGTTATTGATGAATTGTTATACGTTTTCGCTGACAAAATTACGAAAAGTCGAGCACAAAACAAAGAAACACGTTTCTTTTTTTTGTCGAGACGGAGTAATTTCGCCATCATAGATGGCAAAGATACGAAATAATTCATAATTCACAATTCATAATTCATAATTATTTCGTACCTTTGCAAAAAGAAAGATCATATAGATATGGAAAGTATACAAACATTTGTGGAAGAGTTGGTGGGCAACTGGGGATTGACGGGCGATACCGTCAGCGTTGTTACCCACACGTTTTTAGTCATTGTGGCCTTCTTGCTGGCAGCACTCGCTGGCTGGATTTGCAGGAAGGCGGTGGTGCCTGTCGTATTGAAGCTGACAGCAAAGACGGATGCGAAATGGGACGATGCGCTGTTCAACGAGAAGGTGCTGGTGACGGCTTGCAGCATCATACCAGCCATCATCATCTGGCAGTTGCTGCCTTGGACGTTCTACGACCTTCCTACCGTTCGTGAGGTGTTGACGCGATTGACAGCCATCTACATCACCGTGATGTCTGCACGTACGGTCACTGTCTTCATCGACTCGTTCAAGTTGATTGACGGTCCACGCACTGCCAAGAAGCAGTATCTCTACTCCATTTGCAGCGTGCTGAAGATCATTATCATCTTCATTGCCGTTATCATCATCATTTCCATTGTCGTCGACAAAGACCCCTCGACGCTGTTCGCTGGTCTGGGTGCTGCTTCGGCCATCCTGATGCTGGTCTTTCAGGACACTATCAAGGGATTGGTGGCAGGCATCCGTCTGACGAACAACGACATGATTCATATTGGCGATTGGATTACCCTTGGCTCTGCTGGCGTCAATGGTAGGGTGGAGGAGATCTCGCTGACAACGGTGAAGGTGCGTAACTTCGACAACACCATCGTTACCGTATCGCCACAGACGTTGGTGGACGGCTCGTTCCAGAACTGGTTGGGAATGGAGCAGAACGTGGGTCGCAAACAGTCGCGCAAGGTATTCTTCGACTTCCGTTCCATCCAGCTCGATGATGACGGAGTGGCCAACATTACCAAGTTCCGTCACCACATCGAGCAATGGCTTAGCGACAAT
>Ga0310786_10009683_pt1 | contig 12187 bp, 11 predicted proteins | sample AusTroGonzalo_MG_FD_203881 | JGI IMG/M metagenome (GOLD analysis project Ga0310786, IMG submission 203881) | Bovine rumen microbial communities from tropical cattle in Woodstock, Queensland, Australia - Gonzalo_03 (v2) (version 2) | ecosystem: Host-associated > Mammals > Digestive system >...
CACTTCCTAATAATGATCCGTATCTTTCATAGCCAATTCTTCCGTTTTCAATATCTACAAAGAAAGATATTCTTCCAAAAAGTATTTGATAAAAGGTTAGCACTGATGCAAAGAATACTACAATGCAATAAATACGCATAAGATCAACTCGGTATTTATAAATCAATCTACTGTGCGTAAATGCAATGAAATAAAACGGCATCAACGCACAATACCTCATTAAAGCCGTAAAATAATCTGATATATCCGTATTAAAAATACTGATTATCGGTAATCCCAAATAACTAATCAAGAACAAAAAACCAACAACATTTGTTTTGAACCTTTTTGTTATTCCTATTGACGAGAACCAGTACAAGTATGCCAGTAACAGGATCACCATATACCCTGCCATACTCAATCTACGAAAAACCTGCAACTGTAATACCAAAACTACTATACATGTTGATAGTCGCTCATGGTTATTAATTCTAGTTTCCATACCCCACTATAACCTATTCTAATTACTGAAGCGATTTTGATATGCTACTTATCATAGAAATATATTGTTTCTTTACATCCCATTCAGATAGCAAATAACTAAATGCAGTTTCTCCCATTTCTTTCAGATTTGCATCACAAGAGCCTTCTATTATTGCGGCAAAAGCTTTAGAATCATTACTCTCGCACCACCATCCAAAACCACCTTCATCAATAACATGACCCATATCTGAACAAACATCTGTTACAGCGATCACGGGAATCTTGGCCGCCATATAACTCAATATTCTGCTAGGAAAATTCGGTATAGTAAACCTGTGATCTAAAAACACTAATCCTACATCACAAGCGCCAACCATGCTGTCATAATCTTCCTTGGGGAGTTTCTTCATCAACTTTACATTATTAGGAGTGGAACTAATAATATAATTATTGATAAGCTCGTATTCTGTTCCGTCACCAACTATAAGAAAGAATGCATTATTAGATCTTTCGCATTTTCTTAAACACTCGATTAAAAACGGAACGCCCTGCGGTTTACCAAGATTACCGCCATAGACAAACACTTTCCTGTTTATTGGTATGCCATATTTCTCTCTAATCTCAATCCTGGTCTCTTCCCCAATACTTTTATCAATGACTTCAATGCAATTAGGACTTACTTCTACAATTCTTGGATCTACTTGAGGGTTATGAGCGATAACATAATTCACATTCGCCTCACTCATACATCCTATATGATCAGATATCTCATACAATCTTTCTTCTTTTTTTCGAAAGTGTCTATATAGGAATCCCTTTAATCCGGAAGTGCTCATTAATCCAATATCTACTGCATTCTGTGGGAATATATCTTTAAGAAGCAAGTATGTTGTTGCTCCATCCCTTCGCTTTACATATTCTATAGCAGATACCAATGTTATGGGGGGCGTGGAATAAAGCACAAGATCAAATCTCACATCAGAGAAATACCTTTTTATCGCCGACTTAAACTGTCCTTCAATTCTTATGAGAGAGATGCCTTTTTCTATTATGTTTGTTTTTGTCAAATTGCCAATTCTAACTCTCAACAAAAACGAGCCATCTTCTTCCGTTAATTCTGTGGGTCTTCTAAAACGTCGTTCATTTGTACTAACTACATATACCTTATGACCATTCTTCTTAAACTCCCTTAGCAAATCAGGATATCCAGAATGCTCATTAATCGAATGAAAAGTCCCAGTCGTTAGAAAGAGAATATTCATGAAACAACCTCACAACTTTTCAATTTTCACTTCATTGTACTTCATCATATAGACACCCTCTTCATATGACCCAATGTTTCTTTCATTCACAACTCCCTTTAGATTATTCAATATCAAATCTATATGATTAACACCGCATTCGTAAGCATGCGGATATCCACCGCCAAATCGCGGATTAACTTCACTTATGTAATACTGTCCCTTTACATCAAAGATATCTATATCAATCTGGCCTCTATATCCAGCTTCCAGAACAAATCTCTCAATTAACTCAAACAATAGTGGATCTTTAAAACTTACCGCTTTGTCTGTTTCTCCAGCACGCATTTTAATTTTCTTTTTGGTGAATACAGAAACTACCTCTCCACTGATTAAATCAATATAAACATCAGCTCCAATTTCTTGACCATCAAGGAATTCCTGAATCATCAGATCGTCCTCGTGTGCAAACAGCAACTCGATGGTTTCTTTGTCGTATACCTTGGAAATACTGATACTAGCAGATCCACGATAAGGTTTTACAAAAACGGGAAATGACACTACCCCCAAGTCTAAATCCCTATAAAATGCTTCTTTATCCAACCAAGATTGAGCGCATTTATAACCATGGTAATCCAGCCACTTATACATCTGCATCTTATCGAGAGACATCTCACATAAGTCGTACGAACTACCAATAACAGTAACGCCTATTGACTCGAATCTCTCCTTGTTAATGGCAAGAAGCGATAACTCAGGATCTATTAGGCTGAGAACACCGGTTATTCTTTCTTGATTACATATATCAAGTATCGTGTCTATATATCCTGGTTCTTTAATGGATGGTACAATGTAGTACTTATCAGCGTCATAAATAGCCGGTCCAAGCCTATTGGCATCGGTTGCTACAACATTTCCAACACCATTAAAGCTTTTACGAAAATATTGGACAATTTTATTTCTCGTACCAGCAGCAAGAATTAGAATATTCATTATCTTTCCTCAAATTCATCCTTCAATATACTATGGACATACAAATCTTGTTGTTTGCCACGACAATAAACCTGCTGTCTAAGAACACCGTCTAACTTGAAGCCATTTCGTTCATACACATGACGACCACGCTCATTGTTAGGAAGTGTATATAGATATATTTTCTTCAATTCTAGTTCTGTAAACCCATAATTTAGAACCAATGGAATGACCTCATCAGGCACGTGCTGCCCCCTGTACTTCTTATTACCAATGGTTATATAAAGCTGAGCGTGATGATTAATCCTATCGACGTTCAATAACCCAGTCATTCCTATCAATTCATCCGTCTCAATATCAACGATACTTAAATTGAGTTTCGTATTATCAAACACCACATTACTAAACCACTTCTGCGTCTTATCAAGAGAAGTCGGCCAATCAAATAGTAATGTCTGTATGTTTTCTTCATCGTTAATCCATGACACGCGATCCTGAAGATCTTCTTTGGCAAGAAGTCTCAAGTAAACTCTTGTTCCACGTAGCATAATTCTTAGTATCCTTTCGATATATCTACAACTCCAACCAAGTCATTTCCCTTAGCCAAAGCTATTATGTTATCAATCGCTCCATCAAGATGAGGAAGTGCATTTTCTATAAACCCTGCTCTATGAGGACTCATTAATACATTATCCTTTTTCCAAAACTCATGTTTTAATGATGGATAGCTTTGGCTCTCTCCGCGCTTTGGTGCATTCCACCATACATCGGAACCAAAAGCACTTATTTTTCCATTTTCCAACGATTCCCACACAGAATCCTCATCAACAACTGCGGCACGTGAAATATTTACGAACACAACGCCATCCTTCATGCAATTGATAATACTCGAATTGATAAATCCTCGTGTTTCAACCGTTAACGGTAGAGTACATATAACGACATCAGATTTCGATAATGCAGTCACAATTTCTTCGTTTTTATATACTTCTGATGCTACTTCCCCTGTCCTTGCATGATCATCAACTGCAATAACTTTAGCACCAAATGCAGAGATCATTTTCCCCACTCGAGACCCAATGTTACCAAAACCTAAAATGCATACCGTTTGTTTGTTGAGCATCTTCGATTTCAAATCGAGCGGTTTCTGATTACGATTCCAATCTCCATTCCTCATCTTTCTATCGTGGTATGACACCTTCTTCAATAAATCCAGCACCAGCGTAACACCAATTTCAGCTACAGAGTCTGCATTTGAATGAGTGTTGCATATCTGCGCCTTACAGTTCTTAACAGAGTCAAAATCAAATGTGTCCATACCAGTCCAAGGTACCTGTATCAGTTTTAAACTCTTGGCCGTTTCAATGATACGTGGTGTTACATAAGGTCCAAGCAAGATGTCAGCATCACATACTACAGAACATATTCCATCCTCAGTGAATTCTTCTGGTACAACAAATTCATACTGTCCGGATATTTCCTTATCCAAACCATCTTTGATGTACTGAATATCCCCAGGAAGCATGCTTCTTGTTAGAACAATCTTCATTCCTCGTACCTATACCCTTTCATTAGTTCAACTGCTCTCTCTAATGTAGCCATAGGAACAGCAATGGAAAAACGAACATGATCATCCCATTCAGGGCCAAACGCCAATCCGGGGGTAGACGCTATACCAGTCTTCTTTAACAAATCAGCGCAGAATGTGTTGGAATCAACTCCAACAGCACTAATATCGATGAAATAGAAAAATCCCGCATTCGGTCTTATTCCAGATATGTAAGGTAATTTATTAAGTTCAGTATCGAAGTATTTAATTCGTTCTTCCAATTCATTAACATAAGGCGCTATATGAATCGGCTCATTCTTATATATGGAGCACGCTCCAACTTGAACAAAGGTACAAGTATTTGTGTTGATATGCTGCTGAAGCTTATTCATCTTTACTATTACGTCATGTGCTCCAATTGCATATCCAAGTCGCCAACCGGTCATAGCATGAGACTTACTAAAACCATTACAAATGATAAGTCTGTCTCTAATATCACTATACAAACCAAAACTTGTATGCATACTGCTACTATATACAAGTTTCTCATAAACCTCATCCGAAATAATATAGGCTCCGTTGTCTAAAGCCAAGCTTACCACCAACTCAACCTCATCTTTACTAAGCACCATACCAGTCGGATTATTCGGAGTGTTAATAAGAATTGCTTTGGTATTCTTGTTGAAAGCAGCTTTCAGCTTTTCCTCATCCAAAGTAAAATCTTTCGATAAAGCGACATTCACAATTTTCGCCCTGGGCTCGGCAAGTTTAACCATAGCTGGATAAGACACATAGTATGGAGAGATGAGTATAATTTCATCTCCAGGCTCAAGTATTGCTGCCAAAGCAAAATAAACAGCTGACTTGATACCAGGCGTTACTATTACATCATTAGCTGTATAACAAGAACTGTACGAACGGTTACAATCCTCTGCAATCAACTTGCGCAATTCTGGCCAACCTTGAGTCGCTGAATAGTGCGTATAACCCTCATTCATAGCTTTTATTGTTGCTTCTACAACATAATCTGGCGTTTGAAAATCCGGTTCGCCAAGGCCAAGGGAAATAATCTCCTTACCCTGAGCTTTCATCTCACCAGCGGCTTGAGCAAATTTATATGTTAATGATTCACCAACTTCTTTTTCAAAATGCATTACGCCCCCTCCTTATTATTGTCAATCTGTTCTTTAGTCTCGGGATAAATATTGTCACGTTTGAATACAGCTATAAAAGTTTTTAGTATTATCCTCAAGTCAAAAAGAACATTAAAGTGATCGACATACTCATTATCAATTCTTATTCTTTCGTCCCACGGCGCCGTAGCTCTAGTCCTAACCTGTGCCAAGCCAGTAATACCCGGTCTCATCTGAAACCTTTTCTTTGCCCACTCTGGATAATTCTTATATCCTTCGTATGGATGATAAGTAACTGGTGGTCTTGGGCCCACAATACTCATGTCACCCTTAACAACATTAATCAATTGAGGAATCTCATCTAAACTCGTTTTCCTAAGCATACGACCGATGGCAGTAATTCTGCTGTCATTCGTACCATAAACGAATAATCCATCACCTTTATTCTCTGCACCCATAACCATCGTACGGAACTTCAAAATATTGAAAGATTTGCCGTTTTTCCCAAGACGTTCCTGAAGGAAGAATACTGTTCCTTTAGATGTTATCTTAACGCTCAAAGCAATGATGATCAAAAGCGGAAACAGAACTACTAGACCTAATAAGCTGCCTATGATATCAAAGCATCTTTTAATTGCAAGATTAATGCTTCTACTGACACCCTGCTGACTCTTCACTTGAAGCACCTCTGGATAATCTCTATTATCTTACCCTGCTCTTCAAAAGTCATCTTATTATCTGAAGGCAGGCATAATCCTCTCTCGAAGATATCTGCACCTACATCAACCATTCCGGTCTCAGCAATATAAGCATTGCTTCTCGCTCTTCCGTTTCCGTTAGCAGTGATGAACGGATGCATTCTATAGATCGGCTGCATATGCATAGGTTTCCATATCGGACGGCCTTCAGTATTGAATGCTGATAAAGCTTCAAGTATCTCTGTAGGACAGCTCTTGCCTGATTCAGTATTGTAGATAGCCTTCTTCTCACCACGAACTGTCTGACACATAGCATCTGCATCAATGATCATGCAGGAAAGCCAATAGTTAGGCTCACTTGTTTCAAGGTAAGGATTCATCTTAATGGGAAGATCCTTAAGGCCTTCCTTATATCTGTCGTAGATAACCTTCTTCTGAGCGATATGTTCTTCAAGATGGGGTAACTGGCCTCTTACTACACCTGCAATGATGTTACTCATTCTGTAGTTATAGCCAAGTTCCTCATGCTGATACCAGGGAGCATCTTCTCTGCTCTGTGTAGACCACTTACGGATCTTATTGGCATCTTCGTCATCATCACAAAGAAGCATTCCACCGGAACTTCCGGTAATAATCTTATTACCGTTAAATGAGATGACGCTATAGTCACCAAAGCATCCCGTCTGTGTACCATCGAATGTAGCACCGAAGCTCTCGGCTGCGTCTTCGATAATCAGAGCACCATGCTCATCAGCGATAGCTCTGATCTCATCAATCTTACCGGGTGTACCGTAAAGATGTGCAACTACGATAAGCTTAACGTCAGGATAGATCTTAAAAGCTTCACGAAGAGCAACTGGATCCATATTCCATGTCTCGTATTCTGAATCGATGAATACGGGAGTTCCGTTCTCATAGCAGATACCATTAATAGTCGCATCGAATGTCATGTCAGAACAGAACACTTTCTTACCTTCAAGAGAGCCATGACCTACCTGAGGCTGACCATAGAGCTTCTCGCCTGCAAGCTTGATTGCAAGATGTAACGCTGCTGTTCCGGCACTTAATGCTACGGCGTTCTTTCTGCCGATCTTCTCAGCAATCTGCTTCTCGATTACATTGATATTCTCACCTGCCGTAGTAATCCAGTTCTTATCAAATGCATCATTGATCCACTTCTGCTCTTCACCATGCATCGTAGGAGAAGCAAGCCAAAGCTTATTCTCAAATCTCGTAATACCTTCGAATCTGGGATCTGTCAGATAATCCATCTTTACGCCTCTTTAGCCTTGTATTTATATGTAGGAACCATCTTAGCTATCAGCTCTCTGATATTCTGTGTCTCGGCTCTGGATTCCTTATCGAGTTCTTCGAGCTGGCTTACGAATTCCTCATCATTCATGGGGATAGGCTCAGCGATAGAAATCTCCGGATTCTCTTCTGTCTTACGAAGACCTTCCTCATCCATGAGTCTTTCCTCATAGAGCTTCTCACCGGGACGAAGACCGGTGTATTCGATCTTGATATCAACATCAGGAACGAGACCTGAGAGCTTGATCATCTTACGCGCAACATCATCGATCTTAACAGGCTCTCCCATATCGAGTACGAAGATTTCTCCGCCCCTCGCATATGCACCTGACTCCATAACAAGAGCTACGGCCTCAGGAATAGTCATAAAGTAACGGATGATGTTCTTATCAGTAACTGTTACGGGACCGCCTGCAGCAATCTGCTTCTCGAAGATAGTAAGTACAGATCCGTTAGAACCGATAACGTTACCGAAGCGAACTGCAGAGAAGTTGGTTCTGGTTGTGATCTCACCGTTATCGAACATCTTCTGTGTTCTTCTGTCCATCATCTGGATAACCATCTCACAGATTCTCTTAGATGCTCCCATTACGTTAACGGGATTAACAGCCTTATCTGTCGAGATGAGAACGAATCTTGATACACCCCACTTAACGGCAGCCTGTGCCATCTTATATGTACCGAAGACATTATTCTTGATGGCCTCATTCGGAGAATCTTCCATAAGAGGAACATGCTTATGTGCAGCCGCATGGAAGATGATCTCAGGCTTATAAGTCTCCATGATGTAGTTAACTCGGTTAGTGTTACGTACTGAACCGATGAGAGCGATCATGTTAAGCTTATCTCCGTACTTAGCGCGAAGCTCACGCTCAATCCAGAAAGCATTATTCTCATAGATGTCGAAGATGATAAGAAGCTTTGGCTCAGCCTTCGCGATCTGACGGCACAACTCGGATCCGATAGATCCGCCGCCGCCGGTTACCATAACAGTCTTACCGGTGATGTAGGATCTGATACTCTTCATGTTAGCCTTAACAGGATCTCTTCCGAGAAGGTCTTCAATCTCCACGTTACGAAGCTTACTTACTGATACGGTTCCATCGATCACCTGATAGATACCGGGAATAACTCGAACCTTACATCCCGTAGTAGAACAGATCTCGAGAATGTCTCTTCTGTCCACACCCTTAGCAGATGGTATAGCGAATACGATCTCGTCGATATCGTATTCAACTGCCATTCTGGTAATATCATTACGGTTACCGACAATCTCAACTCCCTCGAGCATTCTTCCTCTCTTCGTCGGATTATCGTCGATGATGCAGCAGACCTTAGACTTAAGATTCTCGCTCAGGTTATATTCAGCGATAACATCTCTTCCGCAGGCACCTGCTCCGACAACCATAACACGGCTCTTCACATTCTTAAGACTGCGGGATGTATTACGGGTAATCATACGGAAGAATCTGTATGAGAATCTGATTGCTGTAGTTCCAGTGCAAGAAAGAAAGATTCCCATTATCCAGACGGAGATAGGGATGCTTCTTGCCCCGGTAACAACAGATTCAATTGAAACTCCTATTATCGCTAACAATATGACAATCAGCCATGCAACTATCAGTCTAAGCAACTCATTAGTTGAGGCATATGACCAGATACTGTGGTAGAGCTTTAGTGCAAAGAAGGTTATCAAGACAATGATACCAACTATAGGTACAACTAGTAGATAGGCAGCCTTATACTGCATCACCATTGAGAACTGGAAGTCGAACCTTAACAGGAATCCCATAAGGAACGCCATCATGATTACGATGATATCCATGGCTTCGATAAGAAGCACTCTGGTTATCCATTTATTGTCTGCTGTAAATATACTTTTCTTTTCCATATATATTTATATTAATAAAAATAGATTTAGATATGAAATTGTACTCTATATCTACACTTAATTCAAATTTTGATACACAAAATATTCCCCGTAGAAACCTACGGGGAATGTTGGTTTTACTTTATATTGCGTAATTACTCTGCGAATAATGCAGTACTCAGGTATCTATCACCCGTGTCAGGCAGCAGTGCTACGATCGTCTTGCCCTCGTTCTCGGGGCGCTTAGCAACCTCGATGGCAGCGAAGAGAGCGGCACCGGAGGAGATTCCTACGAGTACGCCTTCTGTCTTGCCGAGCTCCCTGCCTGTAGCGAATGCATCGTCGTTAGCGACGGGGATGATCTCATCATAGATGCCTGTATTGAGGACGTCAGGTACGAAGCCTGCGCCGATACCCTGGATCTTGTGTGCACCGGATACTCCCTTGCTGAGTACCGGAGAGTCTGCAGGCTCTACTGCTACGACCTTAACGGAAGCCTTCTGCTCCTTAAGGTACTCACCTGTACCTGTGATAGTTCCGCCTGTACCTACGCCTGCTACGAAGACGTCGACTGCACCGTCTGTGTCCTCCCAGATCTCGGGACCTGTTGTAGCCTTGTGAATAGCCGGGTTAGCGGGGTTAACGAACTGGCCGGGGATGAAGGAATCCGGAATCTCCTTGGAGAGCTCCTCTGCCTTCGCGATGGCGCCCTTCATGCCTTTCGCACCCTCAGTGAGAACGAGCTCGGCACCGTATGCCTTCATAAGCTGACGGCGCTCCACGCTCATCGTCTCAGGCATCGTGATGATGATCCTGTAACCCTTGGCAGCAGCTACGGATGCGAGGCCGATTCCCGTGTTACCTGATGTAGGCTCGATGATGGTAGAGCCGGGCTTAAGAAGGCCCTTAGCCTCAGCGTCCTCGATCATGGCCTTCGCGATACGGTCCTTAACGCTTCCTGCGGGATTGAAGTACTCGAGCTTAGCCAGAAGCTTGGCCTTAAGTCCGTACTTCTCCTCGATGTGTGTCAGCTCGAGAAGCGGTGTCTTTCCTATAAGTTCAGCAGCAGAAGTGTAAACCTTGCTCATGTAAATGTACCTCCAATAGGATTTATTATACTCGAATAAAAATATAATAGTGGCAATTACCTACTATGTCAATAGGTTGATAAGTCTTATAGTGTCTTTCCCGGGTGTAGGTTGATAATTATGAGATCAAATCACTAGTCGACTATGGATTTGATCTTAATTCTGAATTGAATTGTTCTTGTCGGTTTCGACAGAGATTGTCGGAAATTGTCGAGGTTTTGCAGGTGTTTCCCACTTCCCCGCGCCGTATAATCACGGCAACTAACATAAGGGGCAGATACTATGAAACACGAAGAAAGGAACAAATACCTGAAGTGGATTCAGGAAGCCCGTCTGATAGACAACGCTTTTATGCATGCATTCTTCGACCACAACAAACGGGCGGTGGAATTCATCCTGAGGATCATACTTGATGATAAGAAACTCAAGGTCACAGACAGCAGAGTAGAGACACTTCTTGTTAATGCCAGTTGGCGCGAGGTTATCCTCGATATCTATGCCATAGACGGGAACGGAAACAACATAAACGTAGAGATTCAGCGAAGCAATGAAGGCGCTAATGTCAAGCGCGCCAGATACCACTCGGCGATGCTCGATACTCATATGCTCCAGAAGAACCACCGCTTCGAGGACATCAAAGATTCGTACGTCATATTCATTACGGAGGAAGATGTGTTCGGACGGGGTTTGCCGATTCGTCGGATTGAACGCGTATTTACCGATACAGGCGAGCAAATTAACGACGGAGGGCATATAATATATGTGAATGGTGCTGATCAGAACAGTGCCACGGAATTAGGTCGATTGATGCACGACTTCTTCTGCAAGGATCCTGATGAAATGCATTATCAGCTTCTTGCGAAGCGAGCCAGAAGTTTAAAGAAGGGAGACAAGAACGTGGAGAGTTATTGTGATAAGTGGGAAAGAGAGCTTCTTGAGAGAAAATGCATTGATATAGCGAAGAGCTTAATTGCAGGAGGGGAAACCTCATACGAAGGAATTGCCGAGAGTACCGGTCTTCCCATCGAGAAGATCTATGAGCTGGCCAGAGATAGAGCCGTCTGAATATTCAACTGAACCAAACACAACCCGGGTACGGCTGCGCCGCACCCGGGTTATTTCTTTATGTTAACCAATACCCTTAAGGAGAATCATTGCTGTAGCAAGCGCAGCAGGAGCGCAACCCGCTTAATGACCAAACACAGATCAGGCACGAAGCTGTCAAGCCTGCCCTGGCACCGCGAAGCGGCTTGGGCTTTACAGCGAAATCCTGATCTGTTACCTCAACCATGCGGGGTGCGCTTCGCTATAAGAGTACTGTGATGCCGAATTTGACGAGACATAAGTAGAACAGTGAGACTATAATGTATATATAAAACTTCCGGAGGCACTTATGGAAGAGAGTTATTGTGATAAGTGGGACAGAGAGATCAAAGAAGAGAAAGCTATTGAGATAGCGAAGAATCTTATTGCTCTAGGAAAGATATCCTATGAAGATATTTCTGAAGCGACGGGACTTCCTGCAGAAAGAATCTACGAGCTAGCCAGAGATAGAGCCGTCTGACTATTCAACTGAACCAAACACAACCCGGGTACGGCTGCGCCGAACCCGGGTCATTTCTTTAAGTTATCTAACATCAAATTGTCGCTACCTGATTATTCATACCGACACCATCATCATGGAAATCCGGTTGATCCATAACGAACTTAACAATATCCGAGGGAGTAAGATTGTCGTTACTATCAATGAACTCCATTACTCTCTTAAGCCTCTCCGGATTCTTCTTGGCATAAGTCTCGATGCCAACAACAAATCCGTAATAAGATCCCGGTATTCTATTAAGTCTTTTGATTAATTCATCC
>Ga0310786_10009684_pt1 | contig 12187 bp, 7 predicted proteins | sample AusTroGonzalo_MG_FD_203881 | JGI IMG/M metagenome (GOLD analysis project Ga0310786, IMG submission 203881) | Bovine rumen microbial communities from tropical cattle in Woodstock, Queensland, Australia - Gonzalo_03 (v2) (version 2) | ecosystem: Host-associated > Mammals > Digestive system >...
CTTCCTTCACAGCCAGGACTTCAAGAACACCTTCAACTTCAAGGTGCTGTACAAGACCTTCTCCAAGCAGGCCGGTGCCAGCAGCGACCTCCCTCTGCAGTTCACCTTCGTGTGGGGCATGCAGGACCTCTTCGGTGTAGACGGCCTCCGCTTCAGCGGCTTCGTGGATGTCTGGGGTGAGAACGTTGTGAACTTCATGGAAGGCGGCACCAAGGCTCAGAAGTTCGTGGTGATCTCCGAGCCTCAGATCTGGTACAACGTAGGTAAGTTCTTCGGTGTTCCCAACCTGAACATCGGCGGTGAGGTAGAGCTCTCCGTAAACTTCGCCGGCTACGACGGCTTCTATGCCCGTCCTTGCCTGGGTACTAAGTGGGTATTCTAATCTAACTCTATTAATATATCATGAAACCCGCTTTCGAGAAACTGTTTGGTTTTGATTCGAAAGTGAATAGTGTCCGCACGGAAATCCTTGCGGGCATTACCACTTTCCTGACCATGGCCTACATCCTGGCCGTGAACCCTGGTATCTTCAGCGCTCTTCCGGGCATGCCCGCCGGCAGCGTTTTCACCGCTACCGCCCTGGCTGCCATCATCGGTACGCTGGTGATGGCCCTCTATGCCAAGAAGCCTTTCGCTCTGGCTCCCGGTATGGGTCTGAATGCCTTCTTCGTGTACACCGTTTGCCTCGGTATGGGTTACACCTGGCAGTTCGCCCTCACGGCTGTGCTGCTTGAAGGTATCCTCTTCATCATCCTTACTGTCACCAAGGTTCGCTCCTGGCTGCTCAACGCCATCCCTGGCACCCTGAAGAAGGCCATCGGCGCCGGTATCGGCCTGTTCATCGCCTTCATCGGCATGCAGAACGCCGGCATCATCGTGAACAACGACGCCACGCTCGTGGGTATCGGCAAGATCACCGAGGGCACCGCGCTGCTGGGCATGATCGGCCTGTTCATCACCGCCGGCCTCGTCATGGCCAAGGTGCGTGGCGGTATCCTCTGGGGTATCCTCATCACCACGGTCATCGGCCTGTTCATCAAGGATCCTGCAACGGGTGAGGCCATCACCAAGCTGAACGGTTTCGTTTCCGTTCCGGACAGCGTAGACCCTATCTTCTGCAAGTTCGAGTGGAGTCACGTCCTCTCTCTGGACATGCTGGTGGTTGTGTTCACCTTCCTGTTCATTGACATGTTCGACACCATGGGCACCATCATCGGCGTGCACCAGGGTGCCGGTCTGGTTCCCGAAGACGGTCCCCGCGACAACGTCCCCGGCATGGAGCAGATGTTCCTGGCCGACTCCATCGGCACTGTCGCCGGCGCCTGCCTGGGTACTTCCACCACCACCACTTATGTAGAAAGCGCCTCCGGCGTGGGTGAGGGTGGCCGTACCGGTCTCACCGCCTTCTCGACCGCTGTCTGCTTCGCCCTGGCTCTGTTCTTCAGCCCCATCTTCCTGGCCATCCCCGGTGCTGCCACCGCTCCGGCCCTGATCGTTGTGGGTGTGATGATGATGCCTTCTATCAAGCGCATCCACTGGGACGACTATTGCAAGGCTATCCCGGCATTCCTGACCATCATCATGATGCCTCTTGCCTACAGCATCTCCGACGGTATCCTCATCGGTGTCATCTCCTACGTGGCCTGCCACGCCGTGGCCGGTAAGTTCAAGGAGATCTCCATCACCATGTGGGTCCTCGCCGTCCTGTTCATCTGCAAATACATCTTCATCTAGAAGATCGTTTTTGGTTGTTATACCGCCCCCGGGTACCCTTCGGTTCCCGGGGGTTTTTGTATCAGGGCATCCCTACTCCATATCGAGGGTAGTGCGGGAGACGGGGAGGGAGAAGACGATGCCGACGCCCTCGGTGGAGAGGCCGGCGTTTTTGTAGATGGCTTTCATGACGGCGTCTTTGATGGAGGCGCTTACAAGGATGAGGACCATCTCCTTGTCGGGGGTGATGGTGATGCCGAAGAACTCTTCGGCCTCGGGGTTGGCCGAGCCGCGGCCGCGAACGATGCTGCCGCCTTTGGCGCCGGCCGAGCGGGCTGCGTTCATTACATTGTCGGAATAGCCGGCATTGACGATGCACACTACGAGTTCGAAATCCATCACTTATAAATCTTGTACTTGTTTTACGTTACTCAGAAAACCATAGGACAGGGTGCCCACCATGCTGGAGAAGGGCACGGAGAAGGCAACGCCTTTGTACTCTCCGCCCCGCTGGAACTGCTCCTTCAGGCGGGCGAAGATCTCCGGGGCTTCGTCGGCCCGGATGACGCTCATCACCAGGGACTTCGGCTTTTCGGCCAGGCCCAGGTAGTTCAGGATGAGGTGCGTGGTGCCCTTGCAGGGGAGCGTGAACTGCAAATTAGCCTGCTGGGACTGGATGAGGCTTGAATAGAACGCCTGCTTGCTGTTGGGCACGATAGCCATCAGCAATTCCAGTTTGATGGGGGCGATATTCTTCTTTTGCGGAGCCATGGTTTATTCGAAATAGATAATGGGGTCTTCGTCCTCCGAGGCCAGGATGTGACGCATGGCCGTGCGGCGGCGGTAGCGCGTAGCCAGCACCGACTTGAAGCCCAGGGACTGGATGGTGATGAGCGGGGTCATGGCCACCATGGCCACCACGCCGAAGGCCAGGTCCAGCACGCGGGATTCCCCGTGGAGCGTGACGCAGACGCCAATCACCAGCGGCAGGATGAAGCTGGAGGTGAGGGGACCGCTGGCCACACCGCCGGAGTCGAAGGCGATGGCCGTATAGAGCTTCGGGACGAAAAAGGACAGCCCGAGGGACAGCAGGTACCCCGGAATGATGTAGTACAGCAGCGAAAAGCCGAAATACACGCGCAGCACAGACAGGCCGATGGAAAGGCCCACGCCGATGGACAGCGCCGTCATCATCTGCCGCTTGGAGACCTCGCCGCCGGTGATTTCCTGCACCTGCGTGTTGAGGACGTGCACCGCGGGCTCGGCCAGGACGACGACCATGCCGATGATGAAAGCAAGGCCGATGATAATCGCCGGCGCCTGCTGCGACAGCTGGGCGCCGATCTTAAAGCCGATAGGCATGAACGCCATCTCCACGGCCGTGAGGAAAAGAACCAGGCCGATGAACGTATAAAGGATGCCGAAGCCAATTTGGAACAGGCGGGTGCGGGGGAGGTGCAGCACGGTAATCTGCAGCACCGCGAAGAACAGCACGATGAAAACCAGCGACTTGGCAACGCCGGCCATGGCACCGAGGAAAATGTGATGGATGGCATCGGCCACTCCATATTCCGGGACCTTGAAGGCGGGCGCGCCCTGCGAGAAAAGGGACAGGAACAGCACCGCCGCGATGGGCCCTACGGAGCACAGCGCGATGAGGCCGAAGCTGTTTTCCGACGCGTTGCGGCCGCCCACGGTGAGCGCGATGCCAACGCCCAGCGCCATGATGAACGGCACCGTGATGGGGCCTGTTGTGACGCCGCCGGAGTCAAAGCAAAGGGACAGCAGCTGGCTGCCTTCCGAGTTATTCAGAAGCAGGGCCGCCAGGCAGAACAGCACCATGTACAGGAACATGAGGATGCTGGTGAGGTCGTGGTGGAAGAAAATCTTGATGACGCCGAGAAGGAGCATTAGGCCCACGCCGATACCTACCGTGCCGATGAGCACCCCGCCGTTTATGACCGTTCCCACCTGGCTGGCGAGGACGGAGAGGTCGGGCTCGGCCACCGTAATGAGAAGGCCCATCACGAAGGCTACCGTGAGCAGCAGGCCCATCTTTTTGGCCGATGTCAATCCTTCGCCCACATACTGGCCCATCGGGGTCATGGCCATATCGGCCCCCTGATTGAAAAGCCCGATACCCAGCACCAGCAGGAAGGTGGCAATGCCGAAGCGGATGAGCTCGTGGCTGGAGATGTCTACCCATGGGGTGAGGGAGAGGCCCAGCACGATGAGGCTCACCGGCAGGACCGAACGCAGCGATTCCGTGAGCTTTTCATGGAATGAGGCGCGTAGGTTATGGATGACATCATTTTTCATTCTTACAAAAATACGAATTATTGTTCATATGTTCATATAGCGGGAAGTTGATTATTTTTTTTCTATTTTTGTGTTTATGAAAAAGTGCATTTTTGTCGTCCTGGGAGCGCTGCTGCTCTCTTGCAACTATAACGGTGGAAACGTGCCGGCGCCCGTGGAGGGTAGCGTCCTGCTGTCTCCCACCATCTCCAACCAGCGGGTGAACGGGTTCGCCGAGGATAAGCAGGGCCATATCTGGATGGCTACTTTCCGCGGACTCAACAGCTACGACGGACACGAGTTCAAGCAGTTCTTCTGCACCGACGACGAAAGCGGTTTGCCGGATAACCAGATCAATGCCATCCATGCCCTCCAGGATGGCGGTATGTGTATCCTTACCGTGAACGGGGTGGCTTTCACCACGCCCGAAGGCACTTTCCGCCGCATTCCCGTAGAGGACGGCAACCGGAACCTGAACACTATTCTGGAAACGCGTTCCGGGAAGCTGCTGCTCTCCAACGGCTCTTCGCTGTACTGCTATTTCCCCGACCAGGATGTGATTCTGCCTGTGTTCCGGGAGCTGAACGCTTTCGGTGCCGGCTCCATGGTGCTGGACCGGGAGGACCGTCTGTGGGTTATTACGGGCGGCGGTTTTACGCTCAATTGCTATAACACGTCGGACTGGAGCCTTATTTCCAGCTCCAACACCGGCTTCCAGGCCTACCATCTGGCCGACGCCCAGGACGGCACCCTGTGGCTGTCCGGCATGGGACGCCTTCGGATTTTTGATACATCGGCCCTCCAATGGATGGAACTGCCCGCCCCCATACGCGCCGAGAAGCGCCTGATGGGCGGCGACATCGACATCCTCTTCCCGGTAGATGCCAGCCGCATGCTGCTCAATGTCATCGGCAAGGGTTTCTTCCTCTATCAGAAGAACCTGGAGCAGGTTCTTTTCCAGCAGGACGCCGCTTTCCCGTACAGCATTCCCGACGCAGAGGTGCGTACGCTTTTCCAGGACAGCCGCCGCAATCTGTGGTTCGGCACCACGGACAAGGGGTACCACATTTCCTATTACATCAAGGGCCTGTTCGGGGGCAATGCCTCGCTGGTGAATGCCTTTAAGGGGAAGACCGTGACTTCGCTCTGCACGGATCCCGCCGGGGACCTCTGGATTTCCACGCTCATGGACGGCCTGTGGTATTACCGCCTCTCCGACGGCCATCTGCAGAAGGTGGAGACGGATTTCCTTATTCCGGATAACAGTGTGGGTTACATTCGCTCTTCGAAGGTGTTCTTCGACTCCGACGGAGAGCTGTGGCTCTTCTTCAGCGACAAGATGCGCGTGACGCGCTGCTCCTGGGACGGGAAACGCCTGAAGCAGCTGGATTTCTTCTACTTCCAGAACCCGATGTCCATTGCCGAGGACGACCAAGGCGGTATCTGGGTGGGCGGTTTTACGCCCAACATCGTTCGCTACGACAAAGCCACGCGGAAGATCAGCTCTGTCTTTGTGGGTACGCCGGGCCAGTGGACTTACGTTCCAGAACTGCTCATGCTGGAGGCCGGCCGTCTGGAGGCTGTGTGCTTCAACCAGCCGCCGACGATTGTGAACACCTACACACTGGAAGCCAAGCAGAAGCCCATTCTGGATAAGGAACAGGCTGCTACCATCAAGCGTTCGGTGGTAATTCCGACGCGCCTTATCAAGGACAGCGCCGGGGACCTGTGGCTTGGCACCATCACGAACGGCCTCATTTTCTGCGACCAGAAAACGGGCAAGCGCACCACCATGGAGGGGATTCCCTGCCTGGATGTGTGCTCTATCGAGGAAGACCGCCAGGGCAACATCTGGGTCTCCACGATGAACGGCCTGTGCAAATATGACCGTACGGCTAAACGCTTCATCCATTTCATGGAGGAGGACGGCACGGGCGGCAACCAGTATTCGGAGCGCGCCTCCTGCATCCTGCCGGACGGTACGCTGGTGTTTGGCGGTACGCATGGCCTCACGTGCTTCAACCCGCTGGATGCCCCGGCCAAGCGCTCGGTGCCCATCGTCTTTGAATACCTGACCATCCACAACCAGCTGGTGCAGCCGTCGAAGGACGGCCCCATCGACATGGTGCTTTCCGGGAAGCCGGATGTGGTAATCCGCCATAACGAGAATGCGTTTGACATCACTTTCTCGGCCCTGGATTTCAGTGAGTATGAGCAGATCCGCTATGCCTACATGCTGGAAGGCTTCGACAAGGACTGGGTGCGCATTAACACGCGTCACAACGCCTACTTCGCGAAGGTGCCGCCGGGACGTTACAAGTTCCGTGTGACCATTGCGAACGGCAGCCATACCATCAGTGAATCAGAAGATTACCTCAATATCCGCGTGCTGCCGCCGTGGCAGCGGAGCTGGTGGGCCTGGATTCTGTGGTGCCTGTTGGGCCTGCTGATTCTTGGTGTGCTGTATTCCTTTGTTCGTCACGTCCAGCGCGTGCGCAAGGAGGCGGCCCGCCGCATCTGGCAGGTGCGCCGGGAACGCGAAAAGGCCGAGGAAGCCCAGCAGGCCGAAAAAGAGCTGAACAAGATTCAGATGAACTACTTCTCGAACGTGGCGCACGAGTTCCGTACGCCGCTGACGATGATCGCCGGCCCGGCGCAGCAGCTCTCGGATTCCGAAAGCGTACAGGGCACAGACCGCAAGCTGGTGGAGATTATCCGCCGCAATGCTACCTGGATGCTGTCCCTGGTGAATCAGCTGCTGGATTTTAACCGCATTGGCAACAGCAAACTGCAGATGAAGGTCTCCCGGATGGATATCGTGAGCCCACTGCAGGATATCGCGAACCTCTTCCGCTTCAACGCAGACTCCAAGAAGATCGAGCTCACCACCTACGGCCTGGAAGACCCGTACGAGATGTGGGTCGACGCCGACAAGGTGCAGAAGGTGGTGATGAACCTCCTCTCGAACGCCCTGAAATTCACGCCCACGGGAGGCAAGGTCTCCCTGGCCTTCGACGTGATTTCCCGGGCCGATGCCTCCGCGCGTTTCCCGCTCGCTCCGGGCGACAATGACTCGCAGTGGGCCTGCATCAGCGTTTCCGACAATGGTCCGGGCATCCCGGAAGACCAGCTGGAGAAGATTTTCGAGCGCTTCTACCAGTCCGAGGCGGGGAAGAAGGCGGCGGGCTCGGGTATCGGCCTATATTACGCCCGCGTCCTGTGCACGCTGCATCATGGGTACATCCGCGCGTGGAACCGTCCGGAAGGCGGCGCGCTGTTCAGCCTGGTGCTGCCGGTGAGCGAGGCGTCGTACTCGGAGGACGAGCGCACGGCCCTGGCGCCCGAACTGCCGTCGCACGAGCTGGCCGAAAATATTGCGGCCGACAATGCCGAGGACTCCGCCGACAAGCGCCACATTGCCGTCATTGACGACGATATCGATATCGCTAACTACCTGAAGGTGATGCTGAAACCGCAGTACAAGGTTTCCCTCTACTACGACGCAGAAAGCGCCCTGAAAGGCATGGAGGAGGACGTCCCCGACCTGGTCATCTCCGACGTGGTGATGCCGGGCATGGACGGCTACGAGCTCTGCGCCAAGATCAAGGGAGACCTCCAGCTCTCCCACATCCCTGTGGTCCTGGTCACCGCAAAGGTGGCCGTGGAGAACCAGGTGCAAGGCCTGGACAAGGGGGCCGATGCCTACGTCACCAAGCCGTTCCAGCCGGCGTATCTGCAGGCGCTTGTGAAGTCCCTGCTGGAAAACCGCGAGAAACTGCGCCGCCAGCTGGGTTCCGCCACCACCACGGAAGACATTGCGCCGGAGGCTCTGTCCCCGCGCGATGCCGCGTTCATGCAGGAGCTGTACGGTCTCATGGAGAAGGAACTGGCCAACGCCGACCTTGATATTGTCCGCATGACCGAGATGATGAAGATCTCCCGTACCAAGTTCTATTATAAGGTAAAGGGTCTTACTGGTGAGAACCCGTCGGTGTTCTTCAAACGCTACAAGCTCAACCGCGCCGCAGATCTTCTGAAGGAAGGCAAGCACAACATGTCCGAGATTGCCTGGATGACGGGTTTCAACACCCTCTCCCACTTCTCCACCTCCTTCAAGAAGCAGTTCGGCGTCCCTCCCTCCGAGTACGTGGGCTAATGCGATGCACCGGGCCGGCGAGACTTTGCGCGTAATTTGAACACTAAATAAAACATTTGGCAATGCGGGAAAAGGGGAGAGGGGAGAATAAGTGAAATTTGCAGCTGTGAAACTATGAAACCACAGCTATGACACTGAAACCCGGCTTACCTATCGTGGCGTTGCTTGTTCTGGTCTGCTCTTGCGGGCAGCCGGTGCGGCATGGTGGCGCAGCAAACCCCTCTGCACTTGAGACGGCTGCGAAAGCTTCCACTGTTACTATTACAAGCGGCCCCATCTGCGGTTACGTGGATGACGGCGTGTACATTTACAAGGGCATTCCGTATGGCCAGGCAGAGCGGTTTATGCCGCCCACCGACCCGGAGCCCTGGAAGGAGCTTCGGCCTTGCCGTTCTTACGGCCCCGTGGCACCGCATCCTGCACGGCAGGGGTGGACCGACGACAATCAGGCGTTCACCATGCACTGGGACGACGGATACCCGGGCGAGGACTGCCTCCGCGTGAATGTATGGACGTCGCGCATTAAGGCCGATGCCAAAATGCCGGTGATGGTATGGCTTCACGGCGGTGGTTTCTCCGAGGGATCCTCGCAGGAGCAGGCTGGTTACGACGGCACCAACCTGGCCCGGGATCACGGGGTGGTGGTTGTGTCACTGAACCATCGGCTCAATGCCCTCGGCTTTCTGGACCTGAGCGCTTACGGCGCGAAGTACGCGTACTCCGGCAACGTCGGCATGATGGATATCGTGAAGGCGCTGGAGTGGGTGCATAAGAACATCGCCGTGTTCGGCGGCGACCCTTCCAATGTCACCATCTTCGGCCAGAGTGGCGGTGGCGGCAAGGTGAGCACCCTGATGGCGATGCCATCGGCCAAAGGTCTCTTTCACAAAGCGATTGTACAGAGCGGCTCCATCACCAATTTGATGGACCCTAAATACTCCCGTCGAATTGGTGCGGCCACGGTGGCCAACCTGGGTATTTCGCCCGCACAGATAGACAAGATGGCGTCGGTTCCTTATGATTTACTACTGGACGCTTACAAGAAGGCTGTGTCACAGGTGACCTCCGAGGCCCGCACCGACGGTGCCCTTCCCACCAACATCCTGGATATGCTCGTCTTCGGGCAGCTGCCCGTCGTGGACGGGGAGGTCATTCCGGCGCAGCCGGCATCGGCATCGGCCCTATCGCTTTCCCGGCACGTGCCGACGATGATCGGCACGGTGTACCACGAGTTCACGCGCAATCAGGAGGACCCTATTTTCAAGCCCCTTGCCCTGCAGCAGGCGGCCGACCGCACGGCGGCGGGTTGCGAGCCCGTCTATTTCTACCAGTTCTGCTGGGAGAGTCCGGTGCTGGACGGCGCGCTGGGGAGCACGCACTGCATTGACATTCCTTTCGTGTTTGACAATGTGGCGCGGCACAACACTTTCACCGGCGGGGGAGAGGATGCCATTGAGCTGGGACATCGGGTGAGCGCGCTGTGGACGTCTTTCGCCCGCACCGGCAAGCCTTCTGCCGAGGGAATGCCCGAATGGCAGCCCTGGCCTGCGACCTTGAAGATTAATCTGGAAACGATACTGGTGAAATAGTTCAAATAGATAAACATTTGAACAAGTAAGAATGTCTTCCGATTTATTTGTTTTTACATTTGCGTCACACTTTAGAAACTAATATACCAACCAATAATTAACCAATGAAACGTATTCTTTCTACGCTCGCGCTTTGCCTGGCGGTAGCCGGTGCAATGAACGCACAGGAATTGGCCAACTTTTCCTTTGGCCGTGGCATGAAACCCATTGTTTCCCCCGAGATTCAGAACGACAGCGTGACCTTCCGTCTGAAGGCCGACTACGCCACTGTCGTGAAGCTCAGCGGTTCCTGGATGCCCAACCCCTGGGGTGGCACCATCGACATGTACCGTGGTGAAAACAATGTGTGGAGCGTCAAGATTCCCCTTCCTTCTCCTGAAATCTATACCTACAACTTCGTAGTGGACGGTGTTGCCGTGAACGATCCCCAGAACATCCTCGTTCAGCGTGACGGTACCCGTTTCCTCCCGATGCTCCTGGTTCCCGGTGAGCGCACGGAGAACTACGGTGAAGCTACCAAGCACGGCACCATCAGCCATCCTTGGTACAGCAGCAAGATCCTGGGTATGGATCGCCGCCTCACCGTTTACACTCCTTACGGTTACGAAAACAATCCCAAGAAAAAATATCCCGTCCTGTACCTGCTTCATGGTGCCGGTGGTGATGAGGAAGCCTGGAGCTCCATGGGCCGTGCTGCCCAGATCCTGGACAACCTCATTGAGAAGGGTCTTGCAGAGCCGATGATTGTTGTGATGCCGAACGGCAACCCCAACCAGGCCGCTGCCCGCACCCTGAACATCCCTGAGAAGCCTATGGATTGGCGCGACCCTGCTTTCCGCGACGCTTACGTGAAGAGCCTCTGCACGGAAATCGTTCCTTTCATCGAGAAGAACTTCCGCGCTGTTGCAAAGCCCTCTTCCCGCGCTATCGCCGGTCTGTCCATGGGTGGCGGTCACACCATCTCCGCTTCCATTCTCTATCCTGAGATGTTTGACTACATCTGCCCCCTGTCCGCTGCCGGTTCCGCAACCCCCGAGCAGATCGCTACCCTCAAGAAGGCTGGCGTGAAGCTGTACTTCCTTGCTTGCGGTAATACCGACTTCCTGTTCCAGGGTGCCGAGGATATGCACAAGAAACTGAACGAGCAGGGCCTCGAGCACGAGTACTTCGTGTCTGAAGGCGGTCACGTATGGGCAAACTGGCGCCTGTACCTGAACACCTTCGCCCAGAAGCTGTTCAAGTAGGCTTGACTCTTACTACCTATAATTAATAATACCAACCAACATGAGACAATCTAACATGCTCAAGCAGGTGGTGTCCGTGGTTCTGGGGCTTTGCCTCGGAGCCTCGGCATTGCTTGCGCAGAACATCACAGTGACCGGTACGGTCACGGATGCTCAGAAGGAACCGATCATCGGTGCGTCTATCATGCAGAAGGGAACGACTGTGGGTACCGCTACCGACATTGATGGTCACTTCGAACTCGTGGTTCCCACGGGCGCAACCCTCGAATTCTCGTCCATCGGTTTTGAAACCCGTACGCTCAAGGCTACCGCCAAAATGGATGTTATCCTGGTGGAAGACTCTGAGATGCTGAACGAAACGGTGGTCGTGGGTTACGGTGTTCAGAAGAGGGAATCCCTTACTGGCGCTATTACCCAGATTCGTTCCGAGGACATTGCCGCCACCAAGACGGCTGACGGTGTGGCAGCCCTCCAGGGTAAGATTCCCGGTCTGTTGATTACACAGAACAGCGGTAAGCCTGGTGCTTTCGCTTCTGAAATCAACCTCCGTGGTTTCGGTACCCCGATGGTGGTCGTCGACGGTGTTGTGCGTAGCACCACCCGTACCCGTAAGTCCACTACCTACAACACCAACCCGAACCAGCTGGAAACCTACACGGACCTCTCCGTTCTCCAGGAACTGAACCCTGAAGATATCGAGAGCATCTCTGTGCTGAAGGACGCTTCCGCTACCATTTATGGTCTGGGTGCCCAGAACGGTGTGATTCTCATCACCACCAAGAAGGGCCAGGTGAAAAAGCCTTCCGTGAACTTCTCCACCAACCTGAGCTTTGCTTCTCCGGTCGTTCCCCGCGACGTGGTCAGCTGGACCGACTTCATGAAGTATGAAAACGCCATGTCCGATGTGGCTCGCGTGGAACACCGCTTCAGCGATGATCTCATTGCCGCCTACGAGCGTGGCGATGAAGGCCTGGTCTACACCGACTGGTACAATGAGGTTTACCGCAAGTTCGCCGTGAACAAGCAGGTGAACCTGTCCGTGAGCGGTGGCAACGAGAATATCAGCTACTACTTCGGCGCCAATTACGCCGATGATAACTCCATCCTCAAGGGCGACAGCTACGGTTACAACCGTTATGGCTTCAATGGTAACATTTCGGTGAAACTCCTCCCGGAACTCACCATGC
>Ga0310786_10009685_pt1 | contig 12187 bp, 19 predicted proteins | sample AusTroGonzalo_MG_FD_203881 | JGI IMG/M metagenome (GOLD analysis project Ga0310786, IMG submission 203881) | Bovine rumen microbial communities from tropical cattle in Woodstock, Queensland, Australia - Gonzalo_03 (v2) (version 2) | ecosystem: Host-associated > Mammals > Digestive system >...
TGCGCCTCCGGGGCCCGGAGGGGGTCCCTCCCCAGGTTACCAGGTGCCGTCGCTGATGCAGGTCGCGGCTGCGACCTTCTTCTGGAGCAGCGTTCCGGTTTTGGCGCCCTTGTGGGCGTTGCAAATCCAGTGAGCTGGTTGAAGATTGTCGAAGTCCGCAGCCGCAGCCTCCGGGCTGTCATAGCCGAACTCGCGCCATCTGCTGACCGGATGAATCTCGTCGATCACGAAGGACAGCGGATGCCTGGCGTCGCTGGGCTGGTCATACCGGATCGGTCCGAGGGCCCCGCGGCATATTCCGCACGGTCCTCCGGCCGCTTTGATCCTGGCTCGGTTCTTCCGGCGCAGGTTTCCGTTTTGGTAGCGTGGATTGTTCATAGGCAAAACAAAAAGCCGGAGCTGATCATCACCGTCATGGTGATCATCGGCTCCGGCTCTCAAAGCACAGGCCCTCTCGGATGTCGATTGTGAATTCGGTTTTGCAGTCCCGGCAGTACACTGGGATCTGGCGGCCTTCGGTCTCTGGCAGCACCCGCATCAGCCGCCGGTTCCGGCGACAGACCGGGCACTGCAGCCAGCCGTCCTTTACGGTCAATAGTCTATCAGAAACGCGATCGGATTGCAAGGATTTTTCACCGCCTTGTTCTTAAATTAAGATTTGTTTCAAGTCAGAAAAATTAATAAAAAGCTCACGCGCGACGTCTGCGCCTTCGGGCGCGCGGCGGCCGCTCGGGAGGCGGTCCTTCGAATCTATACTTAATGACATGATAGCTCGCCCACTCGGTTTGCTTCTTCTCGTCGATGAGCACCGTGCAGCCCTCCGGCGGAGTGAGCTCGTAGTCGTCCGGGACGGTCAGCGTCTCCTTCTCCGGCCGCTTCGCGTTCCTCGTGCAGCTCCAGCCGTGCAGGCCTGGCCGCGTCTCATACTCCTGGCACTCCCGGAGCTCCTTCGTCATGTACTTGGCCAGCGTCTCGTGATTCTTCTCGGCATCGACGCGGAGCTTCTTCGCTTCGATGTCGCTGCCGTAGATCCAGCAGCTGCGGATCAGATCGAGGTCCCGGCCGGTGCTGTCGATCACGATATGGAAATGCCAGCGCCCGGACGCGCTCGTCAGGACCTCGGGATCCCAAAAGACGACCGGCTCCTGCAGCTGCGCCTCAGCCCGGGCTGCCCGGAGCTTTTTCAGGAAATACCTGAATCGGAGCTGCGCTTCCTTCCGGTTCTTCGGCATGTGCTCATCGTCAAAGGTCAGCGTCACGATCTCGCCGCTGCCGGCCGTCGGGAAGTTGACTGCGAGCATCAGCTCCAGCTGTTGATAAGAATAGATCTGATTCATTCGGCGCTGCGCCTCGGAGCTGGCCTTGTGCTTTGCCTGGCGCTGCCGCGGTGTGTCGGACGCGCTGCCGCGGTTGTAGAGCGCCTCGACCTGCAGCGCACCGGCAACGATCCGTTTTAAGGTTTTGGCCACGGTCTAATGATTCCTCCTTCAGACCGTGGCCTTGCCTGGCTCTCGTCTTATTATGATTGTTCTTGTGCTTCGATCTTGTCAATCGCTGCCGCGACGGCGCGCCAGACGCTGATGGGCCGCTTGGCGCAGTGCTGCATTGTCAGAAGCTCCTCCGCCGTAAGCTTTCCGCCGCTGGCCTCGGCGATCCGCCGCCGGGCGCCGGCGCCGTGCCGGACGCAGAAGGCGGTCAGCCGGGCGTGGATCTCCCGCTTTTCCTGCGCTGCGGGGCCTCGGGCGAAGGCCGCGGGAGTATCTCCTTCGCCCTCAATGGCCCCGACGCTGTCTGTCTGTCTGTCTGTCTGTCTGTCTGTCTGTCTGTCTGTCTGTCTGCGGATCTTCCGGGAGAACCACCGGAGGATCCGCCTGAATCAGCGTCAGCGGATGCTGTCCAAAGTCAGTAAAAATCCGCTCCCGTGCTTTCTGCTGCTCCTCCTCCTTGATCTCGCGGTGCCGGGCGGAGGCGAAGAGCTCCAGCATATCCTTGAACTCGATGATGCTTTCCTCATCATATTCCGGCCCGACGAAGGCAATATAGAGCAGTTTTGCAATTCTATCGCTTTCCGTCATTGATTCACGTCCTTTCGGAAGTCTTCGTCGACGATCTCGACCGGGAGGCCGAAGAGATCCCGGAGGGCGGCGCGCATGTCGTCTGTTGTCCCGCAGGGGCCGCCGTTCTCAAAACACAGCGCCTTGTCGCAGGCGGTGTTGCGCTGTGGATCGCAAAGATAAATCTTCACACGAACACCGCCTCAGCTTTCATATACTCGCCGACGTCCGCGATGCAAACGCCCTCTCCGCAGGGATACCCGCCGCCGTGCCGCTGCGCGCACCAGCGGCAGAAACATTGCAGTTTTTTTGCGTTCTCGTCATTCATCAGGATGTAATCCTCAAAAATGCCGTCCAGCGTCTCATCGTCCAGCTCGGCGATCCGCTGGAGCATATAATCACGATTCGTCATGCCGCCTCCCCATATTTTTCAGTGCGTTGAGGTCGACGGAGACGCCCGGCTCCGGTTTCCATATCGGCGAGTCGTTAGATACCAGCGCCCGGAACATCGGCTTATAGATTTCTCTAACTCCTTCGGGCGCTTCCAAATAGAGGGTGCTGATAAAACGCCCGACCGCTTGGATAACATCAATCGGTCTGCCTTGCACTTGAGCATTCTGATGAATCACCCCGGCGGTCTCTTCATACTCCCATCTGATTTTTGTCATTCGTCGTCACCCTCCTCGGCTTCTGTTTTCTCATCGTCGAAATGGTCCGCCATAAAGAGCTTCTCGTCAGGAAGCGGGTACCACGCCTTGACCGTGAAGAGGTTGTCCAGCGTGCTGCCGTAAACCCGCCACTCGTTTCCGGTCCAGTCGCAGCGCTGCTCGTGGAGTCTGTTCGTCCCCATGTCGACCAGGCAGAGGAAGCGGCCGTGCCGCGGAGGAGCGCCGGTCTGCCAGCGTGGAAGCTCGACCGAGGTCGGTTCTACGATCGGCGCTTCCCAGTCTTCGCCGGGCGCCGGCGGTATCGGCATCCAAAACTTTACCGGCGTTCTTGAGGAATAGTACCACTTGCCATCAAAGCCGATTCTGTCAATGTCGACGTCGCCGTCTTCGTCCAGAATCAGCACCTCGCATCCCTGTTTCGGCAGCGCGTCGTTTGTGGAGATCCAGTCCTGCGTCTCGCTGCGGGATTGCAGCGGCGTGTCCTCCGTCTGCTGCGGCGCCGCAGCGGGCGGCGTTGGATCCTCCGTCCGGCCGACGAGGAAGTCCAGCGTGCAGCCGAGGGCATCGGCCCAGTTTGTCAGCCCTTCCAGAGACGTCGGAATAAGGTTGCCGTCATAATAGCACTTGTCCTCGAACTCTCCGGCGGCTGTCCTGCGAATGAAAGAAACGGAAGTCTTGAACCAGTCATAGGTTTTCAGACTGTCGGCGTCGGTCAGTCCTGCGGCCTCGATCAGCGGAAGGATGCGCTGCGCCTGCTCTTGTTGGGCGAGCTTGTTGATTTCGTTCGTTTTTGCCCGTGCTATCTTTGCGTCCTCATCTCTTTTTTCTCTTTCTTTTTTGTTTTTCTCCTTTTTGGCCTTTTCCTTCGCTTTGGCCTTTTTGCACGGGCGGGCGCAGTCTTGGATCCGGCCGCATTTGAGACAGCATCCTCCGAAGCACCATTCCCAAGTGCTGGGCCCGCGGAGCGTCTGGACGAATCGGACCTCATGATGATCGCACACGTCGCCGTCATCGCACCTGCGCAGATTCATGTATTCATCGGCATATTTTGCGCAATGTGCGGCAGCGTTGCCGCTGATGAACTGTGCGCCGGTCCGCTTGCAGCTGGCGGCGATGGCCTTCTGACCTTCGACCGGGAGCTTCTGCAGCTCATAGGCCGCGGATTCGTTGATCTCGTTCTTCTCATAGTACTCCTTCAGCTCCGGGATGAGGTTATTCCGAATCGCCGTGAGCACGGCGAGCTTCGTGGAGCTGATCTTGCAGGCCTCGGCGACATGATCGCGCATACGGCCTGGGAATTCAAAGCCCTGCTTTTCCAGCTCATAAAACAGCATCTCTACGCGCTCCGTCTGATGATTCAGATCAGCGCTCGTCAGCTTCCGGGTGTCGGCGTTGGCGAAGATCAGGCGGAGCTCCTGCAGCTCCGGGCTGGCGGCGGGCTTTTCGACGATGGAGGGGATCCGTCCCCATTTTTCCGGGTTGTCCTTTCGGAGCAGCAGATACGCCAGGCGACGCCGGTGGCCGCTGACGAGGAGAAAATGTCCCGCCTGATCCGGATTGATCCGAAGGCGGACCGGATCCAGTAGCCCGAAGAGCTCGATGTTCGCTGCGAGCTCCTCAACTCCTTCCGTGGAATAGAAGTTTTTCTCGTCTTCGTCGATCAGGTCAAGCGCGATCAGCTCGATCTGCTCCGGCTGGTCAGGATCAGACACCGAGCCGAGGACGGCGGCGAGGCTGTCGCCGAGGTTAAACTCTTTCTTAGCCATCACCGCACCCCCTCAAGGTACTCGTTGACGAATGCACGGTAATCGCGCCCGGCGGCGGACTGCGGAGAGTAGGCCTGGAGGCTCTGCTGCATAAAAATGCTCTCCGTGACCTTGTCGCTGCGCCGGATCGTCTGTTCGAAGATCGGAACGGCGCTCGACCGGAGCGCACTCTCTCCCTGGATGCAGGCGGGCGTGTTATGCCAGCCGGTGATCAGGGCGCCGGCGATGCGGATGTTCGGCCGAAAGCGGCGGACGCTGTCGATCTGCGCCATGAGTGTCTTCATGCCGGTAATCGCGAAAAGGTCCGCCTGCAGCGGAATGATCACGTCGTCCGACGCGTAGAGCGCGGCCACGCTCGACGCCGTGAAGCTCGGCGGGCAGTCGATGATGACGTAGTCGAAAGCGTCGCAACCGTCCTCGGGGACGCCGTTCTCGATCCAGGCGCTCTCATTCAGGCTGTCCAGCAGGCTTCGGATCGCCTTGACGCTGACGTGGCCGTCTCCCCTCAGCATCTTCCCGATGTCCGCGTTGATGAGGTCGATGCTTCCGGGGACCAGGCTGACGCCGGCGACCGGCGTCGGGACGACATAGTCCTCGGCGGTGTCGCTCCGGCCTTCGGCGTCAAGGTCGATGAGCTGCGCGATCGTGCCGTCGCAGGTCTTCTCTGGGTCCGGGATTCCGTAGAATTGAGTCAGGTTGCACTGCGGATCTCCGTCGATCACAAGCACTTCTTTGCCCTGCTCGGCGAGGATGGCCGCCATGTTGATCGCGGTCGTCGTTTTGCCGACGCCGCCTTTCAGGTTGATAATGCTGATTGTTCTCATCGCGTTATGTCCCTTCGTTATGAATTTTCTATCAGCTGCTCGGATTCGCAAAAGCTCCCGCCGGGCAGGTCATAGCGCAGCGTGATGAAACGCCGCAGCGGGTGGATGTAGACGACCGTCGCCTCCACGGTCGTCTCGGTCTCGTGCGGGCCGAGGTCGGGGTCGTAGCACTTGAGGCGGCGCTTGACTTTGTCGCCGAGTTTCATTCTCAGCCCTCCTTATCTTCTGGGATGATGGTCGGAGCAGTGTCTATCATTGCATGAATAAGTGCCGTCGGGTATTCATCCCGAAAGTTGCCGGTAAACTCCGCTTTGAGCAGTTTTGCGGAAATCAGTCTGCCGCGGTTTGGGACAGGGAGGAGAGGGCACCAGGATGGCCGCGTCGAGCTCTGCTGGTATTCTTCGTCCGTATAATTCGCGTATTTTTTGCCGGGAACGATTTTGCATCCGGCGAGCGTGTGAAACGCCGACCAATGTGCCATCGGACACATGGGGCAGTCCCTCGGCAGATTCATGCCTCGAATATAGATTCCAGCCATCACTCTGTCGCCTCCGTCTCTTCGTCTTCGGTCTCTTCGTTGCCCTCGCCAAAGTTGGCCAGCGCTTTGCCGATCTGCCGGATCCACTCCGGGGCCTTGCAGGTGGCCAGGGCCTTCATGCAGTCTTCCAGTTTCTTTTCTAGTTCTTCCTTTTCCTTCACAAGTTTCGGAATGTCGCGCTCTAAAAGCGCATTATCGGCGACGAGATTCCGGTATTCTGAAAGTGAGATCGTGACCGTGAGCTCCCGGATCTCTCCGTCTTTTTCAACGAAGTCGTCGTCGTTGGATCCAAAACGGTCAAATTTGAGCATTACTCCTTCACCTCCTCGATGGTGATCTGATCGTCGCCGCGCTCGCGGCGGCGGCGCTTTTCCGCTTCGACCATGAGCTCCCGCGGGATCTCCGGCGGCTTGATGTAGCTGAAGCGCTGACGGTCGCCGTCGAAGCGGAGGCCCATGCGGCCGAGGCGGCCCTCTTTGTTTTTCGCGACGTAGAGCTGCCGGGCGGCGTTCTCGCCGTCGCCGGTGCGGTAGAGCAGCGCGACGACGTCCGCGTCCTGCTCCAGCTGGCCGGATTCGCGCAGCGACGAGAGCGTCGGCGCCGGCGTTGTGCCGTCCTTCTTCTTCTGCGGGCGGACGAGCTGCGACAGCTCGATCACCAGCAGCTTGTGGCGCCGCGCCATGAGCGCGAGGGCCTTGCTGATCTCCGCGAGCTCCTCCTGGCGCGTCCCGCCCTTCCGGACGGTGCCGGGCGCGATCAGCTGGACGTAGTCGACGGCGATCACCTTGAAGCCGCGGGCGAGCGTCACGCCGAGAACGTCCGCCGCGGTCATGCCGGCGGCCTCGACGATCCGGACGTTCCGCTTCGAGATACGGACGCTCTCGGCGGTGATCCGCTTCCAGTCCTTCGCGTCGAGCGTCCCGCGCTTGACGGCGGTGAAGCTCAGCTCCGGCACGGCCTGCGTGACGAGGCGGTCCATGAGCGTCGCGGCGCTCGTCTCGAAGGAGAATATCCCGACCGGCAGCGTCTCGGCGATGTGCCAGCACCACTGGAGCATCAGCGCGGTCTTGCCGTCCGACGGATAGCCGCCGAGGACGAGGACGCTGCCGAGGTCCACCGTGAGACGCTCGTCCAGCTCCGGGATCCCGACGCCGATGTAGCGGTGCTCCTTTTCATGGCGGCCGTAGAAGTCCGCGAGCGCGGCGGGCATGTCCGTGATGGCGGCGTTCTGCTCGACGGCGGCGGCCTGCGCGGTATGGAGGATCTCGCGGGCCTCGTCGAGCGACGCGGCGGCCGAGAGCTCGCTGCCCAACGACGCCAGGCGCGTCAATCTGCTTTGTTCCTTGCAGATCCGGACGTAGGCGGCGACGTTCGCGGCGGTCGGCGTCTCGTTGATGAGCCGGATGATCTCGTCGCGGTAGGCCGGGCCGACCTTGTTCAGGACGGTCACGGGATCGACGGGCTGTCCGGAGAGCTTCAGCGAGACGATCGCCTCGAACATTGTCCGGTAATCGCCGCTCAGATCCTCGGGCCGGAGCTCGCTCATGAGCAGCGGCGCGCAGCTGCCGTCGATCAGCGCGGAGCCGATGACGCTGGCCTGGGCGTTGGCCCAGTCTTTGCCGTTCACCATGTCGCCACTCCCGGAGGCGCCTCCACGGTGCGGTCAGGCGGCTCCGCCGCCTCATGCGAGTAAAAGGACAGCCAGTCGTTCATGATCGCCTCGTTGATGAGTGCCAGCTTGGCCTTCCGGTTGCCGCGGGAGAGCTCGTTCAGCCGCGACAGCAGCAGCGTCAGGGTGCGCTGCGTGTTGATGGGCTTTTTGCGGGCCTTCCGATTTTCGGCGAAGTCGATCAGCGCGTCCCGGAGCTCCAGATCGGCGCCGGCGTACTGCTCGACGCGGCCCATGAGCTCCGCCGACATCGGCGCCTTCGTCGGCTTTTCTTTGGGGGATATAGGGGGAGAATTATTAGGCTTATTATTAATTACTTTATCAGGGGGCGACAATTTTGGCGGGGTTTCCCCGTCAAAATTGTCGGGGATTTCATGAACCCCGTCATTTTTGTCGGGGTTCCTATAAAACGGGTTGATCCCGGCGTAGATTCTGCGTCGGCCCTTTCCTCCGTTGCCGTCCAAAATGCAAATAAAACCGCCTTGTTCGAGCTCAGTTAAATATCGCTGGATCGTCCGCTCTCCGACTCCGTAAAGTCTTTGAAAATAGGAGTTTGCTGCAAAGCAGTGTCCATACCGGTTTGTCAGGGCGCTGATTTCTGCATACATGACCTTCGCGCCCATGTGAATATCCGCATAGCGGACCTCAGCAGGAAGTACGGCCCATTGTCCTGCGACGATTTCTTCGTTTTTCGTTCTCATCGCCTTCTTTCGGGGACGCCGAAGCCGACGCAGAAACTGCGCCGGCGCCGGGCAAGTCGATTTTTCTTGACAGAATGCGTGAAAAATGCTATCATACTTGTGTTCTCATCGCGAAAGCGATAGCTCCTTCGAGCGTTCCAGCGCTCGGGGGAGCATTTTTTTATCGCCTTCTGCAGGTCTTCAGATCATCAGCGCGGCGTCCAGCAGCGCGGCCAGATGGTCGCAGCCGATAGCCAGCCAGATCCCGACCGAGAGCACCGCGGCCATAAAGCCGCAGCGGCAGGCGAATTGCATGGGTCAGCCTCCTTTCTTTATTGATGGCAGAGTATTTATCATCCTTCTGCCAGGGCGGCCCTTTCTTGCCGTTTGTGGAGTCGTTATAGAAGGGCGAAAGCGCACTGTCTCCATGGAGGGCGGCGCCGGTGTCGAACCGGCCGGCGCGGGAATGGGTGATCCCGCACCGCGACCGCGGCCGCCCAACTTCCGCGGAGCATTTTCTTCTCCCCCTCCGCGGTGGGTACACCCTTCCTCTGATGGCCGGAGCAAACTGCAGGGCGAAGTCGTTTGCTTTCACCTGGGCGGGGCCGGAGTCTAACCGGCCCGGTCGACTAGCGTTCTTCTAATCTCCCGCACTTCGGGCCCCCCGTATGTTGATGCCCTGCCGGAATTGCACCGGGGCCGCAGGGGGATCTGCGGAGCCGCTTCTTATGGGCGCGGCTTATAGAGGCATCGACACCGCGGCGGTGTCGAAACGCGCCCTGCCAGAATTGCACTGGGGCCGCGCGATGGAAACGCGGAGCCGCTTCTTATGGGCACGGCTTATAAAACCATAGAAAGGGAACCCCGACACCAGGCAAAAGGTGCCGGTCATGAAAGCTGTCCCTGCCGCGAGGGTTCGGGACCGCAGGGCGGGGGCCTGCGGCGGCGCTCCTTACGGGGCTGCGCCTGAGCGCAAATGGAGAAAAAGATGAGACGACGCGCCTGGACCAGGGGCGCGCTGGGATGCCGCCGATAACCCTCGACGGCAAGAGGAGGGTGCAGTTTGTGTGGCACAAACGATCAGAAAAGACTAATCTGCTCCGGCTGCGTGAGCTCCATATACATGCGCATGAGCTCGGCGACGATTTCCGCCTCCGTCATATTAAGGCATCATAGTCAAAGTGATCCACGACAACGTCTTTGATCATGGCATTACCTCAGTACCGGATCGCCTCGCGCAGCTCCGCGATCGGGATCTCGAGGTCCTTCGCGAGCCGAGTCAGCTCCGAGACCTTCAGATCGCCCGGATGCCGGATCCTGGACCGCGCCGTGTTCATGCTGCAGCCGAGGGAAGCGGCGATGTGCTCCGTGGCGGAGCCCTTCTTCATGGCGGCGGCGCCGGCGAGCAGGCGGCCGATCTGCGCATGCGGAACCTCTCTTTTGCACATATTGGTCTTAGGCACTCCCGCCGCCTCCTTCCGCGAGCTTCACCTGGATCGCCGACTGAATGATCTTGTCGAGCCGGGCGACGATGTTATCCCAGACGGCGAGCTCGTCGCCGGTGATCCGGCCGTCGGCCGCCAGCGCCAGCAGGTCGCCGTGGAGGTCTTTGAACTCGTTGACCGCGCAGAGCAGCTGGATCACCGCCTGGGGAAGGGGAAGCTGCTCGACCTCCGGGAGCGTGTCGGCCGCGAGCCGGCTCTTATTGCAGATATGCCAATAACACAGCGGCGTGAGACCGCTGATCTCGGCCATGACCTTCACCGTCTCATCGGTGGGGATCACGTCGCCGGATTCATAGCCGCGGATGGTGTCTGGGCAGACGCCCACGGCCTCGGCCCAGCGTTCCTGCGTCATACCGGCAACCTTCCTCGCGTTTTTGTAGATATTTCGCGGGGTTCGTTCACTTGTTCTCATCGCGTTCATCCTTCATAATGGTTTCGGAGTTTCCCGTCCGTAGAGCGCGTCGATGGAGCAATCCAAAACCTCGGCGATCCGCGGGAGCTTCTCGGCGCTGGGATAGTTTCCCGGCTGCTCCATTTTCAAAACGGCAGCCGCAGTGACGCCGATGGCGCGGGCAAACTCGCGGGGGCCCATATTTCGCTCCTGACGCAGCGCTTTGATTTGTTCCGTGGTTTCACCTCCTTGTTGACACTCAATTGTTGGTGTGATAAATTACCAGTAGTAAACGCTTGATTGCCTTCCGGGGCCGTCGGCGTTTACTTGTGGTTTTATGATAAATCCTTGAATAAGGATTGTCAACGATAAAATCCTTGTTTAAGATTTTTCGTTTCTTTTGCCAGCGCGTTAATCCTTAAAAAAGGAATTTGTGCAAGATGGACAAAGAATTAATGATTTTCAACATAAGGAAATACTGTGCTGCTCGGAACCTGAAGCCGACGATTGCCTGCACCGCTGCCGGCGTCGGGCGCAGCTTCGTGTCGAATATTGACCGCGGGCAGACGCCGAGCGTGGCATCGGTCGCTGACCTTGCTGCCTATCTCGGCGTGTCGACTTCCGACCTGATCGGCGACGCGCGGATGCCTGCCGATCTGGCGCCGCTTGCCTCGGCATGGGACGAATTGAACGAGGAGGGCAGGGAGCGCCTGATTGCTTATGCTGAGGACCTTGTCGCCGGCGGCCGATATATAAAAACTGGTCCGGCTGGACTGGATCAGAGGGAGGCGTAGCTGATGGCCGTCTGGAAAAAGGTTTTGATCCCGATTGCTCTTCTTGTCGTCGGCTTTGTGCTCAGTCTGATTACGGACAACGGAGTCTTTTTCTTTTTCGGTCTTGTTTTTGCCGTTGTGCTGGCAGTGTTTTTCGTGGTCCGCCGCGTGCGGAATTCGGTAAAAGGGAAGAATCTGAAGGAGCTTCTGGACGTGTCTCCGGAGACGAAACGGGCAAAATCCGAAAAATACCGTTTCACCGTCGCCGGCTTGTCTTACCGGATGGACGCACTTTATTCTGTCGCGCGGCGACATAAGGATTTCGGCCTTTCCGATGCGGATTTTATTGCGAAGCACGGAAACGGCCGCACCGTGTATGAGTACGATCTGAAGCGCGGCGCAAAGATCGAGCTGATCCCGGAGCCGACGAACCAGCACGATTCGAACGCCATCGCCGTATATGTCGACGGTGCGCACGTCGGTTATGTGCCGGCGAGCGAGACCGCCGACGTCCGGCAGCTGCTGGCGGCGCCGTACAGTGTCCGCGGATGGATCGCCGGCGGCGCGCGGAAGAGCGTCCAAAGCGGCCGCGTCGTGACGGAAGCGACAGGCGTCAATATGTATGTAGAAATCACGCCGCCGGGAGACATGGAGCCATGAAAGTACCGGAGCCGCGGCAGCTGAGCAGCGGGAACTGGTTTATTTATCTCCGGCTCGGGGGAGAAGGGATCCCGGTCACGGAGCCCACCCGTGCCGACTGCATCAAGACGGCGCAGCTGATCAAGGCGGAATACCTCGCCGGGCGGAAGCCACCCGCCGGGCGGAACACGACGCGCACCGTCGGCGAGCTTATTGACGACTACATCGCAAAATATACGCCGGTCCTGTCGGCTTCGACCGTGCGCGGCTATGACATCATTCGGCGCTGCCGCTTCGCCGGTCTGATGGACCGGAAGCCGGCGGACGTCCGCGACTGGCAAAAGGTCATAAACGACGAGCTCAAGCTCGTTTCGGAGAAGACGGTCACGAACGCCTGGGGGCTGGTTGCGTCGGCCATGCGCGACGCGAAGCAGCCGGTGCCGGAAGTGCGGCTCGCGCCGGCGGAGGAGAAGGATCTGGCCTTCCTGGAACCGGAGGAGATCCCGCCCTTCCTGGCGGCGATCCGCGGCGATCTGGCCGAGGTGGAGATCCTGCTGGAGCTCCACGGCCTGCGCGCGTCGGAGGCGCAGCAGGTCGTTCGGAAAAAGTTAATCGACGTCCGGCGCGGGAATATCACCGTCAAGGGCGCGATGGTCCGGGGGAAGGAAGGCTTTGTCGGG
>Ga0310786_10009686_pt1 | contig 12187 bp, 8 predicted proteins | sample AusTroGonzalo_MG_FD_203881 | JGI IMG/M metagenome (GOLD analysis project Ga0310786, IMG submission 203881) | Bovine rumen microbial communities from tropical cattle in Woodstock, Queensland, Australia - Gonzalo_03 (v2) (version 2) | ecosystem: Host-associated > Mammals > Digestive system >...
CGTCTCTTACACCATATTCATAAGCCTCCGTCATCTGTTCCCAGATCAGGGACAGCGGTGTGGACGGCATCCATTCATAGGATACGGGACCGCCGTGATAATCCAAATGGTAATACATACCGAATCCGCCCTTATGTTCACGAAGTTCCTTGGTCGGAAGCGTTCTCATATGACCATAATTATCCTCGCAAAGCATAAAGATGACATTTTCCAATTCCTTAAAGTCCTTTAAACCTTCTGTCTCTTCATCACCATAAAAATATGATTCAACTTCTTTATACAGTGCTAAAATCTGCGGCACCTTATCCAAATTAAAATTAATATAATGCATGATCAATCCGCGCTGTGCCACAATCACACTGCGTAAAAGATCAATATTCTCCTTCATCGTCGCATCCGGTCCAAGCATCGAACTGTCTCTTTCGCCACGCATACCGATCGTTACAAGGTGATTATATTTTCCGCTTCTTTTCAAAGAGTCCATCCAATAATTGATCAGGCCCTCCTTGTTTGTCGAGAAATTCCATTCCGTACCATAAGGTGAATTCGGTCCCTTTAACTTATCCCACTCTTCACTAGCTCGAAGACATGGCTCGTGATGGGAATATGAAATCGTAATACCATACAAATCAGCAAGCTCTTCATTCTGACTTCCCGGTCCGTCTACCGGGAAACTGGATGCCCACATTGCCGGCCATAGGGTATTCCCCTTCATCCTAAGTAAAAATTCAAATATCTCATCATACATTTTTGAATTGAAACCACCAAAATGCTTAACAGCCCAATTACCAAAGCATGGCCATTCATCATTGATAAAGAATCCTCTGTATTTCACACTCGGTTCCTTGGAAACCACCTGAATATCCTCACCGATGATGAGCTCTTTCTTCGGTTGCGGTAATGCATCACCAAATTTTACCATCGGTGAAACTCCGATATACTCGGATAAAGCAAACAGTCCAAAAATCGTTCCCAGTTTATCGCTTCCCGCGATCACCATTGAATTTCCGACAAGTTCGATTTTGTAGACTTCTCTCTTGCCTCGGATCACCGAAAAATCCACAACACCTAGATCGTCCAAACATTCAATCAGTTCACTATTCTCCAGTGTTCCGACTAAAACCACGCTGCTTTCAACAAGATCTTCCAGTATTTTTAGTCTATTTTCCGGCGTAATATCGGGCGTCAAAAAATAGTCTGTGCTGATCACACGCGGGATCACTCCGCAAACCTTCTTGACATCTCTGGCCACTTTTTCCGCAACTCTGCGAACTCCGGGAAAAGCAGAATTTTCCATTACGATATCACTGATTTTTCCTTCCACCACCAACTCACAAGTGCGACTCATTTCCTTAACCCTTCTTCCCAATTTTCTATCATATGTTCAGCTGCATTATTCTACAATTCCAAATCCAAGAATCGTAAATTTCTTTTCCTCGTCTCCCGGTATCATACGAACCTCCACTGTATGATCTTCCGACACATCCTCCGAAAAAAGGATCCACGGTGTGTTATGGGTCCACCCGACCTCTCTCGGGTTGATCGTGAGTACCTTTTTCCCATCAACACTCACATCCGCCTTTCCTGCGTCCTCCGAAGCTGTATCTTTTGTAATGATCAAAAATGCCTTCGCATGAATCTTGACACGAAAAGGCTCACTTCCCGATACATGCTGCCAATTATTTGGCAATTGAGGAATCATGTCCGTACAATCATCCAACGCCACTACATGAAGATCCGTATCTGTCTGCGTAAAACTTCCGCTATCCAAAAAATGAAGTTTTTCATTCTTCCAAATTTTATCGATCAACTGTACATTTTCAAAAGTTGTTCCGAAAACCGGCTCCTTCGTACGCCAATCGATATCCTTCACCGGCTTCGCCTGATCGATCAATTCCATCATATACATCAGGCAATCAGCCATAATAGTATGCCCAATATTCGTCGGGTGGAAAACATCGTAGAAAAACTGGCTCTTTGTCAATACCCTTCCTGTATCCGGCTTGAGATAAAACTGAGGGACCACACCTTTTCTGACACTGACGATCGGAAGCTCATACCTTTCACCTACAGGGATAAGGCGTTCATCCAGATTCCAATCATTTGCAAATACTGCATTGAGTAAAACAACTGCAGTGTCATTAGATAGTGCAAGACATTTTCTGATAAGACTTTCATAACAAAGTCCCTTGGTCTCGTCCCCTTCATCATTCACCGCAAACTCAATCACAATCAGATCAGGCCGTACTGTACCATTCCGAAGGACATCCCTCTCAAAACGAATCATACCATACTCGGAAGGGGTGCCCCCGACTCCTGCTTTGATCAGCCTTACATTCTTACCATAGGCTGATTTAAATTTTTCCCAGGTCTGACAGGCGTATGCCATTAAGTGACCCGGAACCGCGCCGGCTCCCTGTGTAATAGAACCGCCAATGAATGCGATTGTTACATGTTCACCATGCTTTGCCCTTTCAATAACATTCTTAACTCGGGAATAATTTCCCATGCTCACGATGGATCGCTCAAGAATTGCTTTATATTCCGGACTTTGCGTATCTATCTCAGTACACTCCTCCTGATCGGGAGCAGTAAATCCTTCTCTGAGGTATAGTTTAATATCTGCCGTCGCGTACTGTCCCGGCTCCTCAAACTTAAAGCGCATTTGACCGACCACACTGTTTTCATCGCTCCAGATATAATCATCCAGCCAGATGATCTTCTCCATTCCGTCCGGTTTGCACGAAACGCAAACCTTATCTCCGGATTCAATAGAAGTTTTACCATACATCCTCATCTCAAAGTCGATTGTCTGATCGGGATTATCCGCTTCGAGCATTACACCCACACCTGCAACCATATCAAGGAATCCCTTTGCTGTCTTCAAATGCTCCAGCATATCTTCATCCGTGATATTACCAACCATTTTTGCGAATGTGATCAATCGTAGCTGATCCAGAAAAATAAACTGAATATTCTCCCCGTCCGGCATTGGAATTCCTTGTATATCCTTTTGGCGACTTATATAAAAACTACTGCCCTTTGCAGTGGGATCCTTCGGGGCTTTCGGGCCTGTCATTTCATTTCCTCCGATCTCGCTATTCGTTCTTTTCAGCATTCTAATACAACGCCAAAAAGGCGAACTGCTATAAAAGTATTTTTCGTTCACCCTGCGTAAATGTGCATAAAATTCCCTTGTACCATTTATAATAAAACGAAAAAGAGAAAAAAGCCACACAAAATGTGCTTTTTTTTCCCCAGATATTGCCTTTCCGTCACTCCATTTCAAATCGACTGCAAAATGCCCTCTGCGATCGCAGCCGCCACCTCATCAAAACGGCTGTCGAGTAAGCGATTATCAGTATTCGTGTTAATAAAACCCACTTCGACAAGAACCGCCGGCATCCGGGTACGCCGAAGCACCGCCAGATTTGGTCTCTCGCTGATCCCCTGATTCGCAAATCCGATCTTTTCCAATTGCTTATTAATATTTTCCGCCATTCTGGCAGCCTTACCGGATCTGTTATAGACAAGGCTTTCGATTCCTGTATATTGATTGGGATATGGACTTGAATTTCGATGAATGGAGACAAAATAGTCTGCACCTACATTGTTGGCCTCCTGTGCCTTTTGTGCAGGTGATTCATACACATCTGTTGTCCTTGTATAATAAACCCTTTGTCCGTTACGTTCCAAAATCGAACCGATTGCGAGCACCAGCCGAAGAGCATCATCCTTTTCCTGTCTTCCCTGATAAACAGCTCCCGGATTCGCTCCGCCATGTCCCGCATCCAAAGCAATGAACGCCATAGAAATACCTCCTGCATATTCAAAAGCAAAAACTTTTATCGCTATTGCTTTAGATTATGCAGGAGGCACCCATTCATTGCCTGTCACATGATTCCTTTGTTTTTCACCTGTGATCCGAGATGTTTCGATCATCTATAGATCGTGTACAGATAAGTTGTTCCCTCCATCTTAAAGGAACCTTCCTTCAACCTTCCATTCGATATATTCTGGCTGATATCTTCCTGCAATACCTGGACAAGCCCTGTACCGAGGTATTTCCCATAAGCTTCCTTCCTGCACCAGATTCTGAAAAAAGCCTCCAAACCGCGACTCTCGCTGTGTAAACCTTCGCGCATTATATATTCTTGCTCCGTTTTCGCGAAAAAACGCTTTGAAAGCTTTCTCCAATCTGTATCTTCTGTAACCTCCTGCAGATCCACTCCGATCTCCCCTGTTGAAAAAGCCCCTAAAACACATCTGCCTGAATGCGAAAGACTAAAGTAAGGCTCACCTGACACAAAATAGGGCTTTCCCATTTCGTTGTACCGATAAATGTTATCACGACTCAGGTTAGCAATGTCTTCCTGCGCCGAAAACACCTCTAATGCCTTTGTGATCATCTCAGGCGTATATATCTCCAGAGTCGTTTCTTCCTCCGATTTCTGATCATTTCCAGAAAAATGCAGGTATGACAGCATCCCATACCGAAGAAGGGCGCCTGCCCCAAGACTCAGCATCGCGGAGTTGTAGTTTTTATACTGTTTGTACTTCGCTTTGCGCTCCTTGTCCAGAAACACCTCGATCTTCTCAATTTGTTCCTGTGAAGGCTCTATCCCATGTTCATCCAACACATTTAGATATTCCTGCTTCAAACCGGAATCGTTCATCAGACTTCCCATATTCAGTAAGTAAAAAGCTTCCCATGCCATAGTCCATGCATCCTCATTCAAAACGATTTCAAGAGCAAGTTCAATACCATTTAGAACAATATCATATGCCTTCACTCGCACCCATCATCCACGATCTCACCGAAACAACTCAGAATTGAAATGACCTTGATGGTGCACCAAATGAAGCAAATGTAGCTGTAGCGTCCTCAAAATACAATACTTCCGTATTCTCGTCTTCCGCTGAATACATTGCTTTCAGATGTGGATATGCATCCAACATATGTACCTTTGGTTCGATACGGTCATCACGGATCAGCTTGCCCGATACTCTGAGCCATCTTCCGTCGCTAAATGCGCAGATCTCAGCCTTCGGATTCTTCTGTAACTGTTTTGAAACTTCCTTACTCTTACCGGTCTGAATATAAAGCTTTCCTTCGAAGATATCAATCGTTCCGAAAGGTCTCACTCTCGGCTGGTCGCCCTCCACAGTTGCAAGATAATATGTCCCACACTCCTTCAAAAAATCATAGACCTCCTGCATGGTATTGACCTCCTTATTGTTCCATTCCAATCCTATTACCTGAAAATCTTCCTCCGGATAGTCAGGCTTCCACTGATCAATTTGATCCTTGTCTGCCACAACTTCCAAAACCGCATAATATGCTTCCTTGGCTTCACACTTTCCTCTGAACAAAAGAGGATAGCTTGTCTCTCTTCTAAAACCTGACAGCCAGCTGTTCTCATCGAGCAGATTCCAGAAAGTTACGGATGTAATATTAGCCTTTCCTGTCTTCTTAGCCTCCGCTAAAATCCGGAACAATTCCTGATATCTCATCGCAAGCTTATGCATGGATTCCTCGGAAGGATCCGCATTGTGAAGATCCAGCTCCGTGATCTGCACCTGCAAACCGAGCGCTCCATACATTTCAAGCGCCGTACGATAAGCCTCCATTGTCGGATGGTCCATAATCAGATGGGACTGCATACCCATACCATCAATCAGCCCTTTTTCAATTAATGGCTTCAATATTTCCTGAATGATCAGATCTCTTTTCCATTCCTGTGCTGTCTCATAATCGTTATAAAACAGCGCAACCGAAGGATCCGCATACTTGCGTGCAAACTCAAATGCTTTCTCCACGAAGTCACGTCCAACCGTTTCTAACCACAGGGACTTTCTAAAATCCCCTTCATCGATTGCTTCATTCACAACATCCCATGCATAGATCACGCCGGGATAATTGGTCTGTACAAAATCCAGGACGCCATGAATATAACTTTCAAGTCTTGCCAGCATGGTCTCTCTGTCTGCGAGCGCTTCATTTTCGTTATAATCCTTATGGAAAAACCACTTGGGAGTTTGATTATGCCAGACAAGCGTATGACCTCTCATGGGCATTCCACTTTCCTTTGCAAAATCCAAATAGGGCGTTGCATTTTCAAAGGTCAGCGCCGGCGCCAAATTATATTTGGCCGGATCTTTTGTATTTTCATCAGACAAAAAATACATGGGTTTCATATCATTTTCACATGTAAAACTGTTAAACTGCGCAGTAAGCAGTTTTCTGTTCGCTGCTATATGAAGATTCCACCTCGATATTGCTGCTCCCATTTTGAAATAAGGTTCATAAGCTGTTTTCAGATTCATGTTATACCCTCCATTTCTTTTTCATGTTTTTTTGCTTAACTCCATTTTAACGATCAGTATCGTTTTCATACCGATCTTCCCCTTCTTAGCTCTATTCATTCAGCATAACAATCATTTATCCTTCTGTCAAGGAATCCTAACGGATCAGCCGAGTTTTAAATCCCCATCCTTTACCCATCCAAGTTTCTTTACACCCGCATGAATCACTAAAGAAATAACAGCCGGCAATACAAGCGAGATCATTATCAGACCGATCCAGTCAAAGGCCGTGATACATGCTTTGGTTCCTGCGTCGATTTCATTGATCCATCCGGTGTAGACACCAATCTGTCCTACCAGACCGCAAGTACCCATTCCGGAAGATACCGGTGCACCATTCATTTGTAGTTTAAATAGACACGTTGCCAAAGGGCCTGTAATAGCACTTGCAACCGTAGGAGCGATCCAAATTCTCGGATTCTTTACAATATTCCCCATTTGAAGCATCGATGTGCCGATTCCCTGCGATACAAGACCGCCCCATTTATTCTCTTTGAACGAAATCACCGCAAAACCTACCATCTGCGCACAGCAGCCCGCAACGGCAGCGCCTCCGGCCAGACCTGTCAATCCCAAAGCTGCGCAGATCGCAGCAGATGAAATCGGTAGCGTTAATGCCATACCAATAACCACCGAAACCAGAATTCCCATAACAAACGGCTGTTGAACCGTCGCCCACTTCACAAACTCTCCGATGGTCATGGCAGCCAGCCCTAACTTCGGTGCAATCAGCCAGGAGAAGAAAACTCCGACGCCAATCGTCACCAAAGGGGTAACGAGAATGTCAACTTTTGTCTCTTTCGATATTGCCTTTCCAAACTCTGCCGCGAGAATCGCAACAAAAAGAACTGCCAAAGGTCCGCCTGCTCCGCCAAGCGCATTCGAAGCAAATCCCACAGTGATCAAAGAAAACAGCACCAGGGGAGGGCATTTTAAAGCATACCCTATTGCAACTGCCATGGCAGGCCCGCTCATCAGTTGGGCCAACCCTCCGATCGTATATGGTATTGCCGTTCCATCCGCCTTGTTTGCAATACTTAGAATCGTTGAGTTCAAAAAAGGGATCTTAAATTGTTTGCCGACGGTATCTATGATCGTTCCGATCAGCAAAGAGCAGAAAAGTCCCTGTGCCATCGCCCCAAGAGCGTCAATCCCGTATCGTTTTAACGAAATCTCAATATCCTTTTTTTTCAAAAAATCGCTAACCTTACTCATCTCTCCTCCTCATACCTACTCCCGTTCAATTGGTAATTCAATGCATATTATTCGTCTGATACATAACCTAACGTTTTCTGAAGCGAATGTTATACCTATCAAGATCATCTCAGTTAAATCTTTCATCTATCACTCGTTGTGTCTTCTTTTCACTTCTTGGTAGAAATCCAAGCTCCACTACATATACGAGTGGTGTGAATCCGATCTTGCTCTTGACTGCGTCGGCCACCTTCTTTTGCAATTCCTTAAAGTCATTGCTTCCGCTTGCTTCAACATAGATACGCATGCTGTCTTTACCATCAAGATGTGAAATGCGGATCTGGTACTCACTGGAAAGTTCTGGGAAGAGTCCCAGGATTTCTTCAATCTGTTTCGGGAATACATTCACGCCCTTTATCTTCATCATATCATCGCTTCTGCCGGAGATCACATCCAGTCTTGGGAATTTGCTTCCGCAAGGACATTCGCCCGGTATAATCCTTGATATATCATGCGTACGGAAGCGAATGAGCGGTGCGCCTTCCTTAACAAGCGTCGTGATAACGATTTCGCCCCATTCTCCATCCGGCACATTCTCGCCGGTTGCGGGATCAATAATCTCAAGGTAAATATAATCATCCCAGTAATGCATACCGGTATCGTACTTACAGTTAATACCGATACCCGGTCCGTAAATCTCAGTCAAACCATAAATGTCATAAAGCTCAATACCCAATTCATTTGAGATTCGGTCTCGCATCTTCTGGCCCCAACGCTCGGAACCGATGACACCTTTTTTGAGATGGATCTTATCGATGATTCCCTGTTTTTCAATTTCCTCAGCCAATAAAAGTGCATAAGAGGATGTTGCACAAATAACCGTACTCTGTAAATCCACCATCATTTGAAGCTGTTTCTGTGTATTTCCCGGCCCCATCGGAATAGCCATTGCTCCAAGTTTTTCACATCCGTTTTGGAATCCGATTCCGGCTGTCCATAGACCATAACCCGGGGTGATCTGAATACGATCCTTATTGGTGATCCCTGCAAATTCATAACAACGTTTGAACATTTCGCCCCAATCATCAACATCCTTCGCTGTATAGGGAATAATAACGGGCATACCGGTTGTACCTGAGGAAGAATGGATCCGCACGACATCCTCTTCTTTACAAGTCATCAGTCCAAGTGGATAAGCCTCTCTCAAATCCTCCTTCTCCGAAAAGGGAAGTTTTAAGAAATCATCAATGCTCTTTACCGCATCAACGCCTGCATCTTTCAATCGCTTCCCGTAAAAATTATTTGCCGCAATCAGCCTGCCGATTTGATTATTTACCTGCTCCAGTTGTTTTTCGTTAATTTGCATTTCTTTTCTGACTCCTCTCATTCTTGTCTAATTGGTAACAAAAAAAGCTTACACGAGATAACTACCTAATACCTGCACTTCGCATTTCCGATTATTTAATCAGTGTACCATGCTAACGCTTTCTTATTTAACTCCAAATACTTTTCCGGAATCCTTTGCTTCATCGCCGCTTCCATATCCTGCGCGTCCAACCCCAATTCACCGCATGAAACAGCCGCCCCAAGTAGAACAACATTCAGGATTTTCGCCGACCCTAGCTCCTGTGATGCACGTATCGCATCCACAATCATCAATCTTTTCACTTTTTTGCGCAAATAATCCAACATTTGCTCAGGATCATAAAAAGTCTTGCCGATCATAGCACTCACCGGCATGACCGGACTACTGCTTACAACAACAGCTCCACCCTTTCTCAAAAAAGGTAGGAGGCGAACCGTCTCACCCGGTTCGAATCCAATGATTAAATCGGCTTCTCCTTTTGCAATCAGCGGTGTCTGCACGTCTTCACCGATACGCAAATGGCTGAAAACGCTGCCACCGCGCTGTGCCATCCCGATTGTCTCTGCTGTCTTGATCTCCAGATCTTTCGTCATGGCTGCCGATGCAATCAAACGGGATGCCAGGATCGTTCCCTGCCCGCCTACACCACAGAGGATGATATTTTTACTCACAGCCTTTCACCCCCTCCATTGTATCATTTCTTTTTCCACCTGATATTGCCCCAACCGGACAAATCTGTTCGCAAAGCGTACAACCTGTGCAAAGAGAAGGATCAATCATCGCCCTTTTCCCATCCTCTGCCAAAACCAGCGCCGGGCATCCAATCTCACGAATACATTTTCCGCAGGAGATACATTTTTGATTGTCCACCATCGAACGTCCGGACGGCTTAGTGATTGCTATACAGGGAGATTTGAAAATGATGGCCTTTACGCCGGACTCGTTCGCTACTCTTCTTACAGTCTCCACGGATTTTTCATAATCAAGCGGATCTGCAATCTCTACCACCTTGAGCCCAATTGCACGTAATATCTTCTCCATACTGACTTTTTCCACAACCTGCCCCATCATTGTGCGTCCCGTTCCGGGATGTGGCTGATGACCGGTCATAGCTGTCGTTGAGTTATCCAAGACAACCAGCGTAAGATCGGCTTGATTGTAATATGCATTTATCGTCTCGGTAATACCGGATGCGAAGAAAGTAGAATCTCCCACAAACGCAAAGCATTTTGTATCCGGTTCTGTATGATAGACGCCCTGCGCAATACCGATACCGGCTCCCATACACAAACAGGTATCACACATATCAAGGGGCTGTGCATTTCCGAGAGTATAACATCCAATATCACCGCAATAGATTGTCTTTTTCCCCTTCATGGCTACCTTGACTGCATAAAAGGAGGCTCTGTGCGGGCATCCTGCACAGAGTACAGGCGGTCGTACGGGAAGCTGCGGTGTCTCATCGAAGCTTTCCGCGGTATCATCATTATTATGAGTTTCGCCAAGGAAATGCTCAATTGCAACATCTACAAGCTCCAGCGTATTCTCGCCGGAAGCTGGCATCTCCCCGGTCAACTTGCCACGGATTTTTACAGGAAGTCCATACTTTCCACAAACATATATAAGCGCCCTTTCAATATAGGGATCAAGTTCTTCCACACAAAGGACCTCATCCAAACCGTCCAAAAATTCCAGTGCCTTCTTTTCCGGAAAAGGAAAAGGCGTCGCCACACGAAAAAGCCGCACATTCCTGTCTTTTAATCTGTCTTTTACATAGCCAAAATTGGCCCCCTGGGAAGCTATTCCGCGCTTTGCATGGCCGTTTTTTTCAGAAATGATCGTATTTCTCTCATATTCTGAAAATACATCCTTCAAGTTTTCAATCAATTCATGATTCTTAACCGAAAGTTTCGGGAAGATCACCCATCTGGAAGAATCCTTTACAAATCCTTCCGGCAGATGTATTTGATACTCTTCCGGGTCTTTGATCTCCAATGCTTCATATCCATGATCTACTCTCGTTGTAGCACGAAAGATCACGACTGTTCCATATTTCTCGGAATAATCAAACGCCTCTTGAATCATCTCATATGCATCCTTAACAGAACAGGGATCAAACACCGGCACTTTCGAAAACATACCAAAAGTTCGAGTATCCTGCTCTGTTTGAGAAGAAATCGGACCGGGATCATCTGCAACTAGTACCACCATTCCTCCTTTGATGCCGATATACTCCAAACTCATAAGCGGATCGGATGCAACATTTAATCCTACCTGTTTCATCGTTACCAGCGCTCGTGCACCTGCATAAGCCGCGCCCGCAGCGACTTCCATCCCGGCCTTCTCATTGACAGACCATTCTACATATACATTCCCGGGATTTCGAGCCGCTATCGTCTCGAGTACCTCTGTTGAAGGGGTACCCGGATATCCCGCTACAAGATTCACGCCGGCAGCCAAAGCCCCCAGCGCTATCGCTTCATTTCCCATCAAAAACTCTTTATGCATCGGTATACCACTCCTGCCATTTCATTTCGATACGATGTCACTACTTTACCACAATAAAGCGGCAAATGCAATACTCCGCATCTGCCGCTTTCGGACAATTAACATAATCAGATCCGTTATCCTTCTGGAATTTCTTTAGGGATTTCTTCTGAATTCTCTACTGGTTTTTCTTCAAGGATTCCTTCCGGATTCTCTTCAGGATTCTCTACAAAATTCTCTTCCGGGAGTTCATCAAGATTTTCTTCTGGGAGTTCATCAAGATTTTCTTCCGGATTCTCTTCGGAATCCGATATGATATATCCGTCTTCATCCACCTTGAGTGCAAATTCCTTGCTGATATCACGAATCTTTTGCAAGATCCGTTCTCCCTCCTCACCATCCTTCGGAGTCGGTACATAGTCATTACGCTCTTTGATGCTGCTGATCGAGCAAGGAATGATTTTCACGGTCGGCTTACCCTGTCTGACTCCGTCAAGGAAATGATAACAAACCTGTACAATCATGGTATCCTTATCAGGCGGGTTACGATTTCCGCCAAAGCAGAAATTACCAAGACTGTAAAAAATATATTTCCCCTTATATTCTTCTATACCCTGTAACACATGTGGATGATGGCCGATCACAAGATCTGCGCCCCAATCAATACAACTATGCGCAAGAGTCTTTTGATATTGCTCTATCTTATGAGTCGCCTCCACACCACAGTGACAACATGCGAAGATCAAATCTACTCCTTCCGACCGAAGCTTTTCT
>Ga0310786_10009688_pt1 | contig 12183 bp, 9 predicted proteins | sample AusTroGonzalo_MG_FD_203881 | JGI IMG/M metagenome (GOLD analysis project Ga0310786, IMG submission 203881) | Bovine rumen microbial communities from tropical cattle in Woodstock, Queensland, Australia - Gonzalo_03 (v2) (version 2) | ecosystem: Host-associated > Mammals > Digestive system >...
GACCATCATCGCCCACAATACAGGCAAAAAGGCCAGCGTCATTACCTGATTTGTCCACATAGAGTCCACGGATGGTATGTCCACGTCCGTCGAGATTGCCTCTAAACCCGACACGGGTCCACCAAGTGGTCCAGCCCATTGTATTGTGGGGCTCTTTGCGGTAGTATTCATAGCCCGGAGGATTCCAAGCGTAAGCCGACAAGTCCAGGTCGCGGTTCAGGATAAACGTCTTACCTCGGTATTGAATGCCGTTTTGCACGTTATACCCCATCAAGGCAAATTCTTCCTCGCTCTCGATATAGATGGTGTTGTCCTCAACGTGGCTGAACGAACTGGCTCTGTGAGCATCCCAGAAGTCATATTCCGTCTTGGTATGCAAAAAGATATCCCTGCCGCCTGCGCTTGTGTTGAGGTCGCAGGCATCAGCTTCGTTATTCCTTCTCACGGCGCCATCCTCGTTACCGTCAACGGTGATTTCGGTGACGAGGTGATTAGGCTTACAATTGTCCTTGGTGTAATAGAGGTGAATCCAGGAGCCGTCTGCCCCGCAGTTCAGGTCGCCACCACTGGTGATGAATCTGCTGTCGCCATCAGCGCCTGCCCTGTAATAGGTGCGGCCGTTGTGTACGAGACTGGCGGGAGAATCGTTGGACCAGCTAACCCTGAGGAATAAGTCTGTGATGGGCGTGCCGCTGTTCTGCGGACTCTTGTTAGTCTTGTACACCAGATAGATATAGTGTCCGCCCGCGCCGTCGTTCAGGTCGCGGTCGATGCCTATCCACCCCGCGCCCTTGTAGTTGTCGTACAGATAACCAATTTGTTTTCCGCTATCATGACCGATCACCATGATGTCGGTGACGTAATCGGCCCACGCCCGCTGCGCTGTCATCAGCAGGGCAGCAATGATCAATAGGAATAGTCTTTTCATAATCGTTTAGAATTTAATGGGTTAATAAAGGTTTTATCTCACGACATTCACACCTCCGCCTCCGTTGTTGACATCGACATTGCCATTCACTTTTTCGAAGAGGTCGTTGGCAACTTCTTCTTCGCCACCAGAGTTCCCGCCGTTATCGTCAGGCTTCTGCGTCTCCTCTTTCTTCACGTCATCATCATCGTCCTTGCTGCACGAGGTGAGCATCACTGCACCGCAAATCAGGATGGCGGCCATCATCCAAAGAATTCTTTTGTTGAACTTCGTTTTCATGTTGTTATTAGTTTAGATTGTTATGTTCGATTTAAGTTTCATTTGCAAAGTTACACATTTTTCCTCACTCTTGCAAATTTTGGAGCAGCGAATGCAAAGAAAAAAATTTTTTCTCTGCTGAGTCGCGACAAAATAAGACGAAAGTCCATTCCCCCCCAAACTTTTTTATTTCTCACAGACACCTAAAAAATCTTCCGCATTCACAAGAACACGGAAGACTTTTAATGTCAACTATCAACTGTCAACTATCAACTCAGACGCGTACTATGACCTGCAAGGCCGCCGTCTCGATGGCAAGCCCACCCAGCCAGGAGTGTACATTTACAAGGGGAAGAAGGGTTTTGTAAAGGTTAGCGATTAGAGAGGGATGAGGGATGAGGAATGAGGTGAGAGGGATGAGGGATGAGGAATGAGGTGAGAGGGATAGAAAAAAGCCAAAATATTTGCAAGTATCAAAAAAGACTCATACCTTTGTGGCGTTAATGATCAATAATTCCAAAGAAAATGAACGTGAAATTCAAGATGCCCAAGTTCGGGCGTAATCTGACAGGAATAGGATGGCTCAAGGAACTGCTGCTGACCACCCTTGGTACAGCAATCGGTGTGGGACTGACCTTCTTCGTGAACGACAAGGTGGAGGATGCCCATCAGCGGGCTGCTCAACGCGAGACGGCCATCATGGCTGTGTGCGACATCGACGAGATTGTGCGAGGGCTCAAGGACGAGATGCAACTGGAGGACAGCCTCTTCCAGGTGACGATGTATGTCGCTGCCCATCAAGAACTGATGGACTCGCTGTCGATAGATACGCTGGATATGGTCTTCAAGTATCTCTACGACGATCCTACGGTGGTGAGGCCGTGGACTGCCGACACGAAGGAGAACGCCTGAAAGACTATCTGAAAATTCAGAAAGAGGAGGCGAGGGAAACCATCTTGGAGTCATTCAGGCGTCGGGAGGACACGAAGGCTGAAGATGTTGTCTCGTTTGACAGGAGCGGCAACACGATGATGTGGACATATGAGGAAACAACTCCTGATGGCAACAAACAAACGACATCTATGCAATTATACAGGAAACCAGAATAAGATTTTAATTTAACTTTCGCTTATCGCGTAGCGCTTTGCTCGCAAAGAACCTCACTTGTTTGAAGTCAAAGGAGTTAGAGCCAAATCGAACATAACAATCTAAACGATAACAACATGAAAACGAAGTTCAACAAAAGTATTCTATGGATGCTGGCCGCCATCCTGATTTGCGGCGCAATGGTGCTCACATCTTGCAGCAACGACGATGATAACACGAAGAATGAGGAGACCGATCCTGCCCAGCAGGAACTGGCTGACTACACGATTCTTTTCTACGGCCACGGTAGTGACCCGTCGCTGGATTACTGTATTATTGAGAACCTGAATCAGCTGTATGCCGCCGAGGCAGCCTCATACAACAAAGTCAGGATAGCTGCTCAATATAAGTTCAGCAGCCCGAAAGCTTTTCAGAAACAAATAGAGATATTTCTCAAGGCTGCCCAGACAGAGGAACAAAAAAAGGAGGTCGAAACGTTTAATGACTTGTATAAGGACAAGGCTGGCCAGACCTATCGTTTCGTCGTTGACCCGAAGATGCAGCCGTATGACCAGTTGGGTGATTCATACCGCTATGGTTCCGTCGAAAGTGATATAGCCAATCCCGACTCGCTCACCAACTTCATCAAGTGGGCGACCAAAGCCTGTCCTGCCAAGAACTACCTGTTGTTGTTGAGCGACCATGGCGAAGGCTATATGCCCCACACCGACCTGCCATACTCGCCGGTTGCCAAGACCCGTGGCCTGGTGACGGACAGTGAAAGCGGGAATGAGTTCACCCTGCCGTCGTTGACCGCTGCCATCAAGGCTGCCGGCATACACGTGCAGACCCTCTATTTCGACGCCTGCCTGATGAACAGCATCGAGTATCTGTTTGAACTGAAAGATGCTGTCGATTATGTAGTCGCCTCGTCGTTCGCGGTTCCTGGCATAGGCGGCAGCTACGATGCACTGATCAACTTGCTGGCCAAATGTAATGGCAACATCGAGAGCGCACTGACCGACTACAATAAACACTGTGTAAACCGTTGGGATGAGATCATCGGACAAGCCCAAAAGGAAAGCTACTTCGATATGAGCGTTACCCGCACCAGCGGACTCGATGCCTATGGTAAGAAGATACGGGCGTTTACCGACCTGCTCGTCGAGGCCTACCAGAGTGGCGATGAGGAACTGTGCAAGAAGATAGATAATATGACGGCCAACGCCCTGAAAATACAGAACAGTTATCCCTTCTACGATCTGCTGATTTATGCCCTGACCATCACGGCAACCGACCCTGAGCGCTTCGAAGCCGCCTATAACGATATGCAGAAGTGCTACGAAGAGCACTGCCAGGTGTCTCATCAGACCAGTGCCTACATGGGCGCAGAAGGCATCACAGCCTCTGTACTGCTCGGTTGGGAGGGAAAGTATGAGCTTCTCAATTGGGTACCAGTGGGCGACGAGTGGAAATTGATGGCAAACGCATTATACAAGCCTGATGGAACCAGTGACATCACGTGGATGGGTAATACTAATCCAGGACAATGGAACAGTACTTTTGAGCAGACCTACGAGCAGACTAAGTTCGATAAGGCCACGGGGTGGAGTCGCTGGATATGGGCTAACCATCAGCGTCCTACGGTGATGAGTCTTGCCACTGCGGGCTACGACCCCAACATCGCCGAGGCTGACCCCACCGCATACCTGACGTGGGAAGAGTTTACGCAGTTACTTGAAAAATGACAAGTTAATAAGACATGAAGAGATTGAAGCAATGGGTGATAGCCGCCACCTTCGCTTGCGGCGCAATAGTGTTCACTGCATGTACGAACGACGACAATGCTACTGACCCGACAGCCGGCGTTGAAGGCAAGATTGTAGGCAACTGGTGCTCCAATGTGTCGGGCAAGACATACGCCAAGTGGAATTACGGCGAGACGTGGCAGAACAGCGAGTTCAAGGCCGACGGAAAGGGTAGTACACGCATCTATTACCTCTTAGCTGATAAAGTCATCGGCATCGAGAAGATTGATTTTACTTATACAGCCTCTGCAGACGGAACACTGACTATGACCCCAAGTGACAGGGAGGCGATGAAGGCCAAGTGGCAGTTAGCAGGTGATGGGTGTTTGGTGATAGGTGATGGTGACAACATCAGCCTGAATTTCAAGAAGACCACTAGCGATATGGCAGCGAAGTTCGACGAGTGGAGCCAGACAGAGGAGGTGTTCGACGTGCCACAACCCGCCAAGCACACCGTCTTTGTGTATGGCAATGCCGGTGGCAACATGGATACATACATTGAATATGGCTTCTGGGAGAGAGCAAAGGAATTCCTTACCGATCACAACAACGTGCGTGTAATCTGTTTCTATAAATATGGTAAGGATCAGCCGCAAATAGGTATGCCTTTTTCGGGAAAGTATGCCGAACCAGGCGATATTGTGTGGTTTGAACTGACCAGTGAGACCGATCTCAATAAAATCAAGGAGGAGGGCTTTCAGGCCCATGGCCTAGGCGATTTAGCCAAGCTGCTGCAAATATGCAATCCTAATACGATGCGCCTGTTCCTGGAATGCAGCAGCTTGGTATGTCCGGCAGAGAAGTATTCGCTCGCCATCTGGGGCCACGGCTCAGGCTTTAATCCCATGGAAGACGTGCCAGACAAGTACCAGGTGGAAGACATTACGCCAGCCGCGACGCGTGGGGTGATGGCCGATGATTGGCTCAAATACGAGTGGATGGATATGTACGAGATGTATGATGCAATCAAAGCAGCTGGCATCGACCACCTGAACACGCTGTACTTCCACAATTGCTTAATGGGCAATATAGAGACCCTGACGCAGGTAAGGGAATTTGCCGACTACATCGTGGCCTCGGCCCATGTGCTCAGCAGCGATGGCCAGATACTGACAGAGTTTGTACGCGGACTGGTGGAAACTGGAAATGCCGAAGAAGCTGCTGGTCTGATGTTCGAACGCAGTACGCCCACATGGCAGAACGGCTATGTGGAGGAAGCCGATAATGTTTACTACAACGGCGACTATAAGATGATTCGCATGGATAAGTTCGATGCCATCATCGATGCCTGTAAGCGTCTGTGCGACCGCATCAAAACACTCTATTCCACACAGAAGGATGCCATCGACCGGGCCACCAAAGTCGTATATCGCTATGACCCTGTCAAAGACATTTATGGGATTACGCTGTTATACAGTAATCCTTACTTCGATATTGCCAACTATGCCCAACTGCTGGCTAAGGAGACTGGCGATGCCGAGTTGAAAGACATCTCTACCGCTATGGACCAGGCCTTCAAGGAGGCTTTTGTACACTATCGCGATGTCAGCAACAGCAAAGAGCATCTGGACCACTACACGCTGAGCGTATGCCTACTGAGCCATGATGTCTATACAGACGACTATAAGAGCAGAAACCCAGATGTCCTCAACAACTACGACGAGGGTTATAAGAAGTGCGACTTCCACAAGCTGACCGGCTGGGGCGACTGGCTCAACATGAACCAGCAAGTGCTCGACAGCAACCCGCAGCAAGGTGGTGGAGGCAAGCTCTAACACATTAACAGAAAAGGATATTAGCGGCACCCGCGTTGACAGTGTAAGCTGGACGGCGACACGCTAAGAAGAGAGTACGATTTCAGCACGGCAGAGATGCTTTCGTTTGACTTTGACACGAGCAGTTTCCCGCAGTCGGCTTTGGAACGCATGAAAGACTATCTGAAGATTCAGAAAGAGGAGATGAGGGAAACCATCTTGGAGGCATTCAGGCATCGGGAGGACACGAAGGCTGAAGATGTTGTCTCGTTTGACAGGAGCGGCAACACGATGATGTTTACCTATGAGGAAACAACTCCTGATGGCAAAAAACAAACGGATTCTCAACAATTATACAGGAAACCAGAATAAGATTTTAACTCAACTTGCGAAAGTTGAGTACATAACTAATTGGTTTTATGGCGCAAAGGTAAGAAAAAGCCTTCCAACTTTGTCGATTCTTCTTGTGTTAGAGCAACAGCTATATCGAAATCAACCTTGATGTGGTTTTTTGTCGTCCCTTCCCCATCTTTTATTAGGGTAGCCAATAACCCTTCACCAACCACATTTTTTGTAGGGATATAAGCACCTCTTGTTTTCAATTCACCATTGGCAGATGATACACCATCTACTATCTGGAGCAATGCTTCTTTTATAAAATCCTTAATTTCCATAGTTATTCTTCAAACGGATAAGTTTCGTCGTAAATATCGCTAAGCAGTTTGTCTTTATAGAGCCAATGGGGACCAGGGGCAATGTGCTTGGACTTGTAGCCTTTCAGTTGTGCGGAAAGTGAACTGATTGAAGTTTCGTCGCCTTCATAGCCGACTTTCCGCTCAGATAATATTGTGACCATTATCGACGGGTCATCTTTCCACGTCAGCACGTCGCCTTTCTGCATTCCCATTTCATAGAAGTTGAGTGGTGGGCGGTGTATCTGAGCTTTTACTGATGCTGCCTTGTCGTCGTCGGTCAGGTCGTTTTCTATTTCATCGCTCACTTCCTCGGTCACGTCGGTATGGTGGAAAAGTTCAAGAATGGCTTTGGCCTGTTCCACTTGAATACGGAAGAACTCGCGGTTAGCAATGATGCGCTGTGGTGCAAAAGCCGTGTGCAGGGCTTTCTCAATCTTGGCGCAGTCGCCTTTCCTCACCTTGCAAGCATACTGACACTCAAAGGGAAGGGGAACGCCTGTCGTGAAGAGTTTCTTCATCCTCTTGTCTATATCTTCCTGTGTAGTCATGCCAATCTTTACAAGGTCAGGCATTGCAGGATTAGTTAAAAGATAAACTATTCCATATTCCATAAACTAAGATTATAAATTACCCTATTTCCAACGTCAAATTTCAATATCACTTTTCTTTCGCAACTTTTGCTTATTGCTGAAAACGAACAGATTATCAGTCGTATAAATAGAACAATCGATTTATTCTTCATCAGCGAATTTGAAAGAGCGGTTGAACTCTCCACGTAATGTTACCTTTAGCTCTTTAATTCCAGCCATTTCACATGCCTTGAAGTAAGCACATGCAAACTCGCCAAAATCAGCGGCATCCAACTTGCCACGCATGTGGGTCAGCCAATCTTCATCCGTCAATTCCTCTTTTTCAATGACGTAAAATGATTTGTTGTTTCCATATTTATCCTTCACCCATACCAGGTTCCCGTGCTTATCGACGCGCCACATTGTTAATGTCTGTCGATAGTCTTTTGATGGGTCTAATAAATAATCATTCAATAAATCCCTCAATTTTTGTGAAGGGGTAAAAAAGAACCCGTGCAACCAACGCTGCACGGGCTCATTCACTCTGGAAGATTTTGAATCAGATTTTTGTCGATTTTGAGCGAAGCGACCAAGAATTTACTTGATCACGACTCGACGTCCGCCACAGATGTAGATGCCTGGAGCAGTTGGCTTACCATCGAGCTTCACGCCGCTGAGCGTGCACCATACGTCGGCAGCCTCGTCGGCGGTCACGCTATCGATGGCGTTGCTGCCGGGTGTGAGGGTAAGAGTCTTGTCGCCAATCACGCTGTTGAGGTTGGGGCTGATGGTGATAGTGCCGTGTGAGCCTTCATAACCTGCGCCGATGTATTCATCCGCCATGGCGCCTCTGTAGGACACCACCTTTGTGATGCCGTCGGTGATGGTGATGTCACCGCAGGAAGCATCATCGCCAGCGCCGATGCCTACTCCACACGGGCTATCGCTCTTGGCCTCGATGGTGCCACCGCTGATGATGATGTCACCGCAGGAAGCAGAATTACCGCTGCCGATGCCGGCTGCACATTGTCCGCCGAATGCTTTGATGTCGCCCCCTTCAATTGCAATGTCGCCGCATGTTATTTCATTCCCGCTACCAATGCCGGCTCCCGAGCCTCCACCACCTTGAGCCACGAGCGAGCCGCTACCCTTGATGGTGAGCGTGGTGCCACTGCCTCCTGCCTGAATGGCAGGACAGGATTGGTGGGATGAGGTTACGTAGTTCTCGCCCTCGAGGATGATGGTGGCATCGCCCAGACAGGTGATGCTGGCCCATTGGCGGGTATCATCGAAGCCATCGGGGTTACCGTCGATGGTGAGGTTCTTGAGTGTGACGGTTGCGCCGTCTGCTATTTGGATGTGAACTGGGGTAGTCGTCGTGCCAGTGAGTACATCGCCATCGTTTGCAATGTATTCATTCTGCTGTGCGACGTCGATGACGGCAACTCCGCCAGGAAGGTCGCCCACGAAGGTGACGTTGGCGTTGGGGAACTTCTGCTGGTAGGTAGCAAGGTATTGGGAGTAAACGTGGAACAAGGTACTCTTGGGCGCCCGTGCATTGAAGGCTGTGACACCGCCGTCCAGCCATGTCAGATAGTCTGGATCAGCATAACAATAGACGTTTTCAATTTGGGGGAATCCCTCGAAGGCGCTGTTGCCGATGCCAGTCACGCCGTCTTGGATGGTGACGGTGACAATCTCGCACTGGGACTCGAAGCCTATAATGGTGGATATGCTGGTCATGGTGTCGGGGGTGCCGTCACCATCAGTGTCCACCATTTTATGTTCTCTTTGATAGATTGTCTTGAGTGGACGATTCCATGGAGCGAAATTCTGCACTCCACCTACAGGGGCGACGTATGACAGTGCATCATAATCCTTCATCATGAAGTCGCTCTTGAGCGAGACGGTCGGATTGGAAGCGATGGTAAGTGCCTTCTGACCGCCATCGGACTCGATGACGTAGTAGAGGTTTTCATAGTCGGCACCGCAGTAGCCACTTTGGTTGTCATCGGAATAATAATCGTGGTCGAGGTCGCCCACGAAGGTGACGTTGGCATTGGGGAACTTCTGCTGATAGGCAGCGAGTTGACCTTCCTTGACGTGCATCGTGGTGGACTTGGGTGTGCTGGTATTGAAGTCGGAAGTCCCGTTGCCGCTCCATGTCAGCGAGGCTGCATCGGTGAAGCAATAGACATCGGTCACAGCTGTACAGCCCGAGAAGGCATCCGTACCGAAACTCTTCACGCTGCCTGCGATGGTGATGCGCTTGATGCCAGTGCATCCCTTGAAGGCCTCGCTGCAGAGACTGCTGACACCTTCCTGAATCTCGACCTGCGCGAAGTCGGTCTTTCCTGCCCAACCCGTGAAGACGCTGCTGTCGTCGCCATCGGCCTTGCTATATCTGCTGACAACCAACGCCTTCTTGCCACTCGAACTCGTGACAAATTCATAATAGACGTTCTTACCGTCGTTCACAGCGGGATTGCCGCACCAGCCGCCCACGTTCGTGCCCCAAGGATCCAGAGGAACGGGCACAATCTTCTGACCGTTGATGTTGTCGAGGGTGGCGACAGTGGTGGTGCCATCAAGGAGGAAGGTCTTGCCCTCAGCAAACTGAACCTTGTCGATGGCATAGGTGGCAGAGATGCAGTCATCATCAGAGGTGTAGCCCAGCGTGATGGTGCCGCAGGAGGCATCCTTACCGTTACCAATGGCCGGAACTCCAGTGCCACCCGTGGCATAGATCTGACCGCCTTCGATCACGATGTTACCGCAGTCCATCTGGTAGCCACCACCGATAGCAGCAGACTTCGCCTCGTTAGGCTTCATGCCATAGGGGCCACCATAGGTGGCATAAAGTTCACCATCACCCTTGATGGTGAGCGTCTTGCCAGCAGGCACGAAGATGCCTGGATAGTTCACTTCACATCCTTTCACATTGTTCGTACCCTTCAGGATGATGGTCGCATCGCCCTCGCAGGTGATACCAGCCCACTTGGTCCAATTCATGCTGTAAAGGGAGATGTCAACGAAGTCGAGCGTCACCGTCGCACCATCGGCGATAGAGAGTTTCACGTCATCATTGCTCAACTCACCCACCAGGATATCACCGTCCTGAGCCGTGTAGCTCGCGTTAAGATCAGTGAGGTAAACCCAATTCTGTGCCCATGCCCCCACTGTGGAACAGAGCATCACGAGGAGCGTCATCAACGCCCTCGTCAATTTTCCGAAAGTAATTGTTTTTCCCATAATAATAAATAAAATTGTAAAACACGTTAAAATAGCTTTCAACTGCAAAGGTAAGTATATTTTCACAAACAAAAAACAAAGGGTACGAAAAATTCTCAATTCTAAAAAATCTTCCGCATTCCATCAGAACACGGAAGACTTTTAATGTCAACTCTCAACTGTTCACCCCCTTTGGGGGTTGGGGGGCTCAAACGCCAGCACATACCCCTTCCTTATCTCCTCCCTTCTGATGAGGTTGGCACAGCCTACCCCATTTTCCACCAGCGCCATTGCTCGGACGAGTTCGCAAGCCCAGTAGGTGTCGCCATCATCGAGGCTGCCGATGTTCAGGATGAAATGTGGCGGCACACCCATTTCTTGGCACACCCTTTGGATATATGCCTGCGTGTGGTTCTCGTTCGGAGGCGCCCACCGCTCAATGATGGTGCGCACGGAATAGCGGTTGTACTTCACTCTATACGTCCTCAGCAGTCGGAAAGCAGCCCTATAGCCCCATTCCATTGCCTTGAACTGATAAAAGCTCTTGTCGTTCTGCTCTGGGAGCAGACCTCGCCACTGATCCTTACCCTTACGGATATTCAACGGATTATTATTCCTCAGTCCACGAGGTAATATTGATTTTTCACTTTTCATTTTTCACTTTTCATTTTTTAAATTCTAACTGTAGCACTGTAGCACTGTAGCACTTTAAGCCTTGCTGTATTTTTGTTTGTATTCCTCCGTCTTGCAATAGTTGCCAGAGGTTTCATCTAATACAATATAGCCTCTCGACATCCATGTACGCAAAGTGGAATTTCCATTTCCACTCTTCCCCTGACTCTGCCGCATCAAGTGATACTGCTCTTTCGAGAACTCATCGGGCAGCAACTCCAGTAAGTTCTGTGGTCCTGATTGGCGTTGCATCTCCACCTCTTCACGCAGTTCTTTCTCCAACTGCTGACCAAAGTACAGCATCTTGCACCACAAGTTATATTGCTGTGTCCAGCGCACAAAATCTGCAATCTCCTTGCTCCACTTGTAGCCGTGTGCCACATACAGCACCATTCCTTTGAGCCAAGCAATCACATTCGCACGATACGAGAGCACCCTGTATGCCTCCGAGTCGTAGAGATTCACGGTATCCTTATTCTCCTGCTTCATCTCGAGCGACAACTTCTTTGCCTGTGGACACTCTATCAAGCCGCTGGCAGCTTCCAGACGGTCGATGTAGGGCTTCAGTTCTTCTGCAAAGGTGTGGTTGTAGATGCCCAAGACGGGTGCTATATCATCGTCATCTTCGTTGCGGATGATGGTCGAGATGTCCAGTCGGCTCAGGGTTCCGTCATTCACCATTCGGCACAGGAATTTCTTCGCATTGGGCGGTGTTGTTGACGCGTTGAAGTTCCATCTCAAGGGTGCGATTCCGCTCACCGAATCAGAGCCGTAACGCTCCTGCCCCACCTCTGCATTGTCATACGCTTTACGGATGAGCAAGCCCACCTCATCGACTGTTCCTTTCGACGTCACCTTCTTCAAGCCCTCAATCTCATCGAGAATCATGTAGATGAACCGCTGCCCGTTGTTGTGCGCATCAATCACACGCTGGTTGAAGATGGCATCCGTCATGTTGTCAATCAGCATCTGGATGCAGATGTCCGTTGGTCTCGGGTCTTTCTTCTGCTTCGCCCCAGGGTTCTTCTGCTTCCACTCCGCTTCACGCTGGCGGTTCGGGATGTCCCGTTGTCGGATATCCTCCATGATGTACTCAATCGGCTTCTTGATGGTTCCCTTACCGATACTCTGCCGACCAATCAGCACATTCATGAAAGTTGCCTCATGCTCCACATTGTCCCA
>Ga0310786_10009691_pt1 | contig 12180 bp, 7 predicted proteins | sample AusTroGonzalo_MG_FD_203881 | JGI IMG/M metagenome (GOLD analysis project Ga0310786, IMG submission 203881) | Bovine rumen microbial communities from tropical cattle in Woodstock, Queensland, Australia - Gonzalo_03 (v2) (version 2) | ecosystem: Host-associated > Mammals > Digestive system >...
CCCTCACCGCCGAAGCCACCAAAAGCGTGACCTGACTGGCACAATCAAGTGGTGCGTTGCCGAACACGGCAACGCAACACGTAATCAGTACAATCAGTACTATGAATGGGAGGAATGAAAATATCATCTAACCTCTATCCAGAGACTTTTAACCTTTACTTCGTCACCCGCTCCAGCCACTTAACCATGCCGAACATGACACCCATAGAGATTAGGCAGACAGCGAAGAAGATGGCCCAACACTCCCAGATATACCATTTGTTATACATTAGCGGGCCAATCCACAGCAGACCATTACCTACTGCCGTTGCACCAAGCCACAGACCCTGACAGAGACCCTGCAGGTTCTTGGGAGCTACCTTCGACACAAACGACAGTCCCAGCGGCGAGATGAACAACTCGGCTACCGTCATGAAGAAATAATAAACGATAAGTACCCATGCACCCGACTTCATACCAGCTGCCACGTTGGTGTCAAGTGCCGTGAATGTCTCTGCTGAGGGATAGCCCTGCATGTAGCAGAACAGTGTCATGAAGAGGTAGGCAATACCTGCAATACCCATACCATAGGCAATCTTACGTGGCGTGGAAATGGCACGTCCGGCACCTTCCAGTTTAGTAAACACCCACATGACAATCGGCGTCAGTACGATAACAAAGAATGGATTGACAGCCTGCCATATCTCAGGCGGGAAAATAGACGTGTTAACGAAGTCACGAGCAAAGAGCGACATCGACGTTCCATTCTGGTGGAACGACCACCAAAAGAACACGGCGATACCCAATACAGCAAACAAGGCATACATGCGCTGCTTGATTTCCGAAGCCATGGCCATTTTCTCCTCCTCCGTGTAGTTCTCTGACACCACTGCCTCTTTCTTACCTGGTGTGGGGAACAAACCACGTGAGAAGAGGAAAATCACCAACGAGATGAGCATGGCCACCACCGAGGCAATAAACGAATAGTGAATACCCGTATTAAAGATGTCCAGATACTGTGAGCAGAAAGCCCCTAAGTCGGCAGCCGAGCCACCCACCTTCACAATCAGCTCGTTCAGGTTCTGCAACGAATCAGCCGACATGGCGGCACCCTCATCCAGATACTTATGACAGAGGGCTGGCAACGAGGCGTCATACGTCAGTCCGTTGACCTTTAACCACCACGAGCGCAGCAGGGGTGCTACGAAGGGAGCTATCAGTCCACCAATGTTGATAAACACATAAAAAATCTGGAAACCCGAGTCGCGCATGTTCTTTGCCTTGCGTAACTCCTCTTCGCCCTTCTTGGCAGCTTCAGCCTCGAAGTTGTCGTACATTTGACCCACGATAGCCTGCAGGTTACCCTTGAACAGACCATTACCAAAGGCTATCAGGAACAAGGCCAGACAGGTCAGCGGCAACAGCCACGAGATATTTCCTGCAGTCGCCAGGATGGGCACCGACAGGATGACATAGCCTAATGCCATGACAATGAGACCCGTCATGATGGTACCCTTGTAGTTTTGAGTGCGGTCGGCAATGATACCGCCCACCAGACTCAACACGTAGATACCTGCATAGAAGCAGGAATAGATAACACCACTGGTCTCGTCAGAAAGACCGAACTTTGAGCAGAGGAAGAGCACCAATACAGCGTTCATGATGTAGTAGCCGAAGCGCTCGCCCATGTTGCTGAGGGCTGCCTGTAGCAGTCCTTTAGGATGATTTTTGAACATAGCTATTTGATTTTATTGTTTTTACTCTTAGCAAGGTCAAACAGGTAACTCGCCTTGAAGATGATGTTGCTGTAGTTCGACTTGGCGAAATAGTCCCGTTTTGTATTGCCGTAAATGTTTCCCAGTCCAAAATAGTAACGTGCCTCCAAGAGAAAATGTCCCAATATGGGGTTAGAATACTCCATGCCCAGTCCGCCGGTAATGCCGTAGTCAAATGTTTTTTCTATTGGCATCGTCTCCTGTGCCACGATGGACGATGCACGGTCTTTCTGGTTCCGACTTCCGAAATCGTAGTTGGCTTTCGTGCTCTCGTTCAGGAAGAAACCCAACTGCGGTCCCACCTGAAAGAAGAACTGGAAACCCTGACGTTCACGTCCCCACCCTAAACGTGCCAGCAGTGGCACCTGCACGTAGTTAGCACGTCGCTCGTACTCCTCGGCCAAACCCGTTTCCTTGTTAATAACCGGGGCATCGTGTATGTCCAGAATATCCTGTTTCCAACCCACCTGAGCATAGTTCACCTCCGCCACCAGGGCACAGATACTGCTGAAGTACTTCTCTGTCGTGTATCGGAAAGTCACACCACCCGTCATTCCGCCCAACATTTTCTGTGGCACAGTAGGTGTGAAACTAATGGAACTCAAGACGTAGCCACCATTCACACCAACGGCAAACTCATCACGATGTTCACCGATCTGCGCCCATACGGGGCAGAATAAGAAATGGAAAATGAATAGTAAAAATACGATTTTCTTCATTTGATGACCTCAATTCGTTTTTCCGGCGTGTAATGTATCAGCAGGATGCTCTTATTCTCCTGCCCTCCCGTTCCTATACGCTCAAAGTTCAAAGGAGTCTGAATGGGCGGATATCCCACCATGCCCGGTGCACCGCTAAAATGCTTGCCATACAGGTGCAGACCGCGAATAAAGTAGTACGCATGGTCGAAGCCTGTGATAGCGAATCGCGGCAGCGAGTTCATCATGTCCGCATGAAAGTTCCAGCGGTATTTCAGCTCTATGCGCTTCGTTTTAGGTGACGATGCGTCGTAGTAGAATGCTCCTGGTATATGCACGTCCAATTTGTGGAAGTTCTCTATGTTCTTACTCGTGTAGAGCATCCATTCCGTGTAGCCAAACAGTGTCACCTCCAACTCTTGGTTATCCACCATCATGCCAGTTAATTTCGACAAAGCTTTCTTTAAAGGTTTTAGGTGTTCAGAGTTGAGTACCACCACATTACGCTGTGCCATACTGAAGTTCTGAACAAACTTCGCCTCGTTCGTATTCAGGTTCGTCACCGAGTACGTGATAGCCTCCTCGTCCAGCCGTTGGCGCAGCACCTTCGTGAATCCACCCTTCGTGCTCGTCGAGTCATTGCAGTCAATAATGACTGGATGACAGTTCCCAAATTGCTTGACAAACCGGTCCGCCATCAGTTGGTGGAAGTCCTGTGGTGCCTGATACACCTGGAATAGCAGCGGATTCTTCTCCACCTCTGGTGTATTGATACTGAACGGTATCAACACCCGTATATCGTTCTTCGTAGCGAAGTCGCTCAGCGGCTTCACCATCTTCGAGTACAGCGGGCCGATAATCAGGTCCATCTGTGCCGCCTCGTCCGTCAGGAAAGCGTTGATATCCATATCCTCCGCCACATTCCAAGCGTGAATATCAACCGATATACCCATCTGTCTAAGGCTGTCACAAGCCATCAGCACGCCACGATAGTACTCCGTCATTCTTCTGCCGTCACCATTAATGGTGTGAAGTGGCAACATCACGCCCACGCGGATCTCACGGTTGCGCATGTCACTCTTCACGGGTTTCGGGGGTTCCGGTTTCACCATCAATGTGTCCGGCTGTGCCTGCATCTGTGGGAAGGGTATGCAGACGAACGTACCCTTCTTCAGCACGAAGTCAGGAGACGCCATCTCCGGATTCGCCTTGATCAGTTCATCCACAGTAATACCATAGTCGCGCGCTATGCTGTATAGAGTTTCCTTGCGTTTCGTCTTGTGTACGTCGCGCCATTGCGCAACCTGTGACATCGCCGTATCGACCCACAGCACAGCCACCACGGACAGTAACAGATATCTTAGGAATTTCATGCTCTTTCTCCGTTTTAGATTGATTTTGTGTGCAAAGGTACAAAATAATTCATAATTCATAATTCATATTCATAATTATTTTTTACCTTTGCACACAAAATACAGCAAGAATGACACTAAAACACATCATCACCATAGCATTTCTGTCCGTTAGTCCCCTGTTCGCCCAGGCACAGTCCGACGACACAACGGACGATTCTGACACAACGAAGTCCGACTCCATCATCGTCAGCCATATTGTGATTCCCAACGGTTTCTCGCCCAACGGAGACAAAATCAACGACGTGTTGAAGGTCAAGGCCAAAGAGACGTACGGAATCGTCGAGTTCCGTGCCATTATTTATAATAGGTGGGGACAGAAACTATACGAGTGGACCGACATCAACGAAGGCTGGGACGGCACCTACAACGGCAAGCCTGTCAAACAGGGAACCTACTTCGTCCTCGTAAAGGCCAAGGGCAGCGATGGCCAGACACACACCATCCGCCGCGATGTCAATCTGTTAAGAGGATACCTAAACGATGCCGAACAATAAGCCCCCAAAGCACGAAGGTTTCATCAACGTCTGGGGTGCCCGTGTTCACAATCTCAAGAACATCGACGTCCAGATACCCCGTCTGTCGCTAACCGTCATTACCGGACTCAGCGGCAGCGGCAAGTCATCGTTGGCCTTTGACACTATCTTTGCTGAGGGACAGCGTCGATACATTGAGACCTTCTCTGCTTACGCCCGTAATTTCCTCGGTGGTCTCGAACGTCCCGATGTCGATAAGATTACCGGCCTGTCGCCTGTCATCAGCATCGAACAGAAGACTACCAACAAGAATCCCCGTTCCACCGTTGGCACCACTACTGAGATCTATGACTACCTGCGTCTGCTCTATGCCCGTGCCGGTACTGCCTACAGCTACATGACTGGCGAGCCCATGGTAAAATACACAGAGGAACGTGTCATCGAAATGGTTCAGCGCGACTATGCTGGTCGCCGCATCCTCATCCTCGCCCCCGTCGTCCGCAACCGCAAGGGTCACTACCGCGAACTTTTCGAGTCCATGCGTCGAAAGGGCTACCTCCATGTCCGCATTGACGGCGAGTTACAGGAGATCACCCCCAATATGAAGGTAGATCGCTATAAGAACCACAACATCGAGGTTGTCATCGACCGGCTTAAGGTCGATTCCCCCTCCCAACCCTCTACCAATCCCCCCTCCGACCGTCTCAAAAAAACGATTGGACTAGCCATGAAACAAGGCGAGGGTCTCATCATGATCATCGACCACGAGACCGGTGAAGCCAAGTATTTCTCCAAGCGGCTCATGTGTCCTACCTCTGGCATCTCCTACGACGATCCCGCACCCAACCTCTTCTCGTTCAATTCCCCCATGGGAGCCTGTCCTCGTTGTAAAGGTCTTGGTTATGTCAACGAAATCGACCTCGACAAGGTCATCCCCAATCGTCATATCAGCATCTACGACGGTGCTATCGCTCCTCTCGGCAAGTATAAGAACCAAATGATTTTCTGGCAGATAGATGCCATTCTTCAGAAATATGACTTCGACCTGAAGACCCCCGTTGCCGATCTCTCCGACGATGCCTTGGGTGAAGTGCTCTACGGTTCCCTCCAAAATGTCCGCATTAACAAGGAACTTGTCCACACCTCCAGCGACTATTTCGTCTCCTTTGACGGCATCATCAAGTACCTCCGTTCCGTTATGGAGAATGACGACTCCACCAACGGCCAGAAGTGGGCCGACCAATTCCTCGCCGAGTGTCCCTGTCCCGAGTGCCATGGCCAGCGACTCAACCGCGAGGCCCTTTCCTATCGCGTTGCCGACAAGACTATCGCCGAACTCTCCGCTATGGACCTTAGCGAACTCCATCAGTGGGTAGTGAAAGTTGAAGGTGAAGGGCGTAAGGTAGAGAAAGAAATCCTCAAGGAAATCCGCACGCGCCTTGACTTTCTGCTTGAGGTCGGCCTCGACTACCTTGCTCTCAACCGTCCGTCTGCCTCGCTATCCGGCGGTGAGAGCCAGCGCATCCGTCTCGCCACGCAGATTGGTTCTCAGCTCGTCAATGTTCTCTATATCCTCGACGAGCCCAGCATCGGCTTGCACCAGCGCGACAATGAACGCCTCATCCAGTCCCTGAAGGCCCTTCGCAACATCGGCAATACCGTCATTGTCGTCGAGCACGACCGTGATATGATGCTTGCAGCCGACTACCTCATCGACATCGGCCCCCGTGCCGGTCGCAAGGGCGGCGAAGTCGTTTTCCAAGGCACCCCTCAGCAACTCCTCCAGACCGATACGCTGACGGCGAAGTATCTGAAAGAGACTTACCCCCACCCTGTTATGGAAGAGAGCAAAATGTCCCAGCAAGATAAAGAATCTTCTTCCCTTCCTCACAAAAAGGGACATGGAGAGAGTCTCCTATTGCGCGGCTGCACTGGTAACAATCTCAAACACATTGATGTCGAGTTCCCCCTTGGCCAACTTATTGTCGTCACCGGAGTCAGTGGCAGCGGTAAATCCACACTCATCAACGAGACCCTCTACCCCATCCTCTCCAAGCATTTCTACCGCTCGCTGAAGCAGCCCATGCCCTACGAACATATTGAGGGCATCGAGCATCTTGACAAAGTCATCAATGTTGACCAGACCCCCATCGGGCGCACCCCTCGTTCCAACCCTGCTACCTATACAGGTGTGTTCAGTGACATCCGTTCCCTTTTCGTCCATTTGCCTGAGGCCCAGATCCGTGGCTACAAGCCCGGTCGTTTCTCATTCAATGTCAAAGGAGGCCGTTGTGAAGAGTGCGGAGGCAACGGCTACAAGACCATCGAGATGAATTTCCTGCCCGATGTCATGGTACCCTGTGAAGTCTGCCACGGCAAGCGCTACAACCGCGAAACCCTCGAGGTCCGTTACAAGGGCAAGTCCATTGCAGACGTCCTTGACATGACCATCAACCAAGCCGTAGAGTTCTTTGAGAACATCCCCGACATTCTCCGTAAGATTAAGACCATCCAGGAAGTCGGTCTCGGATACATCAAACTCGGTCAGCCTTCCACTACCCTTTCAGGCGGAGAGAGTCAACGTATCAAACTCGCTGCCGAGTTGTCGAAGAAAGACACAGGTCGCACCATGTATATTCTTGACGAGCCCACTACTGGTCTTCATTTCGAGGATATCCGCATCCTCATGGATGTTGTCCGCCGTCTGGTTGACAGAGGCAATACCGTCATCATCATCGAGCACAACCTCGATGTCATCCGTCAGGCCGACTACATCATCGACATGGGTCCCGAGGGTGGTCGTCGCGGCGGAGAAGTGCTCACCACTGGCACCCCTTGGGAAGTTGCCAACAGTCCCCTGGGGTACACCCCCCGCTTCCTGAAAGAAGAGTTAGAACGCTAACGAGGACGTCAACGAAGCTATGCAAAACCGCATCCTCGCCCCCCTACTGCTGCCTGCTGTATGCCTCATCATAGGCATTACAATAGGACGTTACTTCTCCTTCTCCTCATCACTCATATTAAGTGTGCTCATCAGCACGCTGGTTGGTGCTGTACTGCTAAAACGCTGGGAATATCTGCAAAGCCTATGTCTGTGTCTGGCATGTGGAATGGTAGGCTGCCTGCTCTGCCTACACCAGCAGACAAAGCTCCGCATGGAATGGCCCACCGAAGAACACTGTTGGCAGATGGTCGTCACCTCAGAACCTGTCGTGCACGGCAAGACCGTCTGGATGGATGCGTTACTGGCAACAACAGGACAGAAGATACAACTACGACTCATGCGTGATGAACGGAGTCAACAACTCACCGTAGGCGACGGTCTCGTCATACGTTCAACCATCAAACCTTTGTCGGCACAAGGCAGTTACCGCACCTATCAAGAGACTCATGGTTACGTGGGCGAAGTCTTCGTGTGGCGCAACCGTTGGCAACGCGACAGCATCTCATTAGAGAATCTCAGCATCATTGACAGAACACGTTTGTTCTTCCTGCATAAGCGTCATCTGTTACTGCAACAAGTAAAAGGTACCATCACTACCCATCAGGACGACTATGCTATTCTCGCTGCCATGACATTAGGCGACAAGTCAGCCATCAGCCGTGAGCAGAAAGAGTCGTATGCCATAGCCGGCACTTCCCATCTTTTGGCACTCAGCGGCCTGCACCTCGGCATCATCTATATGCTCCTTTCATGGCTGTTTCGCAACTGTCGCCGACAATTGCTCAGTCAAGTGTTGCTAGTAGCCTCCGTCTGGGCGTTCGTGCTTTTAGTCGGCATGCCGTCAAGTGTCGTCCGTGCTGCTGTCATGATCAGCATCTATGCCCTTGTGACACTGCTCAACCGCAGTAAGGCACCCGTCAACACCCTTGCTCTTGCCGCCATCGTCATGCTCTGTTTCAACCCCTATTCCCTCTTCGATGCCGGTTTCCAACTCTCCTTTGCTGCCGTACTTGCCATTCTCCTCTTTGTGCCACTCTTTGAATCGCTGTTCACCACTCAACGTCTACCACTCACCTTTCTCAAGTCCATGACAGCCGTCAGCATTGCAGCCCAGATTGGAACTGCTCCATTAGTTGCCTACCACTTCGGACGTTTCTCACCCTGGTTCCTACTCTCCAACTACGTTTCCATCCCCCTGGTCACTATCATCCTTTATGCTATGCTCCTGCTGTTACTCCTCGGTTTCTGGCCAATGCTTCAGACCACCTTCTCCATTGTTCCTGCGACCTTAGCCTCATGGCTCAACGGCTGGACCTCATGGGTTGCCAGTCTTCCCCTTGCCAGCATCGACGGTCTGCGCCCCACCCTTTTCCAGGTTTTCCTGCTCTACCTTATCATCGGCTGTTGTTACTGGCTGTTATGTTACTTCGAGCGTCATGGTGGCGGGAGAAAAAAAAGGAGAAATAATTTTGTTTTGCTCTAAGAAATCATTATCTTTGCAGAGGAAACTATAAATACTACTAAAAAATAAGGGAAAAATGAAAAAATTATTAGTTTGTATGGGTCTATGGTTTGCAGTGACTACACAGGCCCAAGAGCAGGTTCTGCCTTATCAGAACCCACAGTTACCAGCAACACAACGTGCGGATGATCTCTTGAAACGTCTGACACTGGAGGAGAAAGTAAGTCTGATGATGAATGGTTCGGCAGCCGTGACGCGGCTGGGTATTCCGCCGTTTGAGTGGTGGAGCGAGGCTTTGCACGGTATCGGCAGAAACGGATTTGCGACGGTGTTTCCCATCACCACAGGCATGGCGTCCTCATGGAACGACGCGCTGGTGTATCAGTGTTTTGCAGCTGCCAGTGACGAGGGACGTGCCAAAGCCAACGAGGCGCGGCGCAAGGGTGTCATAGGCCGCTATCAGGGTTTATCGTTCTGGACTCCGAACATCAATATTTTCCGTGACCCCCGTTGGGGGCGTGGTCAGGAGACCTACGGTGAGGACCCCTGGCTGACGGCCCGCATGGGTATTGCCGTGGTACGCGGTCTGCAGGGCATGCACTACGACGGCACGCCGATGGCAAGCGGCAACGGCTACCTGAAGTTACTTGCCTGTGCGAAGCATTATGCAGTGCACAGCGGTCCTGAGTGGAACCGTCATGAGTTCAACGTTGATGGGCTGCCGGAGCGTGATCTCTGGGAGACGTACCTTCCTGCCTTCCAGGCGCTGGTGCAGGAGGGTGACGTGCGTGAAGTGATGTGTGCTTACCAGCGCATTGACGGTGATCCATGCTGCGGCAACACACGTTACGAGCAGCATATCCTACGCGATATTTGGGGCTTTGACGGCATCATCACCAGCGACTGCGGTGCCATCAACGACTTCTATATGAAGGGGCACCACGAGGTGTCTCCTGACGCTGCCGCAGCCTCGGCGAAGGGTGTGCTGTCGGGTACGGACGTGGAATGCGGCTCAAGCTACCGTGCGCTGCCTGAGGCGGTGAGACGCGGCGACATCAAGGAGGAGGATTTAGACCGCTCGCTACGCCGACTGTTGATTGAGCGTATGCGTGTGGGCGACCTCGATCCTGACGAACTGGTGCCCTGGTCGAAGATCGGCACAGAGGTAGTGGCGAGTCCGGAGCACAAGCAGCTGGCGCTGGAAATGGCACGACAGAGCATCGTGCTACTGAAGAACAACGGCATCCTACCCCTAAGCCGTCACTCATCCCCCAACACCCAACACTCATACCTTGTCATGGGTCCTAATGCGAATGACTCGACGATGCTCTGGGGCAACTACTCGGGTTATCCTACGCATACGACAACGATTCTGCAGGGTATCACTGAAAAGGTAAAAGGCGGAGGATTGAGGTACGTGCGAGGCTGCGGTCTGACACGCAACGAGGTACATGAGAGCCGCTTCGACAGGATGCGGACACCCGATGGACGACCAGGCATGCTGGCGACGTATTGGAACAACACTGAGTGGAAGGGTACACCTGCGGCTACCAAGGTGATGACAGAGCCCATCAACCAGAGCAATGGTGGAGCGACGGTATTTGCCCCAGGCGTAAACCTGGAGCACTTTTCCGCCCGCTATGAGGGGACATTCACACCTACTGTAGATGAGGTATTGACAATGCGCGAGGGCAGCGACGACAAGATTCGCATCTACGTGAACGACGAGCTGGTAATCGAGCAATGGAACTCCCGCCACCGTATTGACTACCGCGAGGAGGAAATGACCTTCAAGGCGGGCAAGACGTATCGGATTCGCATTGATTACGTACAGATAGACGATCTGGCCGCCATGCAGTTTGACTTGTTCAAGCGCACGGTCCCCACGAAGGAACAGTTGCTGGCTGATGTCGGCGAGGCCGAAACGATTATCTTCGTAGGAGGTATATCGCCACAGCTGGAGGGTGAGGAGATGAAGGTCAGCGAGCCGGGCTTCAAGGGCGGCGACCGCACGAGCATTGAACTGCCTGAGGTGCAACGCACACTGCTGAAAACGCTACACGACGCAGGGAAGAAAATCATTTTCATCAACTGCTCAGGTGGTGCAATGGCCATGGTTCCGGAACTGGAGACGTGCGATGCCATCATCCAGGCATGGTACGGCGGTGAGCGAGCAGGCGAGGCAGTGGCCGATGTGCTGTTCGGCGACTACAACCCCAGCGGCAAACTGCCCCTGACGTTCTACCGAAGCACGGACGACCTGCCCGACTTCCTGGACTATACGATGACGAACCGCACGTACCGCTACTTCAAGGGTGAGCCGCTGTTTGCTTTCGGCTACGGTCTGAGCTATACGACCTTCAACGTGTCTGCACCAACATACAGCGACAACAAGGTACGCGTGACAGTCAGGAACACAGGACAGCGTGACGGCGACGAAGTGGTGCAGGTGTATATGCGCCGACTGGCCGACAAGGAAGGTCCCGTGAAAACGCTGCGCGCCTACCAGCGCGTCACGGTGAAGGCAGGCGAGACGCAGGAGGTGGTGCTGGACTTCCCCCGTGAGCGTTTCGAGTGCTGGGACAAGGAGACGAATACCATGCGCGTGATACCTGGGGAGTATGAGCTGATGGCGGGTACATCAAGCCGCGACGGCGACCTGAAGACCATCAAGGTCAATCTTCAATAACAAAAGAAAAGGACTCGGCACCGTCGCGGTATCGAGTCCTCTCTTTACAACTTCAAACGTATTATCGAATGAACAGCAGTTCGCGATATTTCGGTAGTGGCCAGAGGGAGTCATCGACGATGAGCTCCAGCTTGTCAATCTGGTAGCGGATTTCGTCGAACTTCGGTTCTACCTTGTCGTGATAGGCGATGGCCTTCTCACGCTCACCCTCAATCTTATTGGCCAGTTTACGGGCGTTGACGAGTTCCTCGACGCCTTTCTCGATGGCACTGGTACGCTCAGCAATCTCCTCGATGATTTTCTTGTTACGGGCAGAGAGCTTGTCGGCTGTGTCAATGGGGAACACAACGGCCATGTTGCCAACGTTCTTCAGCAGCTGACTCTGGTAGCGGGTAGCGACGGGAATGATGTGGTTCATCGACAGGTCGCCCAGCACGCGGGCCTCAATCTGAATCTTCTTCGTGTAGGTCTCCCACTTCACCTCGTTGCGGGCCTCGAGTTCCTTCTTCGTCATCACACCCAGGCTCTCGAACATGTCAATGCTCTCCTTGTCGAGGTAGCGCTCGAAGATCTTCGGACACGACTTCTCTACGTCCAATCCGCGTTTCTCGGCTTCCACAACCCACTCGTCAGAGTAGCCGTTACCGTCGAAGCGGATGGGTTTGCAGGTCTTGATGTCCTCGCGCAGTACGTCGATGATGGCGTGGAAGGTTGCGGAGTGGCCGGTGCCGTCGAGCTTCTTCTC
>Ga0310786_10009694_pt1 | contig 12179 bp, 17 predicted proteins | sample AusTroGonzalo_MG_FD_203881 | JGI IMG/M metagenome (GOLD analysis project Ga0310786, IMG submission 203881) | Bovine rumen microbial communities from tropical cattle in Woodstock, Queensland, Australia - Gonzalo_03 (v2) (version 2) | ecosystem: Host-associated > Mammals > Digestive system >...
CCGCTACTGGGGCTTCCTCCTTTACAGGGTTGGTCATTGCTTTTGGTTTCATTGGGCTTTTATTTACGGGTCCTTTCTTATACCATGGTATTGCTTTTCGTGCATAACTTGGGTTACAATCCCCGTTATCAATAAAGTGTTGTATCATTTTCTTAATAGACTTATTAAGTCCTTGATACTTCTTTTCCCAATCTGCAGGTTTAGTTGCATAACATGCAGCATATCCCGCATAGGTACGAAAATGTGAATGTGATATGCCTGTATTAGCAACGGCGTCTTCATCTTTGAGACATGCTGCAAGAGCAATCACTTCATAATCATTTGAGTTAATTTTGAGTTTACCTTTTTTCATTTCACTTCTCCTTCTAAAAGTTTCTTTATTTTCGCTTCAAATTTTGCTTTAATTTGTTTATACATGGTCACTGATACAGTATCTAAAACACATTCAGACCAAATATAAAGCAATGTTCTTTCTGTTAACTCGTGTGTAATATCTTCTGGCATATTACCTCGCAAAATCCAGAGGGTTGACTGTGTATGTTGTAGCCAACTTATCTCTTATTTCTTTATCTTCTATTCTATTCAATACAAATGCGGCATCACTGAAGTACTCTTCTGCTATCTCAGTATCATCTACAGCAATTTCATCAAGTCCTGCTCGCATTAAGTTATGGTATTCTTCAATCAATTCCTCTTGGTTAGTCATCATAGCCCTCCGGATGTTCATACTCGTATTCAACCTTAATAATATCACGGTTATCTTTGAGCCATTCCTTGTCACGGTCTATAAGTAGCGGTACCTCTGATATAGCATCTGCTATTGCCTCATCTGCAGGTATTCCTTGTGTGTCGTCTACTTCAATAGTAAGGTCAAACCTATAAATTTCTGTAATAGATACTGTTACTGTTCTCATATTAAGTCTCCTATATTATAATTATAAAGTAAATACAGCCAATAAGTACCACCCACATGAATAAATATGTAAATAGCCCTAGTAAGTAATGTCCTTTATTACATAACCCTAAGCTAAGCATGGCTCCTATCAATGCAATGAATACACTACATATAATACTTATTAAAAGTTTCAATAGACTAATAGCAATAATTATTAGCATGCCTTCTCCTTCCCTGTTAAGTTCAAGTAGCCACATGTATTTAATATACCAATACCTACACCATATGCTACAGTCTCTTCATCGTACTCGTTAAGAAGTATAAGTGCTAATTCTTTAAGACTTATTCCTAAATAGTCACTATTCTCTGCTCTAAGTGCACCTTGTGAGCTTAACTGTAATGCTTTCAAAATAGCTTCATCCATATTTATTCTCCTATGTTAATTGTGCTGTCATAAATTCATTTATATTATAATTATAATTTATATTGTAGTTTTTGAACATCCTGTTTATTATTGCGAGATATTATTTGAGGTATTATCTTCTATGCGGTATGCTGCCTTTCCACCACTTTTAAAATACTCCTCTAATCGTCTTTCTTTGTCACGTTGCTTAATTGCTATATCTTCATTACAAATAAGTTTATTTGTGCATCCCGCGCAATCCCACGATATTCTACAAGTAGCTGCTTTCATTATTTCTCCTATATTTATATAATCATAATTGTATATTATAATTATATAATGAACCAACTACCAATAGTGCACCTACTTCATGCTTGTATTCAACCCAATGATATGGCCTCCACATCATCTTTACTTACGGCGCCCAATGTATTGAAACCTCCATGCCACCGCACCGTGGTATTATACCGCACAACATTTGAGCTTCACTTCTCCTCCTTTTCACACATGTTCTGGTCCCACACATCCTCCGCCACAGTCCGGGAGTCTTGCACCTCATTTCAGCTTCAAACACCTCGCGGCATCTCCATACAAATGCACTTCTCCTCCTTTATTAGGTGCAACGCACCATAACAACCTCTGGTTCTCTCGTGAGAGAACTCTAAAATAATATAACAAATTTTAAACTTATAATGTGCCACCGGCATATACTATAGCCTCTGGCCCTCTCGCGAGAGGGCGCCGTAAATAATACTAAGATTTGTAACAATAGTCTATCCTCCTTTATATTATCCTCCTTTGGTTCAAATAAAAAAAAAATGAGACCCATCTTTTTGATGAGTCCCATTGATTTAGTTTAAATTTTAAATTAAGCAAAAAGACAATCAATCTGTTCTTTTGTTATGTTCTGTTTTTTGCGACCTGCTTTGAATGGTTCATCAATTTTAACTAAACCTTTTTTGATTTTTTGCATATACCATGCTTGGCACTTTTCTGTTGTGTTAGTTTGTAGTCCTTTAATTTCAAATAATTTATTGATGATGGCTGCAACCATTGCATAAGACTCATCAATCAATCCTAAATGTTTAAGACCTAAAATAAAATAACTAACATGGCCAACTGTTTCTAGTTCATCAAATTTGTTTTGAACTAATTGAGCGAGTGCTCTTGTGTCATACTTTTTGTTTTCAACCTCAATGTTAAAAACTCTAACTGTTTGAACTTCTTTTGATTTTGTCATAATAGACCTGCTTTCTTTTGTCCCATTATCTATTCTTAGATTGTTGACCTAATGGGTTAAAATCAATCAATCTTTATATTATAATTATAAGCTATTATAATCTATTTGTAAATAGTTTTAAATAAAATTGTTACAATTCTTAGTATTTAATTTTATTTAATTTGCTGTCAATGTTCATAAGATTTAATTAACTTATATTATAATTATACCACTATTTGAATAAAATAACACCATCCTTAAGGATAGTTTTCATATAATTCTTTAGTATGGTATTTATTCTAATAAATAATTTTATAATTTAATACCTGAATATAAATCTTTATATAATTTATTATGGTTTCCAATTATATTTATAATTTATTCCAATAATAATTATCCTAATTGTATCGGCGCCCTCAACTCGGTTTAAGTTAGTTAAAAAGACCCAGACACAACAAGACCCTCAAGACCATTTACCTTCCCTTTATTATACCAACTCTCCTACTTCGTGATGATGCCGAACGAGTCAAATCATAAGCCCCGGGGAGGGCTAATTAGTCTCGGCAGCCTCACGCCATCTGAGTTACGGGACCATTTCACTATTTTCAACTAAAGGTATAACCAGCCAATTTCATTATTTGAATTACGTCTCAATTATAATACTCCCTGGTCAACGGCGCCCTCCGCTCAACCAGGAGAGTGATTTAGTAGTGAAATTTAATCAATTTATGCGAGCACTTTATGGACTCGTTATGGGCCACGGTGCTCGTCAAAAAACGCGCGACAGTGCTGCCAATCGGCTCCAAACGCAGTCGTAGCAATACTTTCGAACGAAAGCACCGCAGCACCGTGCTTTTTGCGGTTTATTGCATTTGCGAAAATTAGGCACTACTAAAAACACTTCAAAGTCAGTCATAACAATACTTTCGCCGATTTTTGTTAACCAGCAACAAATATATAATACATTAGCAAAAAATTTTTTTAAAAAATTTTAAAAATTTCGTAACAGTGCTGCAGTGCCGCAGTGCCGTGAAGGTCGAAACGTAATAACGGCAATACTTTGGAGCAGCACCGCATTCGCACTGTGTAGCACCGCGGTTATAAATGGACTAAGCATAAACTGAGATTTATTCAATAATATAGATACACTCCGCATACCACCAGTCCTATGGGTAGCGCGCATGGAACAAGGTTAAAGATATAAATTTCAGTCGCATTGCCAATTTATATTCAAACTCCTGGTTATTAGAATTCGACCAATATTCTGAGACCTCTGGGCGCCGTTACACCAATAATATATTACTATATTATCACTATATTATATTATTCATATATTCATATATCATATCATTATATTCCACCAGCATCAAATTTGCATTATAATATAAATAGTATTATTATAATTATAGGAACTTTAAAGATGACTGAAAACGATAATGGTGAAATTGTCTCAGACAATGAGATAAAGAGTTCTCCAGACTCTTATGTAGAGTTCGATGATGGAACTGTTGTAGAATTACCTAAGAGTGACGGCGCCCAAAAAATCGGCTCAACCTTATACAAAGCTGCAAAAATAATGGAAGGTTATGCTGAGGAGATAACATCGGTGTCCTCCGACTCCCTGGTTGCGGCGGATAGTGGTGGGAACCAACTTGTTCTTGATACTGAGCGCGGTGTGCGGAATATCAGACAAGGGAAGCCACAGTCTGCAATCAAACGTGAAGTAGAAGAGGCGACAGAGGAGCAGCGCCGTCGTATGATACAATATGAAGAAGATAAAGCTTTCTATGAGAAACAGATATTGCAGAAAGCACGGGCTGCTTCAGCGATAAATAATGACGCTATAAAGATATTGCACCCCACTTATCGGTCAAAACTCATGGAAGCATTATCACGATATGGCACGCTACAAGCAGCATTATTAGAATTACGCGAGAAGTATGGTGTAGCTGTGCGACCAGACGTCCTTCGCCGCATGAGAGGTATTATTCCTGCACTTGATGCAGAGATTGAAGACGCTTTAGGTATGTATCAAGGACGCTTGCAGAGAGCAATGCACCAACGCGCAGTTGAAGGTGTAGAGAAAATTATCCGCGACAGAGAAGGAAATGAAATAGACCGTGAGCGCGTTTATTCAGACTCCCTTCTGGCAAAGATGGTTGATGTTCATACACCAGAGTATAAAGAAGCACGACAGAAAGATGAGAAACGTGGAAATACTATCAATGTGCAAATTATTAAAGATTTTCATAATCATAGGAAGGACTAATAATGGTTAACCATAGACAGCTTAGTGAAGACGGTGTTGTAAGACGCAATGATGAAAATATAAATATAACTCTACCATATATGTGGGAGCCGTGGCCACATCAGTTGCCGGCATGGGACGCCATTGTTATGAGGAATGTAAAACGTAATATTCTCGTATGGCACCGACGTGCGGGAAAAGACCAGACAGCACTTAATGCCATGGTTGTAAAAGCACACGAACGTGTAGGAATGTATTGGTATGTATTTCCTGAATATAAACAAGGACGTGAAATATTTTGGGACGGCTTTAGAGATGATGGACGTAAGTTTAGGGACGCCATACCACAAGAGCTCATAAAAAGAACACGTGATGATATGATGTTAATTGAACTTAAGAATGGGTCAATGATAAAAGTAATAGGTACAGATAATGCAGACTCTATTGTAGGTCCGAACCCTGTGGGATGTATCTTTTCAGAATTTTCATTACAAAACCCTTCAGCATGGAACCTCGTGCGACCGATTTTGAATGCAAACAATGGATGGGCAATCTTTGTATATACACCACGTGGAAGAAACCATGGTTATGATATGTATAAAAATGCTATGAAAATGATGAAAGAGCAACCCGATAAGTGGTTTGCACAATTGCTCACAAAAGATGATACATCAAAGATATTGATTGGAGATGATGGAAAACCATTGACTGACCCGCAAACAGGCGAATTGTTGTGGGGTCCGATTGTTACTGACCAAATGATAGCGGATGATATTGCCACAGGTATGTCAGAAGAATTAGCACAACAGGAATACTATTGTGACTTTAATGCAGCATTACAAGGTGCATATTACTCAAAAGAATTAACAAGGCTTCAGAACGAGGACCGTAGAACTAAGGTTTTATACAATCCAAATTATAAAGTTCATACAGCATGGGACTTAGGTTTAGATGATGCTATGGCAATTTGGTTTTTTCAGATTATCAATGATACACCACGGATAATAAACTATAAGGAATGGACTAATACTTCACTTAAAGAGGTTATAACGGAAATTAAAACTTACCAATATGTGTATGGCACACATTTGGCTCCACATGATATAACACAGAGAGAATTAACCACAAAAGAGTCACGATACAGTTATGCAAAGCGTATGGGCGTAAAATTTTACCCAGTACCCAAACTTGGCGTTGCTGATGGTATAGAAGCTGCACGAAGAGTTTTAGCGATTAGCTTATTTGATGAAGAGAATACAATGTCAGGATATGACTGTCTTGTTAACTATACAAAGAAATGGGATGACAAGCGGAAGGTATATTTAGAGAAACCTGAGCACAATTGGGCATCACATGGAGCTGACGCATTTAGATATTTAGCTGTAGGTTTAGAGCACATACACGATTTTGATGAAGAAACTTTAGCTGACCAAGCAGGTGTAGCGTACAGTGAGTACAATGTGTATTCACATGAGGGCTCAGATAAGTATGTAGCTAATAGCGACTATGACATATTTTAAACCAATCTCCTGGACCTCTGTGAGTTTTGTGAGCAAAGTTGACTGGTTTATATTAAAATAGTATTATACATAATACTATTTTGTGAGAAATAAGGAGAATAAATATGTCAAGTGGAGGCGGTAGCTCATCAACAGCTTCAAAAACGACTTCAGAACAGAAGCCAGTGGAGAACAGTGATAAAGCTGCAAACGAAGCAGCACAAAATGCAAAAGCTGCAATGGCAGATAAAGTAGAGTCATCTGAAAGCACTATTTTAACATCAGGTAAAGGTGTTTTAGATGAACCTGAATATAAAAGAAACTTATTAGGCGCTGGTCTATTAAGTGATACTCGTGGACAACGTTTAGGATAGGAGATATTATGGCACCGAAAACACCCGCAGTGCAGGCTGCTCCGGTGAACTCTGAAATTGACCCAGAGTCACAAGCTAAAGCTGATGAAGCAGCAAGACAAGCAAAAGAGCGTCAACAAAAAGGTACAACATCTTCAAAAACGATATTGACATCAGGAGCTGGTGTACTTGATAATACAGAAGATAATCTTAAAAAGAACAGTTTAGGATAAATATAATGACAGTATCAGAAAAACGTATTAGATGGCACTTACAGAGACAGCAAAAGTTGAAATCTAAACGACAGAACTGGGATAATCTTTGGCAAGATTTATCCGATTATTTTTGTCCAGGTAGAATAACAGCTATTCGCAAAGAAGAGGAAGGCGCCAGAAAGACTAAGAAAATATATGACAATACAGGGGCAGACGCCGCACAAAAATTAGCAGCTGGCCTTTATTCTCGTACAGTAAACCCCGCTTCAAAATGGTTTTATATAACTTTAGAAACAGCAGATGAAGAGCTTGAAAATGATAAAGAAATAAATACATGGTTTGATATAGCGCGTGACCGTACACAATCTGTTATAAATAAACGTGGTACAGGAGCTTTATATCAAACTTATTGTGATTTGACTTCATTGTGTAATGCTGTATTGTTCATTCAAGAAGACCCCATAAACGGAGTTTCTTTTAGAACTTATCCTATTGATGTAGTAGATATTGCTGAAGACTACCGTGGAGTAGTTGATACAGTATATAGAAAATTTGAGATGACTCTTAGACAAATTGAACAAGAGTTTCCAGGAAAGTTACCTCGTGATAAACAACAGCAAATGGATGAAGAGCCTGATGCGAAAGCAACGGTACTTCACGTGGTTGCGCCTCGCCAGGAGCGTGACCCAGATAAAATTGACAATCTTAATATGCCATTTGAGTCTCTTTATATTTTATGTGAAGGTGAGACTTTACTTGAGGAAAGTGGTTACCCAGAGATGCCGTATGCGGTAGCTCGTTTAGAAGTACTTGCAGGAGAGCTATATGGACGTGGTCCTGCAACGATTGCACTTCCTGAAGTTAAATCTCTTAACGAAATGGCTAAGCTACAATTAGATGGCTCTAATATGCGATTAAGACCGCCATTAGATGTTCCATTGAATGCTTATGTAAACCCTATTCAGCTTATTCCAGGTTATAAAAACTTGAACCAGGATGAAGGTGGCCGTAGAATTACAGCATTGAATGTAGCAGGTGATTTACAATATACAGCTAAAGATATTGAATTGCAACAAAATAAAGTTAAAGAAATTTTCTATAATGACCAATTATATTTAAGAACTAATGCAGAGATGACTGCAACTGAAGTTCAAAAAAGGTCTGAAATACAAATGCAACTTATGGGACCATGGCAAGGTCGTTTAGAACTTGAATTATTTGAACCTATGATTAACAGAATTTTAGGTATACTTATAAGACAAGGAGAAGTACCACCGCCACCTCAAGCATTACTTGAGAATGCAGATAATGAGACATTTAGTGGTAGACCAAAAGAAGCTTTTGACCAAATGAGAGAACAAGCTTTAGGTAAGAAATCTAAAAAAGATAAAAAACAAACACCAAAGCAGGAAGCCAAAGAAAGGCAAAAATATTCTACAAGGTCATTAAAAATTGTGTATGACTCTCCTCTGGCTAGGGCGCAGAGACTAGTAGACGTTCAGGTTATAGACCAAGTTAAAATGTCTATAGCTCAATCTATGCAATTAAACCCACAAGCAGCTCAAGATTATTTAATGAGATTTGATATGGTACAAATGGAAGTAGATAGAGCAAAAGCATTAGGGCTTCCTACAAAATATATTGTATCACAAAGTGAATATGAACAAGCAAAAGCTCAAATGCAACAGCAACAGCAACAAGCACAAGCAATGCAACAGATGGGTGCTATGGCAGATGTTGGTCAAAAAGTTGGCAATACCCCAGGTGGTGAACAATTGACAGAACAGTTGTTCTCACAGATAGGTGAGCAAATGGGCGCCGGTGCTGAGGCGGAAGCTGCAGCTAATGGCTAGTTTATTATATAATATATTTATGAGTCTAAAAAGTTGGCTAAAAAAAGGCGATAATGCCCATTATAACAAAAAACTAGCACAGCTTCACCAAGAAGTTTTTGGCACAAAAGCTGGGCAAGAATTGTTACAAGACTATATGAATAGGTTCCATATTATAGGAACACCTGAAGCAAAAACTGATAGAGAACAGTTTATGAATGATGGTATGAGAATAGTCGTACAACACATGTTGGCATATACTTGCTGTGACGCAAATGACTTTTTAGGCAAAGTACAAGATAACTTTGAAGAATAAGGAGAACTTTTATGCCAGGAGAAGGTGAAGGACAAGGACAAAATCAAGGCCAAGGCCAAGGACAAGGACAAGGCGGCTTTGGTGCAGGACAAGGGCAAGGCCAAGGAGATGGCAACACAGGTAGTGGAGACCTGAATTTAAAATTTTCAGAACAAACATCAATGTCTGATTTTTTGAAAGATTATCCACAATATGCAAACAATAAGAATTTTACAAAGTACAACAATGTTAAAGATTTTATGGCAGGCCATGAGTCTTTAGTAAGTCACTTAGGAAATTCTATATCAATTCCAAACGAAACTTCAACTCAAGATGATTGGAATACTTTCTATGATAAATTAGGAAGACCAACTTCAGCAGATGAATACAAGTTTGAGGATAAGCTTCCTGAAGGTTGGGAAATTGACAAACAATTAGATAGAGGCTACAGAGATTTAGCTTATGAAATTGGTTTGAACAATACTCAAGCTCAGAAGTTAAGAGAATTTTATAATACAGCAGTTGAAAATGCTTATAAAATAAATCAAAAAGAAACTCAAACTCGCTTAGCTGAACTTCATGAGACAAACGTCAAAGAAATTAAGCAAATGTGGGGTGGAGATTATCAAGCTAAGACTAAGATTGCAATGAATACAGCGAGAGCAATTTTGTCGCAAGACACTCTGGACTATTTAGATGCAACTGGCTTAGGAAATAATGCAAAACTTGTGAGAGATTTTTATGAACTCTCAAAAAGATTGCAAGGTGACTCAAGACAGTTTAATGGAGAAGGTTATACACCTCCAACATTAGAAGATTTAGAGTCTGAGTCATTTAAAATCTTAAGAACGCCGAATTGGCAGAATGACCCGGCACTTAAGCGTAAATATGAGCAGCTCACTCAACAACGTGCGGATATGTTGTATAAAGAGCAGTAAGTAAGAGATACCGATTTACATCGCCTCTGAACACTTTAGTCTGATGTAGCGCCCGAAAGGATACCGTGAAATAGGACACAAGCGTTATTATTAAATTAAGGTAAAGGAGAACCACAATGGCTGACTCAACTATTCCAAACAGTTTTAAAGTTGCCTTTGACGACCAATGTAAATTGGTATATCAAGACAGAGGCGGCAGATTAAGACAGTGCGTCAGAAGCAAACAAACTGACGGAACAGAAGAAACCTTCTACCGTTTAGGTAAAGGCGAAGCTAAGGACAAAGAACGTGGCGCAAAAGTTCCTCGTTTGAACTTAGACAGAATACCGACCAAGGTCAAACTTTCTAAAAAGTATGCTTCAGAAGCAATTGATGACCTTGATACAAAGGTACAGGCATATGATGAAATGCCTAAAATTGCAGAGTCTGTAGTAATGGCTTGTACAAGAGCACAAGACAATATGATTAAGACTGCAATTGAAACAAAAGCAACCGAAGTTGGTAACGTTATTGAACATAATAACACAGGTTGGACTTTGGCAAAAGTTAAAAAATTGCACAGACAATTTGGTAGAAATCACATCTTTGACTCTGGCACAGGTCGTAACTTCGTATTCACGACTTCTGTAGGTTTTGAAGATTTATTAGACCTTCCACAGTTGTCAAATGTTGACTATATCGGACCTAGCGAAATGCCTTTCAGAATGGCAGGTCTTAGAGGTTTCAGATGGTATGGTTTTGAATGGTACACTTGGGACGCTTTGAACATTGACGATGATGACGTTTCATATTCATTAGCATTCAACTCAGAATGTGTAGCATTTGCATACGCAGCTGATTTATCTACTAAGATTTACTATGATGAAAACACTGATGAACACGTTGCAAAAGCTAAATTCTATGCTGGCGCAGGTGTTATTGATGAAATGGGCATCATGGTCATCGAAAACGATGAGTCAGACTCATAATTCGGAAAACTAATGGAGCGAGCTGTATTCTCGCTCCTGGTTGACCAAGACGTTAGTACTTAAACCATAAAGGAGAAATAAACTATGGCTTTTAAAATGGAAAGGTTTGATATACTCAAACAGAACTATGATAAGACAGGCTTATTCTTCTATCATGACACTGTTGGTACTGCTAATAGTGGCGATGGAAATACTTTAGCACAAATTACAGCTGAAGACTTTTTCAATCCGGTAGTTGAAGAGTTGTCTGAATTAGGAGCATTGATTTTTGTTTCAGCAACAGATGGTGCAGGTCTTTATAAAGTAACTCAACTTTATGATGAAGATGGCGCTCCTGAAGTAACAGTTGCTCCGGCAATTGGCGCAGCTTCAGCACTTAGCCAAGCAGCAAATCAAGCAGCTTCTACAGCAGCAGACGCTACAGCATTAAAAACTGACTTTAACAACTTGCTTAGCAAGCTTAAAGCAGCAGGTCTGATGGCAGCTGATTAGTTGTAAATAAGTTAAGCCCCTTAACTGGGGCTTAATTTTAATTTAAAGAATAAGGAGAAATTTAAAATGGCACTTAACTCAGAAATTAGAAGTAAGATTGTAAGACAAGAACTTGACGCAGCATTAGTTGGCCCAAGTTTTACTAAATACGAGGCAAAAGTAAAATACAATCCTGTAAACATTGAAAAAGACGACTTTTTCAGTTTATGCTATGGTATGTTAAAAGTTGGAGATGAAATCTCTATTCATACTTACCAAAAAGGTAAACACAATTGCTATTACAAATTTTTAGTAATAGACGTAAATGTTGAAGATAAAATTGTTAAGACACATTTACTTAATAAATTTGACTTTATGAACCCTGAGACTAATGTTAAAGTTGAAGGTGTTGATACTGACGCTTTAAATACGGTGGTACAAGTTATGGTTGATGCAAAAACTCAAGAACTCATTAAAACTATAAATGAGCTTCAAGAAAAATTTACTAAATACACAACTGAAACAGATGACCAATTAGAAGAAATTGAAAATACAATTGCAGACCTTCAAGAAGCTCCCGCAAAAATTGCAGCACCTGATGGTACTGAAATTGATTTAGAAGTTCCTTCTGATGAAGCTGAAGAAGATGAAACAGACGAGGATGATGGGGAATAATAAATGACAGTAGACTTAATTGATGATGTTCTAATTGTTAATAAGGCGCTAATCAAGATAGCTGAGACACCTATTGACTCCCTGGATAACCCTGAGAGTAAAGCAGCTCGAACTATGAAGCTTTTATTACCTCAAGGTAAGAGATATGTATTTAGATTACATCCATGG
>Ga0310786_10009695_pt1 | contig 12178 bp, 7 predicted proteins | sample AusTroGonzalo_MG_FD_203881 | JGI IMG/M metagenome (GOLD analysis project Ga0310786, IMG submission 203881) | Bovine rumen microbial communities from tropical cattle in Woodstock, Queensland, Australia - Gonzalo_03 (v2) (version 2) | ecosystem: Host-associated > Mammals > Digestive system >...
GGAAGACTAAGATGAAACTTCACAACACTGAAATCGATCTCACAGGTATGACACTCTCTAAGTCAGAGGGCTACGTTGTACCAGCAAGAGAATACGAAAAGGCAAACGACCAGCACGTAAGAACAATCACACTCTTTGCTAAGGCTGATAAGACACTTTATCAGGACAGCAACAAGACAAAGGCTGCAGATCCTGCAGAAGCACTCAGACTCTTCAACATGGGTGCACTCATTATTGAAGATACTGCAGTTAAGTACGTTCCAACAGCTGGTAAAATGGACGGCACAACAGCTAAGTTCACTGTAGGTGAAGCTACATACACAGCACCTGCACTTGCATAAGGAGGAACGTCAAAATGGGAGCAAGAGCCGATTTTGAGGGCTGGGTTACCAAGAACAATGTTGTTTGTGGTGACGGTCTTATAATCAAAGAAAATGCTTTTGCACACAATGACCGACAGACTGTACCTCTCGTATATAATCATGATCACAATTCTATAGATAATGTTCTTGGATATTGTGAACTTGAGAATAGACGTGAAGGTGTCTGGGGTCGTGCATACCTCAATGATACAGAATCAGGTGAGATTGCAAAGAAAATCATTCAGCATGGTGATGTAAAAGCTTTCTCAATCTATGCTAATTCACTCAAGAAGAATGGCAATAACCTGCTTCATGGCGATATCAAAGAGGTGTCTCTTGTTCTTGCTGGCTGTAACCCAGGAGCTCATATTCAGTACGTTGATATGGCTCACGGTGAAGACGGTGAACATGAGGAAGCAATATTCTCATTTATCGATGATCCAGAGGACAACGGTAATGACGAAACTATTGAACATAGCGAAGAAACTGCAACAGAAGAAGCTATAGCTCATAGTGACGATAAAAAGGAGGAATCCAAGGTGGCAGACGAAACCAAGGAAACAGGCAAGAGCATCAAGGATATTTTCCAGGGTGCTATGGGTAAACTGTCTGAAGAAGAGCAGCAGGCAATATACGCTATTGTCGGTATGGCGCTTAAAGACGACGAATCTAATAACGAAGGAGAGAAAGAAAATATGAAGCATAATGTTTTCGACAACGACGAAAAGCAGGAAGGCACTGTAATCTCTCACGAAGCTGAAGGTGTTATCATCGGCGACGCTAAGAGATACGGCTCAATGAAGGAATCTGTAATCGCTCACAGCGAAGAATACGGTATTGATGGTATCGAGTGGCTCTTCCCAGAAGTACACAACATGAACACAACACCTGAGTTCATCAAGAGAGATACAACTTGGGTTGATGACGTGTTCAATGGCGCTCACAAGGTACCATGGACAAGAATCAAGTCCGTATTCGCTGATATCACAGAAGATGACGCAAGAGCAAAAGGTTATCTTAAAGGTAACTACAAGAAGGAAGAAGTATTCTCACTCTTAAAGAGAACAACACAGCCTTGCACAATCTACAAGAAGCAGAAGATGGATCGCGATGACGTGGTTGATATCACAGACTTCGACGTAATCAGCTGGATCAAGACAGAAATGAGAATGATGCTCAATGAGGAAATTGCAAGAGCTATCCTCCTCGGCGACGGCAGACCAGCATCTTCTGACGACAAGATCAACGAGCAGTGCATCAGACCTATCTACAAGGATGAAGCATTCTACTCAATCAAGAACAAGGTTGCATTCGCAGCTGATGACACAGATGCTATCAAGACAAAGAAGATCATCGACAGCATCATCAGATCAAGAAAGTTCTACAAGGGTTCAGGCAACCCAACACTCTTCACAACAGAAGACTTTGTTACTGACTGCCTCCTTCTCGAAGACGGCATCGGTCACAAGCTTTACAAGAGCGTTTCCGAAGTTGCTACAGCTCTCAGAGTTTCAAAGATCGTTACTGTTGAAGTAATGGAAGGCGTATCAAGAGAAGAATCTGGTGTTAACCTTGACCTTGTTGGTATCATCGTTAACATGAAGGACTACAGCGTAGGTTCAGATAAGGGCGGCAGTGTAAATATGTTTGAGGACTTCGATATAGACTATAACCAGCAGAAGTACCTCATCGAAACACGTTGCTCTGGCTCACTCACAAAGCCATTCTCAGCTATCGTTGTTGAATCTTACACAGCTCAGGGCTAATAAGGTACTTCGGTATTCCTAATAATTCAAAATGGAGTGATTCGATGAAATGGTCTGGAAAAATAGGCTTCTTCGTTGACGAGGAAGTGTTTAAAGATGGAGTTGGCACAGGCGTTTGGAAACAGAAAATTGTCGAAAAGCACTATTCGGGTGATCTCTTACGTGACTACCGTACTCAGGATCCAAGCAACTTTGTTAACGAAAGCTTAAACATATCTAATAGCATATCTATAGTTTGTGATCGTTTCATCGATGAACACATTATGGATATTAAGTATATAGAGTTTAAACATAAAAGGTTTAAAGTAAAAGCATTCACACAAAATTACCCAAGAATTGAGTTGACGATAGGGGGCTTATACAATGGATCGCAGACTTAAACTGCAAAAGATGTTCGAAGACTTACTCGGCACAAGAAATGTGTACTTTCAGCCCCCTTCGAATCTCACTATGAAGTACCCGTGTATACGTTATTGTCTACGAAACATGGATACTGATAAAGCTAACGATAAACCTTACAAACTCAATAAGGCATATGAAGTAACGTATATCGATGAAGACCCAGATAACGAAATAGCCGAGAAGATAGCCATGTTACCAATGTGTACAATGGTTCGAAGCTATGTTTATGACGGTCTGAATTGTTACGTATACACTATTTATTACTAAGGAGGAAAACTACTATGGCAGGTAGACTTACTTGGGATGAAGACGCTGAACGCCTCTATGAAACTGGCGTGAGAATGGGCGTACTTTATCCACAGAACTCAGATGGTTCATACGGCACAGGTGTCGCATGGAACGGCTTAACCGCAGTAAACGAATCACCATCAGGCGGTGAAATCACAACACTTTACGCTAACGATAACGAATATCTCCAGCTTCTTTCAAAGGAAACTTATGGAGCTACTATTGAAGCCTATACATACCCTGATGAATTCAAGGAATGTGACGGCTCAAAGAAGATCGACAAGGGTATCTACGTTGGACAGCAGAACAGAAAGCCATTCGGCTTCGCATTCAGAACCGCTATCGGCAATGATACAGAAGGCGTTGACTATGGTTACGAAATCACACTCGTTTACGGTTGCCGTGCACAGCCATCTTCAAGAAACCACAGCACAATTAACGAATCACCAGAAGCAGCTACACTTTCATGGGAAGTAAAGGCTACACCAGTCGAACTCCCATCAGAAATGGGTACAGGTCTCAACAGATCAGCTACAATCAAGATTCGTTCAATCGACTACAAGCTCAGCGGCGGCACAATGGATCCATACTTCCTCGCATTTGAGGACTTCCTCTATGGATCAGATGCTACAACAGGCGAAGGAGCACACGATGCAACAAACCCACGCTTCCCATCACCGAAGCAGGTTTACGAGCTCCTTACAACAGGCACAACAACAAACGGCTGATATTAAGCCACATTCGTACTATATTACCCAATTATTGTTTTAAGAACCATTAATAATCGTGTATTGTATGCGGGTCTTTAAAAGGATTCGCATACTTGCACTTTTATATTTAATTAAAAAGGAGAACTAATTATGTTAAAGAAAGTTATTAAGTACACAGACTTCAACGGAGTAGAAAGAGAAGAACCATTCTACTTCAACCTCACAAAAGCTGATCTTCTCGAAATGGAAATGTCCAAGGACGGAGGATTAGGTGAATTCATCACAAGAGTAGTTCAGACACACGATCAGAAAGAACTTATGAACCTCTTCAAAACATTCATTCTCAAGGCGTACGGCGAAAAGTCAGACGATGGCAAGTACTTCAATAAGAGTCCAGAAATCTCAGCAAGATTCGCTGCAACAAATGCTTATAGCGAACTTGTAATGGAACTTCTTGCTAACGAGGACGACGCTGCATCTAAATTCATCAACGGTCTTGCACCGGCTGGAACACAGAACATCACTGCTGACGACGCCAAGAAATTCTTAGAAGAGAAAATGAGATAAGAAAATAACAGGAGGTGAGAGTTATGCTTAATCTTATATTACCACAAGAAGAATTGTTCGACGATAAGACTAATGAGTTTATCTACTTCAAACCAGAACCAGTAACTCTTGAGCATTCTCTCATTTCTCTGTCAAAATGGGAGGCTCACTACAAGAAACCTTTCGTCTCAACGACAAAGAAAACACCTGAAGAAACAATGTTCTATATTTCTTGTATGGTAACTAAACATGTAAGTAACATTAATCTTGTTGTACATCGTTTAATGAAGAATAAAGAACTTATGGAACAGATAGAAGCCTATATTGCTGACCCTATGTGCGCAACAACAATACAGCATAACGGTAAGCAAGGAGGCAAAAAAGAAATCATTACTGCAGAGATTATATATTACGATATGATTGCTTTGCAGATACCAAAAGAATATGAGAAATGGCATCTTAATCGTCTTATGACACTTATCGAGGTTTGTTCAATAAAGAATCAGCCAGATAGCAAGAAGAATAGGATGACTAAAGATGAAATCTATGCTCGACAGGAAGCAATAAACGAAGCTAATAAGGCTCGTCTTGCTGCAATGAAAGCAAAGAAGTAAAGTAGGTGATTAAATGATTGAAGTAACTACACAAACAGGAAGCACAGTTACCGAATGGCTTATTAATGTGCAAAAGAAATCCCGAAACATCCCTGCTCTTCTCGAGAGGTACGGTCAGGTCGGGGTTGATGCACTACAGACCACAACTCCTTGGCGAACAGGTAAAACCGCTATGTCGTGGAGTTATAATGTTAAGCAAGAAGGAAGTAACTATATTCTTGAATTCAATAACTCGAATGTTGTAGATGGTGTTAACATAGCACTTATACTTCAAACAGGTCATCCTACAAGAGATGGAGCTTGGATTGAGGGGCGAGACTACATTAATCCTGCCCTTCAGCCAATCTTCGATGACATCCTAAACAAAGCATGGGGGGAGATTAAAGCACTATGAGTTTAGATAGTAAACAGGTCGAAGAACGCGTCCTTAAAATGACGTTCGATAATGACTCCTTTGAACGAAAGACTAAACAGTCATTAACTACTCTCGAAAAACTTAAATCCTCTCTTGACTTTAGAGGGGCGTCGAAAGGATTCGAGAATATTGCATCTAACACTAATATATTAAGTAAAAACATAAATGTACTTAATAGTGGTGTTCAGAGTATCCAGAGGGAATTCAGCTCTCTCGAAGTAATTGGTGCAACATGTCTTGTTAACCTCACTAACTCTGCAATAACAGCTGGTAAGAAGATGGTTAACGCTCTTACTCTCGAACCAGTTAAGACCGGTTTCCAAGAGTATGAAACAAAGATGGGCGCCATTCAGACAATTCTTACGAATACTGCAAAGAACGGTACTACTTTAAACGAAGTAATAGATGCTCTTGATGAATTAAACCTTTATGCAGATAAAACTATCTATAACTTCCAGCAGATGACTCGAAATGTAGGTACGTTTACTGCAGCAGGTCTCGATCTTAAGACATCAACCGACTCAATCCAGGGTATAGCAAACCTTGCAGCTGCGTCTGGTTCAACATCACAGCAGGCTTCAACAGCAATGTATCAGCTTTCACAGGCATTATCAGCAGGTACAGTAAAGTTACAGGACTGGAACTCTGTAGTTAATGCTGGTATGGGTGGTACACTGTTTCAGGATGCACTTAAAGAAACTGCGAAAGAAATGGGTACAGATGTTGACGCCATTGTGGCAGAAGCTGGATCATTCCGAAACTCTTTACAGAAGGGTTGGATTACTTCTGATGTACTTTCTACAACATTACGAAAGTTTACAGTAAAAGGTGCAAAAGAATACGGCGAAGCAATGCTCAAAAACGGTGAGTATACTGCAGAAGCCAATACAGCTCTTATGGAACAGGCTCAGCGAATGGAAGATGCCGCTACAAAGGTTAAGACATTTACTCAGCTTTGGGATACACTCAAGGAAACAGCTCAGTCTGGATGGGGTAAGACTTGGGAAATTATTGTAGGTGACTATGATAAGGCGAAAGAGTTCTTTACTCAGGTTAACGACGTAATTTCACCTTTACTTGACAAGATGGCGAATGCTCGAAACGACTTACTCGAGAAAGCACTCGGTTCACCGTCAAAATGGAATGAAATTGTCGCATCATTTAGCAAGGCTGGTATTGGTATGGAATCTATCAATAAAGCTTTTGCTAAAACATTTGCAGATAAAGGTGTAATTAAGGATACAAAAGAGTTTGATGAACTTTTAGAGAAGTATGGCGGAGATTATAGTGAACTTGTTAAAGGTGTTAAGAAAGAAGGTCTTGATAACTTCGAGTTTATTAATCTTGCTAGAGAATCTTTAAAAGAAGCAGCAAGAGAGAATGCTAATTATACCGAAAGCTCAATGTCTGCTACTGAAAAACTTAAGACTTTCCAGAAAGTCGTTAACGATGTATGGCGTGGTGACTACGGTAATCAGAGCTGGAACAAGGAAAGACAGAAAGCTCTTGAAGCAGAAGGTTACGAATATGAGAGAGTACAGAGACTTGTAAACCTCGTACAGGATGCTAAGAGCGGTTATGCTTTGACAATGGAAGACTTAACAGAAGAGGATTTGCGTTCTCTTGGTCTTACAAAAGCAGAAATTGAAGCATATCGTGAACTTGAGGCTCAGCTTAAGAATACTGACTCAGAACTTAATTCGTATATAGATTCTATGTATAAAGCTACTGGTAGAGAACTTCTTATCGATAGCTTATACAATATCGGTAGAGCTATTAAATCAGTAGTTCAACCAATAGCAGAAGCTTGGCAGACTGTATTTGCACCGCTTACTGGAGATGATTTATATTCTGGTATAGAAGCATTCAACAAGTTTACTAAGAGTTTAATACTTAATGAAGAAAAAGCAAAGAACTTAAAGAATGTATTTATAACTTTATTTAATATATTCGATTCAGTAAGACTTGTAGTAAGTTCTGGTTTAAGACTTGGTTTCGGAATCCTTTCGAAGCTCCTCAAATCACTCAATATCGAAGTAGGACCTTTATTCGAGGCTCTTGCTAACGGTACGGGTGAACTCAATAAATGGATGCACGAAAACGATATTGTTGACTACATCCTTAATAAAGTAGGACCTGGAATAGAATGGCTTGGCGATAAACTCGCTTGGTTATTCGATAAGGTTCGTGAATTACCTATGTTCCAGAATGGTATCACAAATGGTATCATAGATCTTCTTAACGAGATTAAGAGAGTTGCTGGTGAGAAGTTTGGTGGTATATTCGGTAAGTTATTCGGTGGTAGTGCATCACCAGGAGAAGCTATTGCCGAAAGTATAGACCCAAAAGAAACAGCACAAAAGGTTACAGACAAACTTGTTGATACTGCAAGTCAGATAAAGACAGGTGTAAGTGACGCTTTACTCGGTACTCTCGATAAGGAAACAACAGAGGGTGGAACAGCACAGAAAGCAAAGAACAAAGTAACTGTTATATTTGTAGACTTCTTCAAGAATGCATTTAACGGTATCGGAGAAGCCCTCAAAACAGCATTTGCTTGGGTTAGCGAAAGAATTGATCCATCTGTAGTTATTGCTGGTGGATTTATATTCTCACTTCTTAAGATTACAGAGAAGATTACATCTGTATTGTTTATGTTCGAGAAACCACTTGAAGCTCTTGCAGGATTCTTCAAATCTTGGGGTAAAGTTGGTAACTCATTATCGAAATATATTGATGCAAAGAGAACTTCTCTTGTAGTTAATAACTTCTTAAAAGTTGCGGCTGGTTTACTTGTAATGTCATTTGCAATAAGAAATCTTGGTAAGATGAAAGCTTCAGAACTTGCTAAGGGTGTAGGAGCTTGTATGGTTCTTATCATGGGCTTACAGGCTTTAACCTATATCATCATGAAAGGTATAGGTGCTAATCCTGCTAAGATTGAAGGAGCATTTGGCATGCTTATCGGTATGGCAGCAATGGTCGGGGTATTATCTGCTTCATTAAATGCATTCAAAGACATGACGATGGATCAGGTAATGGTTGCCGAACTCGCTCTTGTTGGTGTAATGGGTCTTGTAACATTATTCTTAGTTGTTATTAAGAAACTTTATACTGTACAGAACGAAAAGATAGACTTACCAGGTCTTGGCGCTGTAATCTTTGGTGTATCGTTCGCTATCAAGAGAATGGTAGACGCTACAAAGATGGCTGGTGAAATGGACATGGGTACAGTCAAGAGAGGTTTGCTTGTCGTTACAACAATGATGGGTATGCTCTCTATATTTATGGCTGCTTCAATGGCTGGTCATAGACGAAACTTCACTGGCTCGGGTGGCTTAGGCGTTACTGCTTTAGCTGCTGCTCTCGCTGTTGCAATTCTCGTCAAAATGGTTAAAACTGCAGCAGAAGTTACGCCAGATGAATATAAAAATGCTATTAAGGTTATCGGTTCTATGATGTTCATGATAACTGCGGTAGCAATAATCTCTCGAATAGGTAAGGGCGGAAACGCAGGTCTTGCTATTCTTAGTTGGATGGGCGCTTTCTTAATGATTCCTTTAGTTATTAAAGAGATTAACTTACTTGATTTACACGATGTTGATTATGCATTTAGTGTAATGACGTCCATAAGCTCAATGTTCTCATTCATGCTTATAGCTTCTAAGGCTGCTGGTAAATATGCAGTTAAGGGCGCGGTTCTTATCACGGCTGCAACAATGATGATGGCAGTACTTACACCAGTTATAGCATTACTTACGATGATAGCAGAAAAGAATCCAGAAGCTTTATCTAAGGCTGTTCGTTCTATAGCTATTATTATAGGAATGTTTGGTGTACTTACTTTATTGTCATCATTTGCAATAAGCGGTGATATTTCTAGTGCTAAATCAGTAATCATAGCAACAGGTATTATCGTAGCTTTACTTGCTGGTGTGGCAATAGCTTTAGGATCAATCAAAGACGATAAAGTTGTACTCAAGGGCGTAGCTGCGGTTGTGGCTATACTCTTAGCAATAGGCTTTATGTTCTGGGCTGCATCCAAGATGACTTTCGATAAAGCTGCACAAAGAGGTATCGATAAGGGTGCGATGTGGTCTATATTCGGGTTCGTCGGTGCTTTGGCGATTATGGTCGGTATGGCTGTTACTGCTATGGGTATTATCAACGCTCTTAGTGAAGATAAAAACGCAGGCAATAGAATGCTCGAGAACATTACTAACACGATGATGGTCATAGCCGCTTTCATATTTGCCATATCTGTTGGTACGGCAATAATGATGAAGAATGCTCCAACACAAGCAATGACATGGAAGGGCTGGGGTCAGCTTGTTCTCATGGCTGCTTCGATGGCTGCTTTACTTGTTGGTATCTACGCTGCTATAAAATTAATAAGCTCCAAACCTAACGGCGATAGTATGATGAACGATGTCGTCAAAATGGGCTTAGCTATAGGTGCTCTTATTGCAATAGTATTACTCGCTGTATTAGTTACTAAAGTTGCACGTAAAATGTCATTCTATGGTGACCCTTCAAAACTCGAAACTATAACGAAACAATTACTCTCAACTTGTGCAATAATGGGTGCTTTACTCGTTGAAGCTGGTATTATTGTATATGCAATGGGTAACATAAACATGCCGTCTCTAAACTGGAAGTCACTTGTTCAGGTGTTTGCAGTAATGCTTATGATGTGTCTTATGGGTGCAGGAATAGGCATAGTAGCGAAGAAGATAGCAGGCACAGACCTTAAAGACGCAGCAAACATTCTTGTTGGTGTATGTGTAGCAATGGGTCTTATAGCAATAGAAGCTGCTGCAGTACTCAAGGGTATTAATGCTATGGGTGTTGAAGCAGTGGATTGGAAAGTTATTGGTAACTTACTTGCAGTAATGATTGGAATGGCTGCTGTAACTGCGGCGCTTGTATTCATTACTCAAAAGCTTCCAGTAGCAAATGCAAAAGACTTTATCGGAACAGGCGGTATGTTTGCTTTCGTTGGTGTCGTTGCAGCATTCTTAACTCAGACAGTAATGCCTGATTTAAATAGTTTAAACCCAGAAGGTCTTATTACGAAAGTTGGAGGACTCATATTAATTATCGTAGCAATGGCTATGGTAACCGCTGTTCTTAGTGGTACAATGATTACTCTTACTGCTGTATCAGGACCTAAACTCGCTCAGGCATGGCTTGCTGAAGGCGGTATAATGGCAGTAGTAGCTCTCGTAGCAAGATATATAGCTTCTGATGTAATGCCAGCACTTGATAATGTAAAGGGCGACGGTATATTCGAGAAGAGTATGTCACTTTGTGGTATATTATTATGTCTTGCAATAGTTTCTGGCATAATGGCTTCGATTATAGCTATTCCTGGTATAACTACAGCAGATGTGGCTATGGGTGCAATTATAGTCGGTCTTATAGGCGTTATAGGCGAAGTATTAGGAGCATTTGGTGCATTACTTACTGGCGGATTAATAGCGATATTTGATTCTGCTGGTACGATGGATCAGCTTCTTAATATGACTTCTAAACTCCCACAGCTCGGCGATGATATTCATGACTTTATCGAAGCAATAGATGTTACAGCAGAAGATGACGACGCTATGAATAGTGTTAAGAACTTCGTAGCATTACTCGGTGAACTTGCTGGACTTACAATACTCAAAGAAGTTACGGATGCACTCGGTATTACCGATGATATTTTCGAAAGTCTCGGAACGATAGGTGAATCAATGGCTGGAGGCATCAGTGCGATGTTACAGGCCATGAATTCAGCTTCTCTCGATCCAGATGCTGTACAGAAATTCGCTGATTGCATAAGACCTATTCTTGGACTTCAGCTTATGATGTATGGTTCAAATGGTGTAATGCAGTTCTTCCTTGGTGAAAAGGACTTAGCTACATTCGGTAACCAGTTAGGAGCATTTGCAAAAGGTGCTGCTACTCTTGCGTATTATCTCGATAATGGTGTAACAGTAGATGGTACTAAGTATAAACCTAATTGGGTAAATAGTCAGTCAGTAATTAAGTCATTCTGTGATTGCATCAAACCTATTACTGATTTACAGAAGAGCTTATACGGTACAGGCGGTAAAAAACAGTGGATCATGGGTGAGAAGGACTTGAGCTTATTTGCTGAGCAGATGGTTAAGTCTTATCCAAACTATGCAGATTTCGCAACAAGTGTAACTGGTGATGAATCTTTATGGAATGATAATACTAATAAAATAATAGATAACTTTGCATATTGTTTGACAGAAATAGCTAAGGCATGCAACGCAATTCCTAACGAAGGTGGTAAACTTGCTGAGTGGATAGGCGATAACTCTCCTTCTAATTTCGCGGATGCTCTTATCAAACTTTCAGACGGTATGTACCAGATGAATGTCACAATAAATCACGCTGGACTTACTTGGGATGAAACTAGATTCAGTAAGTTTGCATTATGTCTTACTACGATAGGTGAAGCGATAGGAAAGATACCTACAAACGAAGATGGTTGGTGGCAGGTACTTACTTCAACGCTCCATCCGAATATTGGCAACTTCTCGAATGATATCGTATCACTCGCTAAGGCTATGGTCGATATGAATTCTGCTCTTGATGGACAGGCTTCATTATTCGTGGATGGCACAATAGTTACTATATTCACACACTTAAGCCAAGCTCTCGATAATCTACCTACTGGCGACCAGATATATAAATTATCTCAGTATGCGGACAATGCACTTAACTGGGGCTTCGAAGAAAACCTTAAATCTCTCGGCAGTGCAATAGCTGGATTTGTTGGTCCACTCACATCTCTTAATAACACAAACATATCTTCTGCAACAACTTCACTTAACTTAATGACAGAATCACTCAAGAATGCATCTGCTATAGACTTCTCAAACCTCGAAAAGTATGGTGGAAACTTAACAAATCTCGGAAACACAACAGTCGATGGATTTGTTGAAGCATTCGAAGGTTCTTACGCTAAGTGCGCGGAAGGTGTTACAGGATTCGCTAATTCTCTCGATGAGGCTTACAAGATTAACGGTGTATATCGTATGCAGTTGCTTGGAAGACATAT
>Ga0310786_10009696_pt1 | contig 12177 bp, 7 predicted proteins | sample AusTroGonzalo_MG_FD_203881 | JGI IMG/M metagenome (GOLD analysis project Ga0310786, IMG submission 203881) | Bovine rumen microbial communities from tropical cattle in Woodstock, Queensland, Australia - Gonzalo_03 (v2) (version 2) | ecosystem: Host-associated > Mammals > Digestive system >...
GAAAATGTCCTCATCGTTGACGCAGATGGCGTCGTACGTGGGATTGAACAGGTCTCTGAGCAATGCTACGGCGCGGCTGGTCTCCTCGAACACCATCAGTGGTCGCTCCGTTGTCCTTTGTACTTTTGTGATGGCGTCCTCCCACCGCTTCATCAGTACTTTCAGTTCTGCATCGAGTTCAGCGGCTCGCTTTCCCTCTGCCGACGTGCGAACAATGATACCGAAGTTCTTGGGCCTGATGCTCTGCATGAGCTGTTTCAGACGAGCCCGTTCTTCTCCTTTTTTGATTTTGGAAGAAACCGATACCTTGTCATTGAATGGCATCAGTACAATGTACCTTCCGGCGAAACTCAGTTCACAAGTCAATCGCGGTCCCTTGGTGTTGATGGGCTCCTTGATGACCTGTACCATAATTTCCTGTCCAACCTTCAGGACATTGGCAATGCTGCCTTCCTTAGGCAGGTCGGGCTGGTGTGATGCCTTGCTGATGGGGTAAAGTTTCTTTCTGTCGCTTTGTACCTGTTTCAGATACTTTTCATAAGAGCTGAATTGAAGTCCCAGGTCCAGATAGTGCAGGAACGCTACGCGCTCAGCACCCACATCGACGAAGCAGGCATTCAGTCCAGGCATCAGTTTTTTGACCTTTGCCACATAGATGTTGCCTACAGAGAACGATTGCTCGCGTGTTTCTTTCTGGTATTCAACCAGTTCCTTGTCTTCAAGCAACGCAATCGAGATGTCTTTAGGCTGGACGTCAATAATAACTTCGCTTGTCATCTGTGTTATTTGGGGTTTCAATTAAATGCGAAAGGGTGTGCCCGTTGTCCTTCTGTTTAGACTTTAGGCACACTCCTTTCATTTTTCTTTCGTTCCTGTTTGAGAAACGTCTCAGGGCTTACTTGCTCTTATGACGATTCTTTCTCAGTCTCTTCTTGCGCTTGTGAGTAGCCATCTTGTGGCCCTTCTTTTTCTTTCCGTTTGGCATAACTATAATATTAAATGTTTAATGTTTACTTTTCACTTCTTAAACGCTCATCCTTATTTCATCTTCTCAATGAAACTCTTGGCAGGCTTGAAAGCCGGCATGTCGTGAGCATCGATAACGATGGTTGTATTCTTGGAGATGTTGCGAGCTGTCTTCTTTGCACGGTGCTTAACGATGAAGCTACCGAATCCGCGCAGATATACGTTCTCTCTGTCAATCAGGGACAAACGGAGCTCTTCCATGAATGCCTCGACCGTAATGGCCACGTCCTTTTTTGGAAGACCAGTCTTCTCAGAAATGTTGTTAATAATATCAGCCTTTGTCATGTTATTTTACTTTTTTTTATAATGTTTATCGAAATCGGAGTGCAAAGATACTGATTTTCAGTGGAAAACGAAAATCTTTCGGCATTTTTTTTCAAAAAATAACCAATTTCCTGTTTTTCATCTCTTTTTATCCTTTCTTTTTGCCCGTCTTGGTTACCTTTTACCTTATTATATATACGCGCGTGAGATTATTTGCGTTTGAATGTAATCTTAGAAGGCAGTTTGAACCACTTGCCGTCCTTGGGTACCTTGATGCTGCTGCCGCGTCCTTGTTCCAGGATGAGTGTGGAGTCATTCGGCATGCGAAGCGTGGCTGTCAGGTCCTCGCTGCCGTAGTCGTTGATCATTTCCACGGTGGCCTTGTTACCCTTGACTTCAGCGCTGGTAATGAGCCAGTAGAAGCCGTTACGCTGCTTGGCCAGATAGCCGGGTAACGGGCCCAGCAACTCGTGCTCAGGAATGTCCATATCCTTGTATAGATTAAACCTGACATACACTTCAAGTTCGTTGTTTACGAAATATCCCTTGAAGGGCTTTTCCTCCTGTTGGGCGTTGACAGCGGCCGAAACCAGCATCAGGACAGCTATTATTGTGAATTTCTTCATCTTATGACTTGTTTTGTTGTGGCGCAAAGGTACTAAATGTAAATCAATTAATTAATCGTTTACATGAAAATAAGTTGAAATTATTACAAGTTTTATGAATTTTTTAAGTACCTTTGCGCCGTTATACGTACAACAATGGAAAATAAATTGCTAAGACCTGACTATATCTTCGAGTCAAGTTGGGAGGTTTGTAATAAGGTAGGTGGCATTTACACCGTCCTTTCAACCCGTGCTAAGACATTACAGGATATGATGCAGGACAGGGTGATATTCATAGGCCCTGATTTTTGGAAAGAAAACGAAAGCCCTTATTTCAGCGAGGACAAGACGCTGCTGGCCGATTGGCGCAAGCAGGCGGAGGAGGATGGTCTGAAAGTGAGAGTAGGGCGTTGGACAGTCCCAGGAAGTCCGATTGCAATTTTGGTTGACTTTAATCCTTTCTTCGAGCAAAAGAACGAGATTTACGGTTGGTTGTGGGAACACTACCAGGTTGATAGCCTACATGCATACGGTGATTACGACGAGGCGTCCATGTTCTCGTATGCAGCAGCGTTGGTGGTTGAGAGTTTGTACAAGAGTCTTACCGCTCAACGCTCACCCCTAAAAGTCATTTATCACGCTAATGAATGGATGTGCGGTCTGGGTGCACTGTACATCAATAACAAACTACCTCAGATTGGTACCATCTTCACGACCCATGCTACAAGTATCGGCCGTTCAATAGCTGGCAACATGAAACCGCTCTATGACTATCTGTTTGCTTACAATGGTGACCAGATGGCCGTTGAGCTGAACATGCAGTCGAAGCATTCTATTGAGAAGCAGACGGCGCTGCATGTCGATTGTTTCACGACGGTGAGTGACATCACTGCCAACGAGTGCCGCGAACTGCTGGACAAGCCTGTAGACGTAGTGTTGCCTAACGGTTTCGACAATAGTTTCGTACCGGCAGCTGCCACATTCACTCGTAAGCGCAAGGCTGCCCGCAAACGTCTGCTCAATGTGGCTAACGCCCTGTTGGGTGAGCAACTTGACGACGATACGCTCATCATCTCTACCAGCGGCCGTTACGAGTTCCGTAACAAGGGCATCGACGTGTTCGTGGAAGCCATGAACCGTCTGTTGCGCGACAAGGACCTGAAGCGTAAGGTTGTCGCCTTCATCGAGGTTCCCGGTTGGGTGGGAGAGCCACGCAAGGACCTGCAGGATAGGCTGAAGGAAATGGAGAATGGTAAAGACACCATTTTCGATTCTCCGCTGGAAGTTCCGCAGGTGACGCACTGGCTTCACAACATGAGCCACGACAACGTGCTGGGCATGATGAAGTATTACGACATGCACAACCGTAAGGACGAGCAGGTGAAGGTTATTTTCCTGCCCTGTTATCTGGATGGCAAAGACGGCATCCTTAACATGACCTACTATGATATTGTGCTGGGTAATGACCTCTGCATCTATCCGTCCTATTATGAGCCGTGGGGCTATACGCCGCTGGAGGCTGTCGCCTTCAAGGTACCCTGTATTACTACCGACCTGGCAGGCTTCGGTCTCTGGGCCAACAAGGAATTCGGACACTACGGCGAGATTGAGGATGGCGTAAAGGTCATCCATCGTACAGACTACAACTACTCAGAGGTGGCCGATGCCATCAAGGATACCGTTGCTGCCTACTCTTCCTTTACGAAAAAGCAGATTGACGCTTGTCGCAAGCATGCCGAGGCGTTGTCGAAGAAAGCCCTGTGGAATGAGTTCATCAAGTACTACGAACAGGCATACGACATTGCGCTACGCAAAGCTTTAGAGCGTACAACAAAGTAAAAAATGATTATTTATAAATATTGATTTTATGAAAATTAAAGCAGATTATGCAAATGATCCTCAGTGGAAGATGCTGACTGTAAAGGCTACTCTTCCTGAGCAAATGAAATGTTTGGACGAGATTGCCCACAACATGTGGTGGGTATGGAACTACGAGGCACGCGACCTGTTCCGTGACCTTGACCCTGAAATTTATCACGATGTAAAGCATAACCCTGTCATGCTGCTGGAGCGTCTTAGCTTCGCTCGCAAGGAGGAAATCCTGAAGGATAAGAAACTCATGAAGCGTATCAAGGACGTGTATGCTTCATTCCGCAAGTACGTAGATGTTGAGCCCGACAAGAAGCGTCCCTCTGTGGCATACTTCTGCATGGAATATGGTATCCACTCTGCCCTGAAGATCTATTCTGGCGGTCTGGGTATGTTGGCCGGCGACTACGTGAAGGAGGCTTCTGACTCTAACGTCGATATGTGTGCAGTCGGCTTCCTCTATCGTTTCGGCTACTTCACACAGAGCCTCTCGATGGACGGTCAGCAGATTGCTAACTACGATATGCAGAACTTCGGTTCGCTGCCCATTGAGCGCCAGCTGGACAACGAAGGCAACCCCATGGTGGTTGACGTGCCCTATACCAACTATCAGGTTCACGCATACGTTTGGCGTGTGAATGTAGGTCGTGTAAAACTCTATCTGCTTGACACCGACAACGAGATGAACTCCGACTTCGACAAACCCATTACCCACAGCCTCTATGGCGGTGACTGGGAGAACCGTCTGAAGCAGGAGATTCTGCTGGGTATCGGCGGTATGCTGCTGCTGAAGAAGCTCGGCATCAAGAAGGACATCTATCATTGCAACGAGGGACACGCAGCACTCTGTAACCTTCAGCGCCTCTGCGACTACATTGATGAGGGCCTGACATTCAACCAGGCTATGGAGCTTGTCCGTGCCTCTTCGCTCTATACCGTCCACACGCCGGTTCCCGCTGGTCACGACTACTTCGACGAGGGTCTCTTCGGTAAGTACATGGGTAGCTATCCGCAGAAGCTCGGTATTACTTGGGACGAGTTCATCGGCATGGGCCGTACGAACCCCAACGACCACGGAGAGAAGTTCTGTATGTCCACCTTCGCCTGCAACACATGCCAGGAGGTTAACGGTGTCAGCAAACTGCACGGTTGGGTATCACAGAAGATGTTTGCCCCCATCTGGCAGGGCTACTATCCTGAGGAGAACCACGTAGGCTATGTCACCAACGGTGTTCACTTCCCCACATGGTGTGCTGCCGAGTGGCGTGGAGTCTATGCTAAGTACTTCGATGAGAAGCACATGAGCGACCAGTCGAACGAGGAAATCTGGCACGGTATCTACAACTGTCCCGACGAGGAAATCTGGGCTACCCGCATGGCGCTGAAGCGCAAACTCTTTGATTATATTGCCGTTCAGTTCCAGGAGACTTGGCTGAAGAATCAGGGCGACCCTGCCCGTGTCGTGAAGCTCGTGGAGCGTTTCAACCCCAATGCCCTTGTCATTGGCTTCTGCCGCCGCTTCGCTACCTACAAGCGTGCACACCTGCTGTTCACCGACCTGGAGCGTCTCAGTCAGATTGTGAACAACCCCGAGCGTCCTGTTGTCTTCCTCTTCGCAGGTAAGGCACACCCCGCTGACGGTGCAGGACAGGGTCTTATCCAGAAGATTTTTGAGATTTCTCAGCGTCCAGAGTTCCAGGGTAAGATTATCTTCCTCGAGGACTACGACTTCCTGCTGGCCCGTCGTCTTGTTTCAGGTGTTGACATCTGGATGAACACGCCGACACGTCCGCTGGAGGCTTCCGGTACGTCAGGCGAAAAGGCCGAGATGAATGGTGTTGTCAACCTCTCCGTCAAGGACGGTTGGTGGCTTGAGGGCTATCGCGAGGGAGCCGGATGGGCACTCACCGAGAAGCGTACCTACCAGAATCAGGGCTATCAGGATCAGCTCGACGCAGCTACCATCTACTCGCTGCTGGAGAACGAGATTCTGCCCCTCTACTACGACAAGGATAAGAAGGGCATCTCGAAGGGTTGGATCAAGGTTATCAAGAACTCCATTGCCCAGATTGCTCCGCACTACACCATGAAGCGTCAGCTCGACGACTACTATAGCAAGTTCTATGAGAAGGAGGCCAAGCGTTTCAAGGAGCTCTCGAAGAACAATTACCAGCTGGCCAAGGAGATTGCCCAGTGGAAGGAAACCGTAGCAGAGCGTTGGGATGCTATTAGCGTTGTTTCTGCTACTTCTACGGCTCCCTCTTCAGGTCTCCACCTCACAGGTGAGAAATATACCCTGCGCTTCGTCATCAACGAGCAGGGTCTTGAAGATGCCGTTGCACTGGAGAAGGTCAATGTGGCTATCGATAAGGAGGGTAACGAGCATGTATTCTCTATTGAGCCGCTGGATATGGTTGGACATGAAGGCAACAACTACACCTTCGAGGCTGTTCATTCGCCTAAGCAGGCCGGTCAGTACAAGTCGGCTGTCCGCATGTATCCGAAGAACAAGAACCTTCCTCACCGCCAGGACTTCTGCTACGTGAAGTGGCTGGAGCTTCCCCTCGGATAAAGAACATGTCTATGAATCATCAAGGTGGTCACCCTCACAGCGGGGGTGACCACCTTTTTTATTTGTAGCCAGAATCAGAATTGCCAGCGGTTAGGTAGCGTACGCTCCGGCCATAGATGCTTGGCATAGGTGTAGTGAAGGCGGTCAAAGAGAAAGGTGAGGCGGGTGAGGCGTTCGCGGAACGCATCGTAGTCCTTTCGCTCAGGTTGTGTCCATTGAACTTCTGACAAGGCGGACATGCGTGGAAGTGCCTGATACTCGGCAATCTCCTCATTAGTGATATATTCCGTCCAAAGGTTTGCCTGCACACCGAGAATATGACGACGGGCGTCAGCACTGATGCCAGCGGGAACAGGCTCCAGACTATAGACCTTCTCCACTGGGATGCAACCACCACAACGGCTGGGCTCAAAGAGTGGGTCGGCAGTCTGCTGATAGTCGAAATAGCAGTGGGTAGTAGGGGCCATGATGACGTCATGTCCCTGACTGGCAGCTTGGGCTCCGGGTTCTGAACCACGCCACGACATTATCATGGCATCGGTTGGACAGCCGTCGAGAATCTCGTCCCAGCCGAGTGCCCTGCGATGGTGGGCGCTGAGGAAATCGAATACACGTTGGGTGAAGAAGCCTTGAAGGGTAGAGCCTTCCAGATTGAGGCCCTGACACTTCGTGCAATGTTCCCACTTCTCCGTGGGTGTCTCATCGCCGCCAATATGGATTATCTCAGACGGGAAGATGTCCATGATCTCCGTCAGCACGTCCTCTACAAACTGATAGACCTTGGGGTTGCCGACACAAAGCACGTCCCGATAAACGCCCCAGTAGTGGCCCACTTGGTATGGGCCGCCAGTACAGCCTAACTCGGGATAGCTGGCCAGTGCAGCGAGCATGTGGCCGGGCATGTCGATTTCGGGGATAACGGTGATGTGACGCTCGCGTGCATACGCCACAATACAGCGTGCCTCGTCCTGTGTATAGTAGCCGCCGTATGGAATATGGTCGTCGAGGTCGGAATTAGTGCCGATAATGGTACCGCTACGCTGTGAGCCGATGGCGGTCAGAAGGGGCCACTTCTTGATTTCAATGCGCCAGCCCTGGTCGTCACTGAGATGCCAGTGAAAGACGTTCATGTTGTGCAGAGCCAGGAGGTCGATGTACTTCTTGATGAAATCGAGTGTAAAGAAATGACGGGAGCAGTCGAGGTGCATGCCGCGATAGGGGAAACGCGGGGCATCGGTGATGGTGATAGGAGGTAAGCGGAGAGACGAGAGAGGTGAGAGGAGGACATCGGGTGATGAGTTGAGAGCTTTGCGCAGGGTCTGGATGCCATGAAAAACACCAGCAGCGGAGCCGCCCGTGATGGACACTGCATGGTCGGTCACGGTAAGGCGATACCCCTCCCTCTCTATGACTTTTGGTGAGGTAGCCAGTTCAATATAACGGACTTTCTTTTGTTTCTTGGTACTGATAGGCAGTTGCAGTCCTAAGGTCTCATTGATGTAGGTCTGCAGGAAGGCAGCTTCGCGTTGCAGTGCGTCAGTGGTCAGAATCTGCACCTCGTCATTGAGCATAAAAGGATTACCGTCTGCCTGCTGGATATCCTGCGGCATGGGCACCACGTCGTAGTTCACAGGGCTGATGCTCTGCGCTTTGACGTTCCATCCCTCCATAGCAAAATGGACAGGGCTGTTCGGATGGTCTTGTAGTGTGCAGACAATCGTACGCTGCTGATGGGGTGCCAAGGTGACATAGTTATCTGACCAGAAGGCAGGACAGAGCAGCTCGCCGTTGTCGTCCTTGGCTGTCAGGCGTATGAAGAAGGCGACGGACTCCGTCGGATTGGTAAGCGTAATCTCATAGCGTGACGGGTTGGACGCAGCATGGCTGAGGCTGGCCTGGCAGGAGACCTGAGGCAAGTCGTTGAGCAAGCGATAGGATGCATATTGGCCGATGGGTGTTCCCCACCAGTCGCTCTTTTCCCAGTTGTAAGTGTCCTCATCTCGTGGCAGAAAATACTCGTTGACGGCAATCTCGCGACCGTCGGAACCAGTAGCCTGTAGGAACAGGAAGGTGCCTTCGGAAGTCAGTCGGGGCACGTCGAATACCTTGACGGCGGTATTGGGCTGAAGTTGGAGGGTATTGGGCTGAAGTTGGAGGGTAGAGGGTTGATGTTGGAGGGTTGCTGTCAGCGTGATGGGCTGCAGCGTTTCATTGACGGCAAAGACGGCATGACGCTGATAGTCGTAGATTAATTGTACGGGTGCGTTGGCGCGTCTGACAGCATAGTAGGCCGCATTGGGCTGTTTGTAGTAGTCGTATAGTTGCCAGTAGATGCTGGGACGTGCCGAGTTGAGCATCCATTGGACGATACCTGTGGTATGGGGCACGTTGACGCGGAAGGCCTCGAACATGGCCCGAGTGCTCTCGTAGTTGAGCAGATCGGCACGTTGCAGATAGTGGTCTATGTCCTTCTGCGTGCCGAAGCGTTGACTGATGGACTGCGTGAGCACGGAAGGGGTGTTCATGCAGGAGGAGGAAGCAGTGCAGAGAATGTCCCAGCGGTGGTCAATGGGATAGAGATGGGAACCAAGCATCTTCTGGAGTGACTCCTTGACAGGCAACTGCGCACCAATACCGGTCTCGGTGTTGAAGCCGAAGGCACCGCCCGGAGCCTGCGGATGGTACCAATAGGCGGGGCCGACATACTCGTAGGGACCGGCCATCTTGGTGCCAGAGGAACCGGACAACGTGCTGGTCATCTGCTTGGCGGAGATGATGTAGCAACGGTCGTCGCAGGCTGTCAGGAACCGAAGGTACTGCTGCTCAAGTTCAGGCTTGGGTAAGCGGTCGCTGCCCACAAACCACGCGATGATGGAGGGATGATGGCGCAACCATAGTACCTGATCCTCGAAAGAACGGGCAACAACCTCAATCTGCTCGGGACTGATGATGCCGCCATAAGGCTCAGGACAGGGTGAACCCAGATACTCTTCCCACTCCCAGTGGCAACTCCAACCGACAAGTGCCAACAGGCCCAGCTCGTCGCAGAGGTCATAGAGACTTTGTGATGTGCCCCAGAAGCCTTCGAAGCGTACGGTATTCATATTCATGTGGCGTACGTACTCCAGCTGCAACCGATTGGTAGTGGGGGTGTCGCGCAGGTAGATGTCATCGGTCCAACCGGCACCACGAAGCAGGACGCTGCGGCCGTTGAGCTTGAAGGTACGGTAACCTTCAGGGGTAAGACTGCTCTCTATCTGGCGGATGCCGAAGCGGATGTCCTCGGTATCGGAAAGACGGTTGCCCTCCTTGAACTCCATATGGAGGTCATAGAGTTCTGGCTTTCCCATGTTGTGACACCACCAAAGACGTGGATGCCGGATGGGAGCATCAGAAACCAGTTTCACCATGCGCCGCTCATGGGGTGCCAGGGTGACCGGAGTTTTGAATTGTCGACCTTCTATGGTGCCGTAGAGCGTTCCTTCCACGGGCTGGTCGGAGTGGTTGGTCAGGAAGGTGCTGATGGTGAGCCATGCTTCATCAAGTGTCGTGGTATTGACCTTGGAATGAACAGCAGTATGGGCTACCGAAACAGCACCGCAGCACTTGATGGTGACTTCGCGGAAGATACCCATACTCTCGTCAGCGGGACGGGGATTCCAATCGACAAAACCGATGTTCGGTTCGCCTGGCTGTGCGCGAAACACCTCCACGGCCAGGACGTTCTGTTGACGGACATAGGGAGTAACGTCGAAGGAAAACTGGCGGAAGGGACCTGCCACCTCCTGGGCGGAGGCTATCTGATGGCCGTTAAGCCATACGTTGGCACGATAGCTGATGCCGTCGAAGGTCAGCAAAACATGGTTGTTCTCCTGTTGGCTGGGCAGGCTGAAAGTGGTGCGGTACCACCAACTGTCATTGAAGCGCAGGCGGTCAATGCGTTGATAGTCAGCGGCTGTCAAGGCTTCGGGTTCTGCTCCGCAAGTGGTGAGCACACCCATCAGCGTAGAAGGTACCATAGCAGGATACCACCCATTGGTTTCTGCCTCAGGTGTAGAGAGAATGGCGCCTGAAGCTTCTACTTTGGCGGATGACTGAACTTGCCATCCGTCGGATAATGTCAAGGTTTGTGCGTAAATACTGTGCCCGGAGGTCAGGGCAAATAGGAATAGAATTAGTTTTTTGACGCTGTTCATAGGTTGTGCTGATCGCCCCATTGCTGCAGTGCCTCAATGTAGCGTTCACAGCCATCATCGTAAAGGCGTTTCTCTCGTTGTCGGGCGATGAGCTTGTAGCACAACCAGAGAAGCAGGCACGGTGCTAAACCGGCCACGAAGGAGAGCCAGAACAACAGATTGTTGTCCGGGCTCTTCCACGTGATGATTACCGGTGGAATACAGAATATAATGACAAGCCATAAGGGACCGCGCCGCCGCATGTCCTTCTGCCACTCTAACAGGTCCTGTTTCCGGTCGATGTATTCCTCAAAGGCTTCATCGGTGATTCCGAACTGTTGTGTACGGGGCAGGGTAGGGTCGTTCCTGTACTTGGAGCGGATGTTAATCATCCGGCTTTGCAGGGTTTCTTCGAACTGCGGGGCGTCGATGTAACGGCGGTCAATATTGAACATAGCTTAGCAGAGTTTGCGTGAACCGTCACCAATGACTACGTCATAGACTTTCGGCTCGTGTCCGTACTTCTCGTTAAAACGTTTCTTTGCATCAGCAATGAACTGACGATAGAGGTCGTTGCGTACCAGGTTGATGGTGCAGCCGCCGAAGCCGCCGCCCATGATACGTGAGCCCGTTACACCGTTCTCCTTGGCAATGTCGTTGAGGAAGTCGAGTTCCTCGCAGCTCACCTCATAGTCCTTGCTGAGACCTTCGTGCGTCTGGTACATCAGCTCGCCGACCTTCTCGTAGTCACCTTCGTTCAGGGCGTCGCAGACGGCCAGCACACGGTCCTTCTCACCGAGCACGAACTTGGCACGCTTGTAGTCCTCTTCGCCTACCTCGGCACGTACCTCGTCGAGCTGTTCCCACGTGCAGTCACGCAGGGTTTCGAACTTGCCCTCAGGATGCTTGGCAGCGATGTGCTTGACGACATTCTCGCAGGAGTTGCGGCGGTCGTTGTAGGGCGAGCCTGCCAGTTGGTGCTTCACCACGCTGTCGAGCAGCACGAGACGGTAGCCGTCTGGCTTGAAAGGGAAGTACTCGAACTCACGGCTGCGGCAGTCGAGACGCATGAGGCATCCGGCCTTGCCGAAGACGCTGGCGAACTGATCCATAATACCGCACTTCACGCCACAGTAGTTGTGCTCCGTAGCCTGTCCTGCCAAAACCATGTCCCACTGGCTGACCTTGTTGTCGCCGAAGAGGTCGTTCAAGCCACAGGCGATGCAGCTCTCCATAGCGGCTGACGAAGACATACCGGCACCGAGGGGAACGTCACCTGCAAAGGCGATGTTGAAACCTTTAACGGGAACACCCAGTTTCTTCATCTCCAACGAGATACCGTAGATATAGCGTGCCCATGAAGCACGGGGACCAGCAGGGTCGTTGAGCTTGAAATCAACACGGTCCTTGAGGTCAATGGCATAGGCCATCACAGTGTCTTCCGTTCCGTTGGGACGCATCTCTGCCATGATACCTTTATCGACGGCTCCGGGGAATACGAATCCGCCGTTATAGTCTGTGTGTTCACCAATGAGGTTGATACGGCCAGGCGATGCATAAACATTTCCTGTCTTTCCATCGAAGTGCTTGATGAAGCGACTTCTTACAAATTCAATATCCATCATATCAATTTACAATTTGACGATTTACAAATTATTTAACCGGG
>Ga0310786_10009698_pt1 | contig 12175 bp, 2 predicted proteins | sample AusTroGonzalo_MG_FD_203881 | JGI IMG/M metagenome (GOLD analysis project Ga0310786, IMG submission 203881) | Bovine rumen microbial communities from tropical cattle in Woodstock, Queensland, Australia - Gonzalo_03 (v2) (version 2) | ecosystem: Host-associated > Mammals > Digestive system >...
ACCCGCTTCCAGGCCCCAAAATAGCAGTTTTGCTACAAAATGCGACGCCAGGATAGCAGAAAGTTGGAACACTTGAAAACCGATTTTGAGGGTAAATCGCCGGGGAGTTGCACCTTAAATAGCGGTTCTAAAAATGGCTGTTTCGAGCCTTTTTCGACATATTCCGGCTTTATGCTGAGCTCAAATCGGTATTCTCCAAACTTTTTTCGGACTTTTTTGGCATAGGCCGGGCATGTGTCACCAGTTTTTTGAAGAGATGCACGTGCAGTCGGAAATAAACAACACTTGGTGACACATCGGTGGCTCAATGCATGTTTAGGTCATAAACTGGCGAGCATGCCCTTACCTTCCTCCTCGAAGATACGTTCCGTGGTGGCATCGAAGAACGCGCCAGAGGCTGCAAGTGCCGCATAGTCATCTGATCCATCGTCGCCGAATTTAAGCGTGACCAGATCAGCTGTGACGCCGGAGACCTTGACGCTGTTCGTTCCATCCGTGTAGGTCAGTTTGGAGGCATCCCAGTTGTCCTGGCTTCCCTCGGCGAACCAAAGAACGACCTCACTTCCAGCAAGCTGCTCAACATTGTCCACTCCCCAATTCTCGCAGAAAGTGAACATGTCTTTGCCACCGCCACCATGCATCCGGTCGTTCCCGATGCCACCAGCGATCACGTCATTTCCGGATGCCCCCACGATACGGTCGTTTCCAGCATCGCCGAAGAGCCAGTTGTTCCCCTTGTTCGCCCAAATGGTATCGTTGCCCTCACCTCCACGGATCGTGAGGCCATCACCGATATACTCAAAATTCTGGCTGGTCATATCCACGATATCGTTTCCAGCACCAGCTCGGATTTCGTCAATCTGAGCGATACGGGACTGCTTCTCTGCAATGTTCCCCGGAGATGCAGTGTAGATGTCGTCCACGAAGAGCGTGTCTCCGTTGTCATCGTCTGTCATCAGCAGGATATTGGCATCGGTCGAGCCCTCAATAATGTCAGCGAGCTTGTTTTTGCCGAAGAGCGTGGTATACTCGTTTGTCCCCGTCCAATCGCCAATGGAGCCGACGTGCTGCGCGACGTAGCCGGACTCCCATGTGCCAATGGGGTTCGCAAAGAAGATATCTGCATTGCCGTCCGCATCGGATTTGATGAGCTGCGGCGTAGCGTCAAGTTCGGCGGCAACAATGGAATCTCCAGAAAGCCATTCACTGCTGCCTTCCTGCATGACACGCATTTGGTATGTGCCGCCGGACATGCGGAACGCATTGAGCGTGGGTGTGGTGACCGTGAACCGGATGGCATGCTCGAAATTGTCCGCGCTGTACTCGACTTTGTATGGTTTGAAGGAGGTCACCGTGAACGCATCGCCAACTGTCACAGCAGACATGTTGCCCGCAAAGTCAACCGCCTGCACGCTCCAGCTCCATGTGCCGTAGTCGGCATCCTTCAGCACATAATGCGGAATTGTCGTCCTGACTGTGAAGGTTTCCCCATTGAGCGAATAATTCACGACATATTCCTTCACACCGGTATCATCTGTGCTTTCGTTCCAGAGTAAAGCTACGTTCTGACCATCGACAATGGTCATCAAACCGGCCGGATCCGTCGGGGCGACCGTATCTGTATCGGACGGAACGCTTCCCGCATCGTTGACCGTGACCGTCAGACAGTCGTCAATGATGTTCAGCGTGTAGTCAACTTCGTCGAAGGTGACTTTTTCACCGACAGCAAGCGTCCCGAGGGATTCGCCCAAAGTATTCTGAACAGTGATCGTGCCATCGAACTCATCGGCGGCACCAGCAAGTTTGTAAACGCCTGTTTCTTGATTCCCATCGACAGTGAGGGTATAATCTGGCTTGCCTTGAATGAGCGACCAGTCGCTTAATAGTGCTTTTGCTCCAGCTGTTGTTTGCGTTAGATCAAAATTGATGACGGCACCTTTTTCAACTGAAAGAAGTGTTCCAGCCAAAAAATTCATTTTTCCAGCAAGGACAGCTCCGCTTAAAACACTCATGCTTCCACCAGCATAAACTTTTGTGTTGAGTGCAAGACCACCGGAAGAAACAAAGAAAACGCCATTACCATAAACCGTGGTCTTGTCAACCGTGCCGCTATTGAGAACATAGAGTCCGCCACCAGAGAAAATAGTTGCACTGTTTGCCGCTCCCCCACTGGAAACATAAAGCAAGCCAGATGAGCTTAGCGTAGCTGTATTAACCCTGCCACCATTGGAAACATGAATCTTTCCACCGGATTCAACTGTCATGTCAACAGCTGTCGTGCCAGAATGAAGACTAGCAGACCGCCCGCTGCCTAGAATCAAGCTACTGAATGTGTTCGTGAGAAATGTGACATTAGCGCCATCTGCTACATTAACAAAACCACCATTTTCGGTAATTTCCGTTGCTATGCCTCCGCTGGAAATAGCTAGATTACCATTAGCATTGACAGTCGCGCTATTCAGGACACCTCCACTGGAGACAACAACACCTCCTTTGACTATAACATTGTCCAGTGCCCCTCCACTTAAAACAGAAATTCTTCCACCATAATTGACCACGGCACTGTCTGCTGTACCACCGCTGGAGACAGTAAATATGCCGTTAACCGTCGTACTTTTCGCTATGCCGTTGTTGGAAATGGTGAGATGACCTTTTGCATTGACTGTGGTGTTATTCACTTCACCACCATTGAAAACGGAGAGACTGCCACTAGTACAAATGGTATAGTCGGACAAGAAAGCATCTTTCATCTCAAACAAAAGGCTATTGTATTTTCCTTGCACATAGGTATCGGGTGCAACGGCAAACTCAAATAATGCCCCACTTTCTGCAATGATTCCTGATGCTGTGCCTCCGCTGGAGATACTGAAGTGGCCGTTAGCTCTGACGGTAGTGTTGTCAGCAGTGCCTCCACTAGAGACACACATATTGCCTTTAGTGTTGACTCTTGTGCCATCAGCTTCTCCTCCGTTAAGAACGTAGAGATTGCCATCAGAATTGATATTGGTACTGACCACAGTTCCACCTTCTAAAACGGTTAGAATGCCGCGGTCAACGGAAGTACTATTTGCTATGCCTCCATGAGAAACGATGAGATTTCCACAACAATATGAACTGTAGTAGGAGTCATAAAAACCTCGGACGGAGGTACTGTTCACAATGCCACCATTAGAAACAATGAGACTACCTCCAGAAGTCACAGATGTGCGGTTGGCCTCGCCATCGGACATAACAAACATTTCACCATTTTTGCTGACCTCCTTGAGATTCATTGACACTTCATGAGAAAGCAATTGATTGTCTGAACCATAATAGACTCCAGAATACTCACTAGCAAAAGTCACGACTCCTCCACTCACATAAATATGACCTTCACATGGAGTCCAAACAATGTTCGTAGCTGTGCCACCCGACATCACGTACATTTCAGTGTTGCTTTTGATTTCTTTGTCTTCCATTGAAACGTCATGAGAAAGCAACTGATTGTTTGCACCGTAATAGACACCAGAATACTCACTAGCAAAAGTTGCAACAGCACCATTGTCAACAAAAACATGCCCCTCGCATGGAGTCCATTCAATACCCGTTGCTGTGCCTCCACTGAAAACATAGACATTTCCAGCAGCATTGACTTTAATTATATTTGCTATACCGCCTGGGGAAATCTCAAAATATCCCATTGAGTTTATCGTAGTGTTGCTGGCAACACCTCCAGAGGACACATAATAGTCCCCATATCTCTCCACTGTAACATCCTCAATTATGCCTCCAGAAAGCGCATAAATATCGCCAGCCTGACGACCGTCAAATCCATAAAGAGTTACATGAGATGCATATCCTCCACTGGACACAAAAAGCTGGCCATAATAAACAGTTGTATTATACACTTTGCCGCCGTTTAGAACGGTCATGGAATCGTATTCTTCAATAGAAGCATTATTCCTAGTGACACCGCTGGAAATGATGTATGCCATGTTTCTCTCCCCAAAAACGCTATTTGTTTACAAACTCGCTATGAGTCCCGATTCCTCGAAGATTTTTTGCGAGGTGAATTCTTCAAAGGCTCCTGCGGCCGCAAGTGCTTTATACTCGTCTGTGCCGTCATCGCCGTACTTGACTGCGATGTCAGCAAGAGCGAAGCCCTTGACTGTAACGGAGGCTGTTCCGTCTGCGTTGGTGAAGACGCTGTTGCCGTCGAGTTCGGAGGCTGTAATCTGCGATTCGCTTTCGGCGAACCAGAGCGTAACCTTGCCCGTTCCAAGCTGTTCGACCTCATCGGCTCCCCAGTTGTCGCAGAACGTAAAGATGTCATCTCCACCGCCGCCTTGCATGCGGTCAATGCCGATGCCGCCAGCAATCACGTCGTTGCCGGACGCACCGACGATACGATCATTGCCTGCATCGCCAAACAGGAAGTTGTTGCCTTTGGTTGCCCAAATGGTATCGTTGCCATCGCCACCTCGGATGGTGAGGCCATCACCAACATACTCGAAGCGCTGGCTGGTCATATCAACGATATCATCGCCTGCACCGGCTCGGACCTCCTGAATCTTATACAGTCTGGCCGTATGCTCAGCGACGCTTTCCGGCAGTTCGGTGTAAACATCATCCACGAAGATTGCATCGCCGTTTTCGCCATCGGTCAGGCACAGCACGTTCGGGTCGGACGAGCCGAAGAACAGGTTTTGAATCCTGCCCTTGCCGTCCGCAGAGATAATCTCTTTTGTCCCGGTCCAGTCATTGACGGATCCGACGTTCTGGGCATAATAAATGTTTTCCCATGTGCCACGGGCCGTGGCAAAGAACAGATCGTCATTGCCGTCCTCGACAGACTGGACAACCTTCGGCGTTTCATCGGGATCGGGCTCGGAGACGATCTCCTCCCCGACCGCCCAATCGCTGTTGTCATCATCCGCCTTGACACGCCACTGATACGTACCGGCAGGCAGATCCAGCAAATCTGTGGCTGGTGCGGACGTTACAACCTGGATCACATGTGCGAAATTGTCGGTCGAGTATTCCACGATATACTGCTCTGCTCCAGTCGAATTCCATGACACCTTATCCTGAGAACCGACGAGGTTTTCCGGGATAATGACTGCCCCGGATACGACAAAACTGTTCCCTGACACCAAGGCGGATTCATTACCTGCAATGTCAACCGCCTGCACACCCCAGGTCCAAGAACCGGATGCAAGCCCAGTCAGCACATGGTTTGTGTTGCTCACCGATGCTGTAAACGTCTGCCCATTGCAGGAATATTTCACGACGTATTCCTTGATCCCAGAAGCAGTGTCCGTGCTTGGACTCCAGATGAGTACAACTGTCGGATCGGAAACAACGGCCATGAGCCCAGACGGTTCTGTCGGAGCGTCTCTGTCGATATTGGAGACGGTGTAACTGATAACCTCGGATTCGTTTCCTGCAGCATCAACGGCCTTGAAGAAAACGGTCTCATTATCTGTTACGGTTACACCATCCGCATAGTTTTTCCAGTCGCCGGTTTCGCCGATACGATAAAGCGACTGCACCAAATCCGTTTCATCCGCAAATTCTGCCGTTAGCACAACACCCTGATTAGTCATTGTTGCAGGACTCACCTGAATGTTCGATACTGTTGGAGCAATGTTGTCTATCGGTTTTGTTGTTGCTATATTCAAAACAAGTGACTCATCATCAAGTCTAAGCTGGAAGGTGTTATCGCCTACTTCAATGGATTCTCCAATAGAAAGCGTTCCAAGAGTTTTATCAGATGTACTCTTTACTTTTATTGTTCCATCAAAAGCATCCGCGACGTCTGCAAGTTTGTAGATACCAGTTTCCTGATTATCTTTGACTGTGATGATATAATCTGGATTCCCTTGAATCAGAGACCAATCATTCAACAATGACTTGTTATCCGCAGATAATTGCGTTAGATCAAAACCTATGCATCCACCTTGTTTCACTCGAATGATTGCGCCGGGAGCAAAATCCATTATTCCAACAAGCATTGCGCCGCTTAAAACAGTTACAATTCCACCAGCATATACTTTTATGCTATTTGCAATTCCTCCTGACGAAACATCAAGCACACCTCCGGCCATAACTTTTGTATTGCTGGCAATGCCTAAGGAAGAAACAAACATTGAACCATTGTAAACAGCAGTGCTGTTAACAATGCCACCAGATGAAACAGTAATGTACCCCTCAGTATCGACATCTGTATATAATGCCTTACCCCCATCAAAAATGAAAAGATTCCCGTATTCGATAAAAACGCTGTTTGCAGTCGTTCCAGAATGAACTGTAACCCAACCACTCAATGCCCCAGAAAAAGAGTTTGGAACGAAAGATACATTTGCATCAACAGCATTGTTGAGATTTACATATCCACCATTTTCAATAATACCCGTTGCGGTACTATTTGAATCCACCTGCATTCCGCAATCAGCATTTACAACCGTGTTGATTGCCGTCCCCCCAGTTTCAACGCTAAGATAGCCGTAATCATTGAGCGTGGTATTATTTACAATGCCATCCAATAAAACATGCATGCTACCACAATTATTGGTAACATTGTTGGCTTTGCCTCCAGAAAAGACATAAACTCGCCCATAATCATTGATGGTTGTATCACTTGCAATTCCGCCGGAGGAAATGTACATGATAGCGCCATTGTTGACAACGGTATTGTCCGCTATACCACCAGAGGAGATGTGCATACTGCCTCTGAATTGAAGCGTGGTGCTATCAGTCTCACCTCCTGTGAGGATTATATTACAGGACGTAAATGCGGCATCTTTATAAATCTCATATTCTTCGACTTCTATTCTTCTTCCTGTAGCAATCAGACCGATTGTAAGTGTATAACAGGTTAGCTTTAAGACATCATCTGTCAGGCTGAGCGTATAACGCCTGTTCTCTGTCTCAAATGAACCATCGACAGTGAGCGTACCAAGGGATTCGCCAAGCGTATTCTGAACAGTGATGACGCTGTCAAATCCTAATGCCCCATCTGCAAGAATATATACGCCCTTTTCTTGTTCATCGGAGACCGTAAGTGTGTAGGTTGGTGTTCCCTGAATAATGGAAAGGTCGTTCACCAGTACATCCGCGCATGCTCCCGCCTGTGTGAGGTTGAAATTAAGAATTGCACCCTCATACATCGAAACGACCACCCCATCTTCAAACGTCATCTTCCCGGTCACCATTCCCCCACTTGAGACATTCATGCGACCGCCATTGATTATAACAACATCTGCTGTTCCTCCGTTGGAAACAACAAAACGGCCTGAATTGACTGTAGTGTTGTTTGCCAGACCATCGCTGGAAACACCGAAAACGCCGGATTTGACTGTTGTACTGTTTGCAACTCCACCGCTGGAAACCCCCATGAAGCCCTCAATGGCGGTCCTGTTTGCTACCCCACCGCTGGAGACTTTAAGATTCCCATCAGAGTTGATAATGGTATCGTCGACTACGCCGCCACTGGAGACATACATGAACCCCTGCTCGTTGAGAATGGTACTATTTGCTGTGCCGCCACTGGAAACATAGAGACTACCTTTTTTGTTGACCACTGTATTTATTACAGCACCACCGGAAGAAACAGACAATCTGCCATCATAATTGATGGTGGTGTCTGTATAGGTTTCGCCACTAGAAACAACAATTGTAGTGCCTGCTATAACAAGTCCGGAAAACACCTGTTCATCGTTGATAACCACACTCAAAGTTTTATCGGAAAGATACAGGAGATAGTATTTGTCCCCAATCTGCACCGCTTTTGATAAAATAAGTATGCCAAGTTGTTCGCATGTAGCATTCTGAAGTGTAACCGACTCACAGCGAAAGTCCTTCGATATTCCAACAACAAGCGAGTATATGCCGTTTTCCTGTTCCTTGGAAACCGTAAGCGTATACAGAGGCGTCCCTCGAAAGTAAGAGGATTGATTGTTGACAAGAGCCTCGGTTGTTGGTGTGAGTTCGGAAATATCAAAATCCAAGATTGCACCCTTATAGGCGGAAACATAAGCATCTTCTGTTAATACAATCTGTCCAGTCATTGTACCGCCGGAGGAAAGGAAGAGACTGCCGCCGGAACAAATCGTCATGCCGTTTGCTATGCCTCCAGACGAGATATACACATTCCCGGATAGATTAACAGTGGTGTCTTTTGCTATACCGCTGGAAAAGACGGTTAGAAAAGCGGATGCTCTATGCTCCCCCATTTCCTGAGTGTTGACAACAGTTCCTTCTGCTATTGTGCCGGAATGAACCGTTGCGGCAGCATTGTTTCCACAAATGGTCAGCCCGGAAAACGTATTTTCAGCAAACGAAACAACTGCACCTTCCTCAACATAAACTCCCCCACCGTTTTCTATGATATTTGTTGCCGTACCTCCGGAAGAAACAGATAGCCAACTGTAGTAACCGCCATTGACCATGATACTATCTACAATCCCATCTCCAGAGACGTTAAGAGCGCCATTGTTGACCGAGTAGCCGGAACAATACCCGTTTTTGATTTCAAAAGCAGAACCGGCGGATGTCCCAGAAACGAAAGTACCCTTTGCAACGGTAAAACGAAGAACCCCTCCCGAGACTGCAACAACATCTGTTGCAGTTCCCCCGCTGGATACGGTAAACCACCCGCCGGAACTAATCTTGACATTGGACGCAATACCCCCGCTGAGAATAGTTAGATCACCATAGTTGTTTACGGTGGTGGTGTCTGCTGTCCCTCTATTGGAGACGATAAGGCTCCCGCCAGAATTGAGAGTTGTTTCTTCATACAACTCATCAACACCGACAGTCTGCCGTGCGGGATTTTTCAAGATAAGCCCGCTTGAAACAGCTGCATATGGCTTTACAGCGAAGACAGACAGGGACCCCTCGGACAGAGAAAGCGTATAGTTTGTATTGGAAACCGTAATTGTCTCCCCGACTGCGAGGGCCCCAAACGTTTCACCAAGATTATTCTGAACCGTTAGTGTGCCATCGAATCCGCCCGCACCGTCTGCAAGTGAGTAAACATATCTTCCCGGTCTTAAATCATCGTCTACCGTTAGCGTATAGGCGGGTACCCCCTGAATAACCAAAAGATTGTTCACCAGCGTCGCTTCTCCCGTATGCATCTGTGTCAGGTCGAAGTCGAGAATAGCCCCCTCATACACAAAAACTGTTGCTCCTTCTTCAAATGACATCCTGCCGGTTGCCGTTCCTCCGTTGGTGACATAGAATCGTCCGCCAGAACTGATAGTCGTGTTGCTTGCGATGCCGCCTTTGGAAACGTGTAGATTACCACCGGAACTGACCGTGGTTTTGTTCACCTCTCCACCATTGGAGACATATAGGAAGCCGTTACTGACGATGGTGTTGTCCGCAGTGCCGCCACTGGAAACAATGAGACGGGAATTGTCTTTGATTGTGGTGCTGTTTGCCGTTGTTCCGGAATGAATGGTTGCTGATGTGTTGAGCTCATCGGAAGAAATGATCAACCCGTTGAAAGTATTTGACACAAATGAAACCACTGCACCGTCTTGAACTTCCACATATCCGCCGTTTTCGACGATATTGGTCGCTGTGACTCCTGAACTGATGACAAACTTTACTCCTATGCCAATTGTTGTATTGTCCAACAAAGCACCGTTTTCAGCTTTAATCTGACCGCCGGAATTGAAAAACGTGCCAGTCGCTGTACCGCCGCTTTTGACTTCAAGTTTTCCTCTGTCGATAAACGTGGTACTGTTTGCCGTGCCACCGGAGGAAACAATCAGACACCCACCATCACCATTATAGCTACTCTTGATGATAGTATTATTTACCACCCCTCCGTTGGAGACATACATTCTACAATCCACAAAAACGAGCTGTACATCATTCGCTGTACCCCCACTGTAAACCGTTATGGAATAACGGGGATTGCGATCGGGATTCAAAGCCTCAAGGCCATTAACTACACCCCCGTCATAAATGTACAGTTTCCCAAAATCCGATATTTTGACATCGCAAGCCGTTGTTCCAGAATGAAGTGTTGCAGTTGTAGCCAAATAAGAACTGCTAAATATATGGGAGGCAAATGTCGCATCCGCACCATCTTGAAGCTCCACATATCCGCCGTTCTCTACGATTTCAAATGCCGTGCCGCCGCTGGAGACAGTCAGCGAACCCCCACCATAACCATATTCTCCACCACTCGCACCAGCAACAAAGACGCTATCTGCCGTGCCGCCGGATACAACACTCATTTTCCCCCAAGAGAAAACCGATGTAATTTCTGCCGTCCCCCCGGATCCGACTTCAAGGTTTCCACTTAAAATGACCGTTTCATGGAATCTTTCACCAGAATTGATGGTTTTCTGCCCGTTTCCACGGATAACGAGTCCGTCGGAAGTATAAGGCGATGGTGTGATCGTGTTCCCGACCGTCAGGGAAAGAGTGCCGTCCGAAAGAGAGAGTGTGTAGTCAACGTCTGAAATAGAGGTCGTTTCCCCCACTGCGAGCGTTCCGAGCTCGGTCCCGACCTGATTCATTATTGTTATCGTTTGATTGAATTCGGAAGCATTCTCCGCAAGGATATAGAGTCCTTCCGTCCGGTCAGCATTGACCGTAAGTGTATAGGTCGGAGTTCCCTGGATCCCGGACAGGTTATTGATTCGTGCCGCGCCTCCGGGAATGATTCGGGTCAAGTCGAAATCAACAATCGCCCCCTCGAACGCCTGAATCCCGCCACCGGAACAAATCAGTCTTCCTGTCAATTTTCCTCCGCTGTAGACATCCATGCGGCCACCGATTACGGAGATGTCGACTGCGGTCGTTCCTGAGTGGACCGTGCCGGAATCATTATAAAATACCAAGCCGCTAAAAGAATTGGAAACAAACATTGCTGTTCCGCCAGCAACATTTACATACCCGCCATTTTCCCTGATTGCGGTGACTGTGCCACCGGACACATTAAGTGTCCCGAATTGATTCACCGTTACGCCGACTGCCGTGCCATCGTAAACATCAATCGTTCCCGATTCAATTCTATCTCCATTAGTGTTAAAAAACAATGGATAACCGCCGACGGTCGCATCGTTCACCTTCCCTCCGGAAAGCTTGAGATAGCCACCGCTGCAGACGTCGGTATGATTCGCCGTGCCTCCTTGAATCTCAACAATGCCCCCAGACCAGTTATAGACGGATATATCGATGCCTTTGATGACCGTATCGTTGATAATGCCGCCGGAGGCAACAGCGATATAACCGTTTATAAAATTGGCATTCGATCCTCTGTAATAATCAAGTGTGATCTCGTTTGCCGTACCGCCACCGAGAACGTAGAGTCGGCCGCCGGACATGACGGTGCCGTTTACAATGCCGCCTCTGGAAACAAAGCCCCACCCACGACTATAAATGGAAGTGTTTTTTGCCATGCCGCCGGAAGAAAGATAAAGGGTTCCCCCTGACATGATCGTACTATTTGCTGTGCCGCTGCTGAAAATCCATAGGATTGCATTGCCGTCATTGACCGTAATGCTATTCGCGGTCGTGCCGGAATGCAATGTAGCAGACCCGCTGAGTGTCAGTTCACCGAATGAATTGGGGGCAAACGTTGCCTCTGCACCGTACTTAATCTCCACATAACCGCCGTTTTCCTTGATTCCGGTCGCAGTACCTCCAGAGGAAACGAACAATTTGCCCCCTGCATTGACCGTTGTGGCAGAGGCAGTGCCCCCGTCTAGCACGATCAAGGAATCATTTTCAAGTATAATCCCCTCACTTGACTCGCCGCTGGAAATGGGGTACGCCATTTGTCCACCTCACACTCTGGTTTGTATTAATTTTACGTCCACAATATATCACGCGCCCGCAACATTTTCAAGCCATTTAAAAAGAAAAATGCCGTAACAGTCAACCCGTTACGGCAAGTGAACTCACCCCTCAGCAGGAACCAAACACCGACGACCAAAGATCCCCCCTCACCCCGCATAATTCTTCTTCCGCAGCCCCAGGAACTTCCTCTGCTCGTTCCAGTCGTCGGGCAGCCGGTGGGAGAAGAGTTTTTTGATGGAGAAGTCGAACTTTGGAGGTTCTTCCATGACGCCCTCGACGATGTCCGGCGCGAGGTTGACCAGCCCCATGATTTTGAGGAACAGGGAACGGTCGATGGATTCCTCCTCGGAAAGCGTCAAGCCCGATTTCAACG
>Ga0310786_10009699_pt1 | contig 12175 bp, 12 predicted proteins | sample AusTroGonzalo_MG_FD_203881 | JGI IMG/M metagenome (GOLD analysis project Ga0310786, IMG submission 203881) | Bovine rumen microbial communities from tropical cattle in Woodstock, Queensland, Australia - Gonzalo_03 (v2) (version 2) | ecosystem: Host-associated > Mammals > Digestive system >...
TTAACAGTCAACCGGAACATCGGATTCGGCAGTAATTATCTGTCTGTGATTATCCGTTCCGTTGATCTTGTCCGGCATATATGTCATGTTGAATCTTTTGCCGTCAGCCCTCTCGTATGCACCGTCTATCTTGGCAGCGGCATAAACGGTATCGGTGCCCATGATGCCTTTCGCGATGTATTTATCGTCAGTGCCTTCAATGACTCTCTCCGCAGTCTCGATTCCTTCATCGATTATCGTGGGATCGAAGATCTCATGGCCGCCGTACATCATGTCGAATCTGTTCTGTATGCCCTTGAGCCTGATGAGATTCTGGAGGTAAACGCTTACAGGCAGACAGGTATTAAAATCGAGCAGCGTATTACCGTTGCATGCATCGCCCGAATAAGCGATCCTCGTCTTGCTGTCGATAAGGATAACGGATCCGGGTGTATGACCTCCGACCTCGAACACTTCGATCTTGCGGTCTCCTAAATCAAATACATCCCCGTCACCGATCGGATAAATCTTTATGTTGTGAGTGTCTGCAAAGTTGCCGTCATCAGCATCAATCAGATCCTTATATTCATCACCCAGGAAGTTCTTGAGTTCATCTGCGATCTGTTCTTTTTTTATCTCAGGAACTTCCATGAAATATCTTATGTCCCTGTAGTGCATGTAACAGGAATCGAAATGATAATTGCCGCCGAAGTGATCGCCGTGAGCATGTGTATTTACGAGCCTGACGGGCTTATCCGTAAGCGTCTCACAATATGCTTTCAGATCACCGAAGCCGAACATCGTGTCAATGAGAAGTGCATACTTTTCACCGGTAATGAGATAACAGTAAACGCCGAAAGGCAATTTGTCTGAAAAAGAATTCTCGATCTTATAACTGCCGTCAGCGATCTGCTCTGACTTAAAATACTGTAACTGTGCCATGTTCCTTATATCGCCCCATAAAAAATCCTTAGCACAAAAAGTGCTAAGGACATTATAACATTACCGTTTTGATCAGAACTCGACGTACATTACCGGGCGCACACCGCAACGGACATCGTATACTGCACGCCAGCTCTTGTATCCGGTTCCTCCTTTTTCAACAACTTTGCAGGCTGTGCATGTAAGCATTCCTTCATCGTGTCCTCCACGTCCGGGCGTCCTTAACCACCACTCAGCGCCTCTCTGGCCGATACAGTCTTCCGTGTAACCATAATCCTTAAAATAGTTATCGTAGTTGTCTTTATACATCTCCCAGCTGTAGACCTTGTGATCGCTGTTGCTGAACATTATAGCCGGAACAGGAGCACACATCAGAGCCTGGTTATAACCGAACTGATACTCTTCATCGAAATATGTGTACGGGAAATATTTCTCGACCTCTTCAACGCTCAGGATAAAGATCTGATCTTCTGTATCATTGCCGCCATCAGTACCAAAGAACTTGTTGTCAGGATTTTTAACCGTCGTTGTCTTTATTACTGATCTCTCCACGTCAGTGAATGCATCGCTTGCAAAATCGTTATTGAGGAACGTGCGGAGTGTGCAGTTCTCCCATGTGATCTCACCGCCATCTGCTGCATATTCCGTCTCATTAAACGGCTGGCACTCGATTACATATCTGCTTATGAGAAGCGCCTTATTGCCCTCAACATCAAGAACTATCCACTCGATGGGTTCTCTAGTAGTAATGCTCTCCTGCTTATACTCACCCATAACTATAATGTTTCCGACTTCGAAGGTCTGACCCTCGAAAACATTAACTTCAGCAATCTCTTCCGTGGTCTCTTCAGTTGTTGTTTCCGTTTCTGTTTCAGCTTCTTCAGTTTCCTTAACTGTTGTTTCTTTTGTTCCACATCCTGCAAATCCGAGCATGACAGCTCCGGCCATAGCAACAGCCATGAACTTCTTCATTTCTTTCATGATTATTCTCCCTTATTTAATTGTGAATTTTTGCGTGTAAACCTACATCAGATCTCTTCAGCGAGTCTTCTGTGTGTGGTCATGTATTCTTCAGTACCGAATACCAGTGAATCAAGTTTTAGATTGCCTGAATTGTCCGTGATATTCATGAAATAGAACTCATAGATCAGGCCTGTATCTCCCCTGTAGAACTTATAGTTTCCATAATCGAGAGGTCTCTCTGACACTAGTGCCGGAATTCCGATCAATGGTCCGAAATCTTTCTCATCCATACCCATCTGAACGCCGTGAAGTTCCAAGGCGGTGTTCTCCATAAACAGCTCGACTGCAACTACCTGATCATTATCTGAAACAACGGAACCTTCCGGCTTATCACCATCCAGATAACAGAAGAAAGCGTAGTAGTCATCAGGTCCGTCGTAGCACATGGATATGAAGCTGCCTTCTCCTACGACTCCGCCATCTTCAAGATCGAATCCAATGCTCTTAAGATCAGCAACCGTGCAAGGCAGATTTATCTCGTGACCGTTTACCACCGGCACGCCTGCAATAACTTCAGCATTGGGATCTGACAGGACATTTGAATCAGTCCGGATCGCAGATGAACCGTCGCTGTTAACTGTTGCATTATTGGCTGTTCCGTCATCAGTCTGAATGCTCTCTTCTTCACTTGTTACCGATGCCGGTTTAGTGTCTGCATTCTGACTTAAGTAGTACATGATTCCGGCTGCTGCCGCACCAGTCAAAACAACTGCTGCGACACTGCCGATTACAATTTTGCTTACCATGGTACCTGTTCCTTTCGAGGCTGCCGAAGCAGCAACTTTGGTGCCGGCTCCCTGTGCGGGAACCTTTGCTGATGCGGACAGGTTCATAAGCTTTGCAGGTATGGGCTTGAAAGCCACCTGCTCTGATTCCTTTATAAACAGCTTGCTCAGGAATGGGATAGCCATGCTGAACAACTTCGTATTGTTTTCTTTTTCATATTTCTCGACCTCCTTCTTGATCTTGTTTCTGGCAAAATTCAGACGGCGAAGGACAGAACCCTGCGGGATTCCAAGACATTCAGCGATCTCTTTGGTGCTCATCTCATCGAAATAGAACAGTATGAGTGTTCTTCTGACATCTTCGGACAATGAAGTGCCGATGATGTCCATGACGATCTTACGCATGGCCTCAGATTCAACGAGCGTATCTGGCAGGAAATCTTCCGGAACTGCTTCGATATTGTCAAAGAACTCGTCATCAGCGTTGTCTGTCCTCGCAAGCTTAATGCGGTTCAGACACTTGTTCGCAGCGATCTTCTTGAGCAGGGCCGTTGCCTTTGTCGTATCCTTGATATCAAAATAATTTTCAATGAAAGATATAAACGTATCCTGGACTACATCCTCTGCATCTGCTTCGTTCTTAAGAAGCTGCATTGCTGTCCAGTAAACGGCCTTGTATGACTCGTTGTAGATCTGTTCGAGTTCTCTGTCGGTCATCTGTTTTTGCCTCCTTTCTATCCGCATCTACTTACTTAACAACTGAGTGATGCGAATTATTCGGTGGTTCGAGAAAAAATTTTAAAAATTTTTCTAACTCAGGTTTTATGCTGCATCCAGACAGTCCGGATAGCTTATAAAATACTCGCGTTCCTTGTCTTTGAGCGGAGCCTTGTTCAAGAGTTTTGCAACTATCTTCCTGCTGCTCTCATCATCGGCGCAGTATCCGATGAATGTATTCGGATCCTTCGGCACCTCGCCGCCTTCTCTGTTTGATAGCGACAGAAGACAGAGTGAATTGTCTTCTGCGCCTTCGTCATATACATAAACTTCGATGCCCTGCGTATAAGGGAAATCTTCATAAGCATACTCAGGCATTCTGACCGTATTCCACGTTGTATCCACGCTGACCTGACTTAAAAGGCCGTTAAGTTCTGCCATCTCATCCTGGCTGAACATCACGCCTTCTACCTCATATTCTGACAGAGGAACAATGATCATTCCGGTACTGACGCCGCTTTTCTGAAAGCTCGGAACATCGCTGAATTTATTAAACTCACTTGTTGTGTATGTTCCATATGGTCCGACAGTAAAATATTCGCCGTCGCTGTTTACGAACATGCTGAATGTCGAATGGGAATCTTCACTATATCTGTGAACCACGAACACGATCGGCGATGTGCTCTTCTTTTTGGATGAGCATCCCGCAAACCCAAGTGTCAGGCACACAATAAGAATTATTGCAATTCTCTTTTTTATTTCCATAGGCACCGCCGTCAATTTGTCAGGAGCCAGGATCTTACTGTGTTCTCAAATAATTCGGGCTGCTCGATCTGCAGGTTGTGTCCTGCTCTCTCAAACGCGCAGTAAGTGGAGTTTGGATAGATCTTCATAAGATCAAACTGGTCCTTGTATCCGACTTCCGTATCCTGTTTTGCAGTGATAATAAGCGTAGGAATCATGCATGGTTCTGCCATGTCATCAGGATCGAATGTGAAACTTCCCTCCAGCACGTTGTTTAGGAAATCCCAATCTGCGATATCAAGCGCAGGCTGAACTGACTTCCTGTATCTCTCCCAAACTTCACGCGTAAGAACAACGTTCATCATTGTGAAGTTATCGTATTCTTCCTTGGTAAGCGTAGCCAGAAATTCTTCATCTCTCTCGACTGCCTTCAGAGGTTCGACACGTCCCTGTCTGACACCCGGAATGATGCACGGAACGAGAAGGATAATCTTCTCTATCAGTTCAGAATACTTATTAACAAAACCTCTGGTAAGCAGGCCTGCATAAGACTGTCCTGCGATAATGAATTTCTCGCCGATGACATCGGTTGCGAAGCCGTGAAGGATCTCCAAAATGTCATCTGAATTCTTAACGTCACCGTGTTCTGATTCTCCCATTCCGGGCAGGTCGATGTAATAGCGCTTATAACCTTCGAGCGTTGTAAATACAGGCTCGAAAGCAGCCTTCATCGTAATCTTGCTGATACCCCATCCATGGATTATCAGAACAGGTTTTCCGCTTCCGATTATCTCGTAATCGATTAAACCGTATTTCATTTGTTACCCCCATATTTAAAAGCCTTATTCAAGACTTAACTATTCTTATAATAGACCTCTATCAATCCCTTTAGTATCAGATCCGTGTCAAGATTTATCTTGTGACGGCACAAAGGTGCAATGAGCGATGCATATCTGCCTGTCGCCGTCAGCACGCATGTCTCGCCGTATTCTTCTTCGATACGGTCGATCATCCCGTCTACCAGAGCTGCGTTCTGGTAGACGAGACCACTTTTCATACTGTCTATTGTGTTTGTGCCGATAACCTTCCGAGGTGTCTCGAAAGCAATGTTCGGGAGCTGCGAAGTCTTGCTGCTCAAGGCTTCTGCCTCGATTCCCATACCGGCACCGATCGATGTTCCGACAAAGTTCTTATCCTTGTCTATGAGAGAGAATGCCGTAGCAGTACCCATGTAGATATTGATCTGCGGCACTCCGTACTCCTTGATGCCTGCAATAGCTGAAACAACGAGATCACTTCCGAGCTGTGCGGGATTGTCTATCTTGATCTTAAGACCTGTTTTAACACCCGGTCCGACAACGACCGGTTCAACGGATGTGAGTCTCTCGACCGCTTTCTGAACAGCGGGTGTGACCTGAGGAACAACGGAAGATAAAACCGCACCGTCAACGGAATCTGCATTGAAACCGTTGAACTCCAATGCGTGCTTGATGAGCGCTGCATATTCAAGATCAGTGCTTGTCTTATCAGTGCTCAGGAGTTCCGTAAAAAGGATCCTGCGCTCCTCAAAACAACCCAGAAGGATGTGTGTGTTTCCGATATCGATTGCAAGTACCATGAAGAGTACCTCCGTTTATTTTTCAATAAGCTTTGCTGCTGACAGAGCTGTTCCTACAGCGCCTGTAACGATGAAAGAAGCAACAGCTTCGAAGATTGCATTAACACCTACGATTGTAGCAAAAAGGGCGATTATGCCAATAGAAGGATCTATTCCGGTAGCTTCGCTGACTGTTCCCTTACCGAATAAGAGGATGAGTGCACCGACGAAAAGAACCGTGTTAAAAAGAGCTGCAAAAAGTCCTGTGACTGATGCTCTTACAGGCATATTCTTAGCGAGTTTGGAAACGAGCTTATATACAAGACCTGCAAGGAAACCTGCGAGCGCTCTGCATACGACGCACATGATGAAAGTGAACACAATGTTCTTCTGTGCGAGGAATGTTCCGAATGCATCCATGCCGAAGCACTGCACAAAACTCGTGATGCCGAACACCGTTCCGAGAAGTGCACCTGCCCATGGGCCTTTTGCGATAGCGCCCACTGCAACGGGGATCATAAGAAATGAGATTGAGACCGCGCCGACCCTGAGATAACCGACAGGTGTGAACGCCATAAGGACCGTAAGTCCGATGAGAATGCCCAAGACTGCAATAGTCTTGATGTGTTGTTTGCGATTTTGCTTAGCCATACAAAATCCTCCTTTGTTATTATTCCCCTTACGAGGATATAGTTACTTGGCAGTCACTTCGTTCTCAGGACCCTCCGTCAGATTCAAAATGATATCTGCGTTAATGAGGCATCCTATGTGAGAAAAAAGTTCCCAGCCATTAGTAATTATACATTAAACAAGCAGGAAGTGGTTTTCTTTATTGATTAACGGTATTCCTTAAACTCTTGTTCGGAACCAAAATAGACATTCATGTCGATATAGACCTCTTTACCGTTATACCCGTTAAGCCTGTGCCTGTTAGAGTATTGCCAGAATGTCCAATCAACATCTTTGGGGACAGAGCCGTATACGCTGCGGTACCACAGATCACAGTCATCGAAGTTGCCCCTGATTATCGCATCGTACGAATCGTCACTCGCATAGATAACAGGCTTTATACCGTAGTACTGTGTCAGCATATCCACCATGGTACGGAGTTCTTTTACGACATCATCAACAGCTATATCGTCGCCTGATCTGAAGCTGCCATAGAATTCAACGTCAATTACCGGCGGGAGCATATTCTCGACCGGTGTAACTGTCTTAATGAAATTATCTGCCTGAGTCTCACCTGCAGATTCAAAACTGAAGAAGTGATATGCACCGATACGGATATCACATTGGGAAGCATTCTCCCAATTATATGCAAAGCATCTGTCCACATGAGAAGATCCTTCAGTAGCCTTTATGTAAGCAAACGAAATATTCTGTGACGACAGTTCTGCCCAGTCGATATCACCCTGGTAAGATGAAACATCCACTCCCCTCACAGGATATTTTTGGCCGGGATTATTGATGTGCAGTATTCCATAATAGAACAGAGCAGCCGCGGTCAGGCCTGTAACGACCAATGCAATAACAGCAGCAAGAATTACCTTCAGTTTCTTCAAAACGATACTGCTTCTTCGCTACACGCGAAGATCATCCTCCATATAAATTGCCTATAGGATATCTTAATGAGTTTTATATATCACGGCAAAACAGAGTGATGAGATCACTTTTTAATTCCCAGCCTGTACTTGAAATCATCATAACCGAATCGGGTCAGCTGCTCGAAAGAACCGTCACTCTTCAGTCTGTAAATATCAGGCAGAGGCATGCCGTTAAAAGTATTATTTTTGCATGTCGTATATATTGCCATGTCACCGAAAACCAACATGTCACCTGTCTTCAGTTCACTGTCAAAACTGTAATCGCCTATAACGTCTCCTGAGAGGCATGTAGGGCCGCCGAGCCTGTATCTGTATTGTTTTGTGTTTTCGCTGTCAGCGTTCAAAAGAGGCGGCGTGTAGGGCATCTCAATGACATCCGGCATATGGCATGCAGCACTCGAATCAAGTATCGCGATCTTCACATCGGAATTCTCGACGACATCGAGCACGCGTGTGAGCAGATAGCCGGCATTTATCGCTACTGCTTCACCGGGTTCAAGATATACCTGAACGTCCCACTTATCCTTTGCATAGATCAGCAGACGTTCAAGCGTTTCTCTGTCGTAATCGGATTTGGTTATGTGATGACCGCCGCCCATATTGAGCCATTTCATTTTGGGCAGGATATCACCGAACTTTTCCTCTACTGCTCTTAAGGTAATCTCAAGAGCATCAGAACCCTGTTCGCAGAGTGTATGGAAATGAATTCCGTCGAGCAAATCCAGCAATTCAGGAGTCATCTCCTTATCCCAAACGCTGCGTGTAACGCCGAGACGGCTGCCGCGTGCACAGGGATCGTAGATCTCGTGGCCTTCCTGTGTTGAGCACTCAGGATTGATTCGAACACCTATGCTCTTGCCGTTATCTTTCGCGAGTTTACCGAACTTCGCGAGCTGATGGATGGAATTAAAAACGATGTGGTCCGCATAAGACAGAAGCTCATCGAATTCGTCATCGCGGTAAGCACCGCAAAAGACGTGAACTTCGCCTTCGGGCATTTCTTCTTTGCCGAGACGCGCTTCAAACAGGCCGCTCGCTTCTGTTCCGGAAATGTATTTCGAGATCAACGGGTAGAAATCGTAATTGGAAAAAGCCTTCTGGGCCAGCAGGATCCTGCATCCGGTATGTTCGATTACGGATGCAAGGATCTCAGCATTATGGACCAGTTTTTTCTCATCGATAACATAGCAGGGAGTTTTTAATTCCCTGATGTTACCGTTCTCCAAAACAGATGTTAAACCGTTAAAAATCTCGTTCATGTTATCAGTCTACCAATACAGGATTGTGGCTCTCGCTCTTGGGGAGTCCGTGCTTATCGAGTGCTTCGATGAACGGATCCGGATCGAACTCTTCAACTGTGTGAACACCCTTTGTTGTCCACTTGCCTGTAAGGAGCATGAGAGCGCCGCACATGGCAGGAACGCCGGTTGTATAGCTGATAGCCTGGCTCTCTACTTCCTTGTAGCACTCCTGGTGGTCGCATACGTTGTAGATGTAGTATGTCTTGTCCTGACCGTCCTTCTTACCCGTGAAGATGCAGCCGATATTTGTTTTACCGTGTGTACGGGGACCGAGGCTTGCAGGATCAGGGAGCAATGCCTTCAGGAACTTGATGGGCACGATCTCGTGACCTTCGAAGTTAACGGGTGTTGTTGAGAGCATTCCGACATTCTCAAGACACTTCATGTGAGTAAGATAGCTCTGACCGAAAGTCATGAAGAAACGGATTCTCTTTACTTCAGGAATGTTTACTGCGAGAGATTCGAGCTCTTCGTGGTGAAGGAGATACATATCCTTCTGACCAACGCAGTCGAAATCGTATTCTCTCTTGATGCTCATTGCAGGGATCTCTACCCACTTGCCGTTCTCGATGTAGCTGCCGGGAGCGGAAACCTCACGGAGGTTAACTTCAGGGTTGAAGTTTGTAGCGAATGCATAACCGTGATCGCCGCCGTTGCAGTCGAGGATATCGATAGTATCGATCGTATCGAACTCATGCTTCTTGGCATAAGCGCAGTATGCCTGAGTTACTCCGGGATCGAAGCCGCAGCCGAGGAGCGCTGTAAGACCAGCCTGCTCGAACTTCTCTCTGTAAGCCCACTGCCAGCTGTAATCGAAATATGCTGAAAAGCCCTGCTCCTTGCATCTCTTCTCGTAGATCTTTCTCCACTCCGGATCGTCTGTATCCTCAGGCTCGTAGTTTGCTGTATCCATATAGTTAACGCCGCAGATGAGGCATGCGTCCATGATGGTCAGATCCTGATAAGGAAGAGCAATGTTCATTACGAGATCAGGCTTGTATGAATTGATGAGGTTTACAAGTTCATCAACGTTATCAGCATCTACCTGAGCTGTTGTAACAACAGTCTTTGTCTTGCCCTTCAATGCTTCTGCGAGTGCATCGCACTTTGATTTTGTACGGCTCGCAATACAAAGTTCCGTAAATACGTCATCAACCTGACAGCACTTTCTGATTGCAACATTTGCAACGCCGCCGCATCCGATTACCAATACTCTGCTCATTCTCTTAATCTCCTTTGTTATTTATTGATAGAAAGGATCAATTCCCTTAATACTTTGCATGCTACTGCTGTTGAAGCTCCGCTGGCATCAAGCATCGGAGCGAGTTCATTTATGTCTGCTCCCACGATGTTTGTCTTGCTTACCTTAAGGATGGCAGACAGGAGGTCCGTAAAGTTCACGCCGCCTGCTTCAGGTGTTCCGGTTCCGCAGAACACGGAAGGATCCATACAGTCCAGATCGATCGTGAAATACACGGGTGTATTGTTCCTGGCAAGTTCAGAACAGACTTCTTCGAGACCGTAGAAACTGAACTTATGCATGTCCGTATGATCCTTCGCGAAAGCAAATTCTTCCCGTTCGCCGCTTCTGATGCAGAACTGGTGGATCTTGCCTTCACCTACGAGTTCATAGCATCTTCTTAAGACACAAGCGTGACTGAGTTTTACACCGAGGTAATCGTCACGGAGATCTGCATGTGCATCGAAATGGATTATCTGCAGATCAGGATACTTCTCGAATACTGCTCTTACCGCACCGAGTGTTACGAGGTGTTCGCCGCCGATCATGAGGGGGAGCTTGCCGTCATTTAAGATTGTTCTTGTCTGATCCTCGATGTCTGCGAGTGCTGCTTCTGCTGAGCCGAAACAAAGCTCGAGGTCTCCGCAGTCGAATACCTTTCGATCTAAAAGATCCTTATCCTGATAAGGACTGTACGTCTCAATCCCAAAGCTCTCGTGGCGGATGGCGCTGCTTCCGAATCTCGCGCCGGGACGGAAGCTTGTCGTGGAATCAAAAGGTGCACCGAACAGAACTATGCCTGACTCAGCATAATCGCTGTCACAGCCGATAAACGTCTCTACGTTTCTGTTCATGACTCAACCTCCATCAGCATTTTCTCAAGATACGCGGGCAGATAGAAAGAACCCTTGTGAAGCTTTGTTGTGTAGTACTTCGTGCTGAGGTGAAGGCTCTTCCATCTCTCTTCATCCAGGTCATCTACAGGATGGTATTTCTTGCTTGCAAAACCGAACAGCCAGTAGCCTGCTGCATATGTCGGGATGTGTGCCTGATATACACGGCTGATCGGGAATGTATTTACGATTCTCTTGTGGCTTCTCTGCATTGCTTCAGCATCGTGCTTATAGAACGGACTTCCCTGCTGGTTTACCATGATTCCGTCTTCGCGGAGCGCGTTGTAGCAGATGCCATAGAACTCTCTTGTAAAGTAACCTTCAGAAGGTCCGAACGGATCAGTTGAGTCAACGATTATGAGATCGTATTCATCGCTTGAACGTCTGATGAATCTAAGTGCATTATCGAAGTAGATATGCACACGGCTGTCATCGAGCTTGCATGCGTTCTCAGGAAGATATGTGCGGCAAGCCTCAATAACCTGTCCGTCCATCTCAACGAGATCGATACGCTTTACGCTCTCATATCTTGTGAGTTCCTTAACGACACCACCGTCTCCTGCACCGATAACGAGAACATCCTGAACATTGGGATGAACCGACATAGGAATGTGGGTGATCATCTCGTCATAGATGAATTCATCACGCTCTGTGAGCATGACGTTTCCGTCGAGAGCAAGAACCTTACCGAACTCAGGAGTATCGAAGATATCGATCTGCTGATAATCGCTCTTGCTCGAATAAAGATGTCTTGTGACACGCATGCTGTGCCTTACGTCAGGTGCATGATATTCACTGAACCAAAGATTCATTTGCCGTCCTCCTTAATCCAGAACGTTAATGTAATTGATGTCCGGATCCTCCGGACCGGTCATGGAGCAGCCCTTTGCCTTAGCATACTCAATGTATTCGAGAATGCCCTCAGTGATTCGCTCTCCAGGAGCAAGGATCGGGATTCCCGGCGGATAACACATAACGAATTCGCTGCAAACGTAACCCGCACTCTCCTTGATCGGAATACTCTTCTTGTTGGAATAGAATGCGCTCTGGGGACTGCATACAACCTCAGGGTCAATGTACTCCTGGCTAAGAAGTCCTGCAGGGTCTTTTTTATATCTTCTGCGGATCTCAGCCAGCGCGCTTACGAGTCTTTCGAGCTCCTGCATTCTGTCGCCGATCGAAAGATAAGCCAGGATGTTTCCGATGTCGCCGAACTCGATCTGAATGTCGTATTCATCTCTTAAGATGTCGTAAACCTCAATTCCGGCAAGACCGATATCTCTTGTATGTACACTTAACTTCGTAGGATCAAAATCGAAGATGGAATCTCCGTTGATCATCTCGCGGCCGTAAGCATAATAACCGCCGATCGCATTGATCTCTTCCCTGGCATATTCAGCCATCTCGATA
>Ga0310786_10009701_pt1 | contig 12173 bp, 7 predicted proteins | sample AusTroGonzalo_MG_FD_203881 | JGI IMG/M metagenome (GOLD analysis project Ga0310786, IMG submission 203881) | Bovine rumen microbial communities from tropical cattle in Woodstock, Queensland, Australia - Gonzalo_03 (v2) (version 2) | ecosystem: Host-associated > Mammals > Digestive system >...
CGGACGTTGACATGCTTGGTCATGTTGGAACCGAGCGGGCGGATTTCCTTGTTCTGTAGCACGCGCAAGAGTTTGACTTGGGCGTGCAAGGGCATATCGCCAATTTCGTCAAGAAAGATGGCGCCGCCGTCGGCTGCCTCAAAAAGACCGATGCGTTCGTTTTGAGCACCCGTGAATGCTCCACGGGTGTGTCCGAAAAGTTCGCTTTCGAACAGGTTTTCGGGAATGGCACTGCAGTTGACGGTCACGAACTTTTCGTACATGCAGCCGACGGCGCGAGCGATAAGTTCCTTGCCTACGCCGGTTTCGCCTTGAATGAGCACCGGGCCTGTATGCACAATGGCGCGCTGGACCGTTTTGCGGAGCTGCTGCATGGCCGGACTTTTTCCGACCAAGTGACTCATGCGTTCGTTAAAGATTTGGCGGGCGGTATGAATTTCTTTGAGCTTTACGATTTGCGACATCAAGTGGAGCTTTAAGGATTCCACCGAAAGAATGCTGTCGTAATGCTTGTTCGAAATTTCGCTGTACCGTTCGGGCGTTTCCGCGTAAACCAGAATCAATGTGTCTGGCGAATGATCGCGGAATGCCTTGAGCGTTTGCAGATTGAATTCTGGAAAAGAATCCAAATCCCAAATGACCAGCGGTACTTGCGGAATGGCGCCTGCCGCTGGTGCTTCGCGGTAAATATCCATCTGGTAATCTACCGACGAAAGAACGTCCTGTATAAACGAGGACGTTGCATTATCTTTCGCAAATAGATTGATGGTAGCCATTTAGGGGCTTACTTTCCGAGTTCCTTGCTGCGGTCGGTGCCGGCCACAACAGCCTTGATCAGCGTACTACGGAAGGCGCCTTCTTCAAGAGCGTTGATGCCTGCAATAGTTGTACCTGCGGGGGAACAGACCATCGCGCAGAGGTCAGAGGGGCTCTTGCCAGACTGCTTCACGAGTTCGACGCTGCCTTCGATGGTGCCGAGAGCAAGCTTGAGGGCTACATCGCGGGTAAGGCCTGCTTTCACGCCGCCGCGGGTAAGACCTTCAATGAATTCGAACACGTAAGCGGGGGCGCTGCCGGAAAGACCGGTCACGGCATCCATCAGCGATTCTGCGACTCGGCAGGTCACGCCAATGTTTCCGAAAATCTTTTCAGCGATAGCGAGGGTTTCTTCGGTCACGCCGTCAGTGGCGAGACCCACAGAGCCCTTGCCAACGGTCAGCGGCAAGTTCGGCATCACGCGGAGAATCTGATTCTTTTCGCCGAGAACTTCGATGAGGGCCTTGCGGGTAACGCCGGCCATAATGCTCACGAAAGTCTTGGTTGCCTTTTCGGCAGCAGCGGCGGCCTTCCATTCGGCGGCAACCAGCTTGAAAATCTGCGGCTTCACGCAAAGGAAGGTCACGTCAGCCTTGTTGATACCTTCGGCAAAGCTTGCTACGCGCACGCAGCCGAGGGCGGTCACTTCGGCGGCCGCCTTATCGGAGGGGTCGAAGAAGAAAATGGTAGAAGGATTGGTGCCGGCCTTCAAGAGACCACGGAGGATTGCTCCACCCATGTTGCCGGTGCCTGCGAAAAAGATTTTTTCTGACATAGAATGTTCCTTTTGTTAACGGAGGCTGTCCTTGGCCTTCTTTAAAAATTCGAGTAATTCGGCATTGGTCTTGTTCTGCTTCATCATCTTGATGAGCTTATCCATAATGCCGTTTTCAGTATCGTTCTGTGCACCCTGACGGAATTTCCAGATGATGTCCTGTTCGTAGAGCGAAAGCAGTCGGTCTTCTTTACGGGTACCAGACTTGAAAATATCAATGGCGGGCCAGGTGCGCTTTTCAGCCAGACGGCGGTCAAGCACCAGTTCCATGTTACCCGTACCCTTGAATTCTTCGAAAATCACTTCGTCCATGCGGCTACCCGTTTCAATCAGGGCCGTACCGATAATGGTGAGAGAGCCGTTCTTCTGGATGATTTCGCGAACGGGTTCGCCCGTAATGGTGTGAACGACCTGTCCGTTGGAATCCTTCTGGAAGTCGCCCAGCTTGTCGGCAATCTTACGGGCTGCACCGAAGAACTTTTTCGGGAACTGCATGGCGTTGGCGTCCACACCACCCGAAAGAATCTTGCCAGAGTGCGGAATCACCACGTTGTTGGCGCGAGCAAAACGGGTAATGGAGTCGAGCAACACCACCACATCTTTCTGCTGTTCCACAAGGCGCTTGGCCTTTTCGAGTACCATGGTGGCCACGCGGGCGTGGTGATCAGGCGGTTCGTCGAAGGTAGAGGCAACCACTTCGGCGCGCAGGTTCGGGTTTGCTTCCACCAGCTTGCCGATAATTTCACGCATTTCGGTCACTTCTTCAGGACGTTCGTCAATCAGAAGCACCATGATGATAATTTCGGGGTGGTTCTTGGCAATGGCGCGCGTCATGTTCTGCAACAGAATCGTCTTACCGGTACGCGGGGGAGCGAGAATGATACTACGCTGGCCCTTACCGATGGGAGAGAACAAGTCCATCACGCGGGTGCTTAATTCTTCGGAATCCCATTCCAACTGAATCTTTTCATTCGGGTGAATCGGGGTCAGGTATTCGAATGCCACACGGCGCTTGATCTTTTCGGGATCTTCGAAGTTGACCTTGTCCACACGGCGCAATGCATAGTACTTGTCGTTCTGATCGCGGGGTGGGCGGGCAATGCCTGCAACGGTATCGCCAACCTTAAGGCCGAGCTTGCGGATTAAATTCTGGCTAACGTAAACGTCGTCGGGACCCTGCTGGTAGTTGAATTCTGTATTACGCAGGAATCCGTGACCTTGCGGCGTGACTTCCAAAAGGCCTTCGGCGTAAACAATGTTGTTTTCATTTTCAAGACTTTGTAAGAGAAGACCGAGAGACTGCTTGCGGTAACGCCTAAAGTCCAGGTTTTCTTTCTGGGCGGCGAGTTCCTGCAAGTCGCTCATGGTCATCTTGCGGTACTTGCTCCAGCATTCGCGGGCCTTATTCCAGGCTTCAGAATCCGGTTCCGGCAGCGGAGTAGAGTCTTCTTCTTCGGGCTGGAATCTCTGGTTCTGACGGTTGTTCTTGTCGAAACGGCGGTTGTTCTTGTTGAATTTGTCGAAGCGGCGATTCTGCTGGTTCTGGAAACGCTGTTGACCATCGTTCTGATTGTCACCTTGTGCTTCGCTTTGGGCGTCGTTCGTGCCTTCGCCTTGGTTTGCGTCTTGTGCGGGGGCCTGTGCTGCATCGCCTTGCGGTTCAGCCGGAGCGTTCACTTGAACTTCGGCGGGTCTTTCTGCCGGAGCGGCTTCTACATTTTCTACAATCGGGGCGCTTTGTACAGGTGCTTCTTGAATGCTTGCCGGAGCTTCGACGAAAGGCTTTTCTTCTTTGACTACGGCCTTTTCTTCGGTCGTTTCTTCTTTCGCTTTCTTAGGCCTGCCGCGGCGCTTGGGGGAGGCTTCTTTTTCTTCAATATTCGGAATTTCCGGGTTCAATTCAGGCGGGATTTCTGCACCTGTTGGTTCTTGATCAGCCAAATAGGCGCTCTTAGAATTCTTTTTAGTTGGAGCCACGATGGTGTCCTATTGAATTAATAAATGAAAATGATTGTTAGTTAATTACGTTAATGTAGTTGGATAATGCCCAGGTCGAATCTTTTGACCAAAAATATGTCACGGGCTTCGATAAAATAACTAAAAAAAATGATTTTGTCACGGAAAAACGCCCTTTTTCAAGAAAAAATTTTTGGACAGCCCGAGTAGATGGTTGAAACCGCCTGTGGCAGTTTGGTTTTTGGTTTTTGCTTTAAAAATGACATTTTTGAATATCTATATTTTATTTCGTGGATTCTTTAGAAAGAGTTTTTGTTGCCTTGGGCTCAAACCTCCCCGATCGTTCAAAACATTTGAACGAGGGTCGCGAGATGCTCCGCAAAATTGCTGCGGGCGGGTGGCTAGAAAGTCCCATTTACGAAACTCCACCGGTAGGACCGGCGGGCCAGGGTCCCTATTTCAATCAAGTCGTGAGTTTCTGGTATTCGGGAACGTCTACGCGCCTGTTGCATTACTTGAAGGGCGCTGAGTTTGTGCTGGGTCGCAAGCCCCGCGGACATTGGAATTCTCGCGAAATCGACTTGGATTTGTTGTACTTTGGTAAAGAAGTCCATCAAGGAAGACCGAATCTTCCGCACCCTCAGATTGTAAACCGCCAGTTCGTGCTGGTGCCCTTGAACGATATTGCTCCAGAATGGGAAGATCCCCAGCTTGGAATAAAGGTAAAGGAAATTCTTTCTAACCTTTTGCAAAAAGAAGAAAAAATCCCGTTCCGCGTCATTACCTCGGAGGAACCCTAATATGCTGACAGAAAAAGGCGTTCATTTTTTGGCCATCGAAGGGGCTATCGGTGTAGGGAAGACTTCTCTTGCAGAAATTATCGCAAATCGCTGGAAGGCGACCCTGATCGAAGAAAACTTCAGGGAAAACCCGTTCCTCGAAAAGTTCTACCAGAATAAAGAGGCGTACGCATTTCAGACGCAGCTGTTCTTCTTGCTTGACCGTTTAAAGCAGTTGCAGGAATCTGCCATACAGAGCGATTTGTTCCGTGATCTTTTAATTAGCGATTATACATACGACAAAGACCAAATCTTTGCTGCCCAGAACCTGACTGAAAGCGAATACGCCATGTACGATCAGGTGGCCAAAGCCTTGAACCACGATATTCCGAGGCCCGATTTGGTCGTATACTTGCAAGCATCGGTTCCGACTCTTTTGAAGCGCATTCATGGCCGTGGCCGCGCCATGGAAAAGACCATTGAAGGTTCTTACCTGAATGGCCTTTTGGAACGTTTCGACAATTATTTCTGGAACTATCCGTACGCTCCGGTGCTTATCATCAATACCGACAATATCGATTTTGTCCACAACGAAAGTCATCTGCAGTTGGTGCTCGACGCCATTGCCGCATGCCCCAAGCAGACGACATATTTTGTACCAGAAGGTAAATAATGCAAATCGTAACTACTGTTGATTCTCTTCGTCAAATCATCAAACCCCTTGCAAAGCAAGGCAAATCCATCGGGCTTGTTCCCACCATGGGAGCCCTGCATGCCGGACATGGTGCATTGATTAAGGAATCTGTCAAGGAATGCGATGTGACGGTTGTCAGCGTGTTCCTGAATCCGATCCAGTTTGGTAAAAACGAGGATTTGGATAAGTACCCCAAGCGCTTGGAAGCAGATGCTAAGCTTGCCGAATCATTGGGTGCCGATTACGTATTTGCTCCGAGTGTTGCTGAAATGTACCCTGATGGCGACCCGCTGACGCTTGTGCGCGACGAAACTCTTGAAAGCCTGTATTGTGGTGCTTATCGCCCCGGTCATTTCCGCGGTGTGCTCACGGTTGTTTCTAAGCTGTTCTTGATTTCGGGCTGTAATCACGCTTATTTTGGCGAAAAGGATTATCAGCAGGTGTTCTTGATTGAACGCATGGTGAAGGATTTGAATTTCGACATCCAGATTCACCGTGTGAAGATTGTTCGCGAAGAATCGGGCCTTGCCCTTTCGAGCCGTAACGAATACTTGACCGACGAAGAACGCGCAAATGCCTTGTCGATTAGCGCAGGCCTGAAGCAGGCTAAGGAAGCCTACGAAAAGGGCGAACGCGCAGTCAGCAAGATTCGCGATATCGTGCTGAAGTCCATTCTGGGCGCACATGGTATTGTGCAGTTTGTCGAACTCGTAAACCAGAAGAACCTCCAGAAGTTCGCAGGAATCCTGGGAGCCGAAGACAAGGTCGTGATTCTGGTGGCCGCCTTCTTCGGAAAGACTCGCTTGATCGACAACATCGAATTAAACTAGCCGCTATTTCTCAGTAGCGGTGAATACGCCGTCCCATACCTCGCCTTCTGCAACAGGCGGGGTTATTTTGTATGCTTCGCAGCGCTTGATGTACACATGCGACGGTGTGGTCTTGCTGCCCGGATCGCGGTCGGGGTGATGCGGCTCGATTTCAAGGCATTGCTGGAACAGTTCGATTGCTTCGTCCCATTGCATGTTCAGGTAGCAGGCTCGAGCTTTTTCCCAAATGCCTACGAGTTCCTTAAGTGTGGCTTCGTTTTCGCAACCGCTCTTTTCTAGCAGCTCGAAGGTCTTTACAGGTTGGCTCTTACCAATCACGCGGATGGTATCGAGCGAACGGTAAATGAAGTAGCCTTCTTCCAGATTCTTTTGCGTGTCTTCGCTAATCTGAATGTAGGCGCCGTACTGCTTGGCGGCACTTTCAAGACGTGCGGCAAGGTTCACGGCGTCGCCCATCATGGTGTAGTTCTTACGCATGGTAGAACCCATGTTTCCTGTCACGATGTCGCCGGAGTTAATGCCAATGCGCATGTGCATGTTGTGCACGACTGTGGGCCACTTGTTGCCTTCGTGACTCCATTTGCGGCGCAGTCTCATAAGCCTTCTCTGCATGTCGACTGCCGTTTCGCAAGCGTTCTGCGCGTGGTTTTCCAGAGGCATCGGTGCTCCGAAGAATGCGATAATGGCGTCGCCTTCGTATTTGTCGAGCGTGCCCTTGTTGCTTAGCAAGGTGTCGGTCATGGCTGTTAGATATTCGTTTAACAGTTCAACCAACTTACTCGGGTCACCAATTTTTTCGGAGAATGTCGAGAAGCTTGCGATGTCGGTGAAGTAGGCGGTAATGTTTGATTTTTCGCCACCGAGGGTCGGCATGATTTCGTTGTTCACCATGGCGTCGATCAATTCAGGCGATATATATTGTTTGAAGGCGTTGTTGATAAAGCTTTTTTCTTTGTTTTCGAAGTAGAATTGCACCACCAAGGCTGTAATATTGGTCAGCAACATGGCGAGCAGTTGCTTTGAAACGCCAATGTAGATGCCGCTCTGGAAGTACTTGAAGGCGATATGCGTGTATACGCACATCAAGAATAGTGAGAGGGCAACAGAAATGTAGCTTTTGAAGTAAAGGCCGATGAATAGGCAAAGTAGCGCGAGAAGAATAACGATAATCTGTTGCTTCTTTTCGCTCAGTGTGACAAGGTAATCGTCTGCAAGGATGTTCTTGATAATGGTTGCGTGAATCAACACGGCGGGGTAGTTTTCTTCGTGCGGGCCAGGCACAAAGTCGAATAGGGCTGCCGCTGCAGAACCGAGAATGAAAATTTTGCCTTGGTAGAACAGGTTGTCGACTCGTCCCTTGTAAACGTCGTAATAAGACAAATGTTGGAATCGCCTGTTGCTGATTTCGTTGTAGCGGCCTTTATACTTGACTTGGTAGCGACCGTGTATATCGATAGGAATGCGCTTGACTTTTCCGAAGCGGAGTTCTTCGCCGGGCTTTAGATTGTTGATGGCTTCGTCGCTGGCGGCCTGGATATCTCGAATCACGTCGTTCGAAAGAATCGCCTGGTTCGATCTCCATTTTTTGGTAGCCTTGTTGTAGTTGATTTGCATGTCGAGAGACAAAATGATTTCTTTGCCTGCGGGCATGCGCTTGAGGGTGTCTTTGTAGAAAATTAATGTCTTGATGACGCTTTCGGTAAAGTCGATGGTTTCGTCGTCGTCTTCCTCTTCTTCGTCGTCGGAGGGCTTTCTTACAATTTGGTAGAATTCGCCGTCATCTTCGTCTTTTCGAATGAAGTGTTGTTTGTCGAGGCTTACGGTTTCTTTGTCCTCGAGAGCGGCGAGCTTGTCTAGGGTGACGCTCATCAGCGTCTTGGAATCTTCTTCGTCTAGGGCGCTGCTTGTGCCGCCGTTGGAAAGTTCCAGGAGGATTTTGCCGGCTTCGTTTTTGCGGGCAAAGACCTTGTGCGAAACTTCAATATTGTCTTCGCTTGCCTTGGACTGGATTTTCTTTTCGGCCAAGGTTTCGCGAAGTTGCTGGAACATGTAATAGCTGAAATTCGGGTAGGTCGTGTGGTAAGTACCGTTAGAATCGCGGTAAATGCCGAAAGGTTTGCCCACATCGATGTATTGCCCCATTTTAATAATGACATCTTTAGGATCCCTGTGGAACAGGTGCAAGATAGTCATGAGCGACATGGTAGAATACACGTAGTTTCTGCCGTCACCGTTGATAACCGCTTCGTATCGCTTTTTGTCGGCTGCAATGGTTGTGTCGAGGAGGGGGATAATGTCAAGTGTTGGATTGGGATAGCGGTAAAGCATTGAAACTTTACGGACAACGCCATCGTTATCGGGGTAGGCGTTTACGGAACCGAATTTGGCTCCCGCTTGGGCAAGTTCGGGGAAAATATTATCAAGCAGGTCCTTGGCTTCGATTTCGTCGATTTGGTCTACTTGAGTGGTGTCGAATACAGATGTATAGCCAATGGCATCTGCGCGTTCTTGCGTGCTCAGGGGAATCCATTGCGAGGCGTGCTTGTAGGATTTGCGGTCGTCAAACATGTAGCAGACGATGGTGTTTCCGCTTTCCTTGACGGAGCTGACAAGCATGGAGTCGAAATTGTAGCTGGCGAGTAGAGAGGGGTACAGCGAGTCGACTTCGGCGTCGGGGGTAATGTTCTTGAGAACGTTTACGACTTGATTTGTTTTTTGCTTACCGAAATCAGCGCTCTTGAACAAGATATCGAAACTGATTGCCGATGCGCCGCCTTCGCTCAAGTTCTGGATGACTTTAGCGTGAATGGAACGGTCCCATTCGTTGTAGTTGCCCAATTTGGTAAGAGAAGCTTCGTCAATGTCAACAATGTAAATGTTCGGGTCTAGGCTGTCGCTAATGGAAACTCTTCTGTGAGTGGAACTTTCTTCTTCGTCGTCTGCTTTGTCGGAATGAGTTGCGGCTTTAAAAAATAAATCGTAAAAAATGTTTTCCAAAGATTCGGCACCATTGCGGGTTGAGCCTTGAATATCGTTTTGCGTACTACCCAAAATAAGGATAATCAAAACAATAACGGCTGATATGGAGAAGCCGGATAAAACTTTCTTAATCTTTTTAGAAAACTTTATTTGCATAATAGAAAGATAATATAATACTATATTTAGGGGGTACTTGCGGAGGCATTTTGGCTACTCAAAAGAAATCATCTTCGAAAAAAGCGGGAAAAACTTCAAAGTCTTCAAAAAAAGACGAATTTTCGACCTCTGAACAGGGTTTCGGATCGATTCTTGGTGGATGGACGCTGGTAGGATTCGGCCTTATATTGATGCTTGGTTGCATTTGTTCTGCCTACAGCGGGGTGAAAGAAAACTTTTTAGGCCCCTACTTGGGCAAAATGTTCCCCGATGCGCTTGCGTTTGTGTTTGGCCGCGTGCCGTCTTTGATTGTGTCGTCGGCGCTTGTGCTGTGGGGCGCTGCCCTTGTGTCTGTTTCTAGGCGTGCGCGTTTTGTTCGTTACGCTGTCGGACTTTCGCTGCTGTCTGTTGTATTTTCGTTCTTGTTCTCGCTTCGCAATTATGGCGAGGTGAAGGTTTCTAAAGAAGCCTTGATTCAGGCTGGCGGTGCTTTTGGACAGTTCTTTAACCAGTTTGTGGCGGTGCCAGTTTTTGGAAAATCCTTGTTGATGCCGCTTGCGATATCGCTGGTTGTGATTGCCATGATTCTGGTGATTGCATTTGGGCTGCGTCCGAGACATTTCAAGTTTGTGGTTCAGACGACCAATTGGTTTAAGTCTGTATTTAAGAAAAGGGAACCTGTTGAAGGCGAAGTTTATGAACCTGTAGATACGCGCCGCATGCCCCAAGTGCAGACCAATATGGATTTGGGCGGGCTTCCGCGTGGTGTTTACATGGACGACAACACGGTGAATATCAGGCCCGATGGATTCAAGATTCGTCGCAAGAACAAGGTGACTCCGTTTAATGGCCGTAGCAACTGGATGGACGATGAATTCAGCCTGAATGGAACCACAGATGAAGTGCCGAACCTTCCGGATGAAGTTTTGCAGACGATGACGCCGCGCCGCGCCAAAGAGGTGGCGGAATCTCTTCCGGATTCTACGAATAATGGGGTAGGCGGATACAATCTGGACGAAGATCCCGAAATTCGCAGGCTCGAAGATTACTTGCGCCAGAATGGCGGCAAGATGAACGCCCTTGAAATAGTGGAAGTCAAGGACAAGATTGCTGCCCTCAAGCGTGCCCGCGACTTGATTGCTTGGGAAAAAGATCACCGTGGCCGTATGCAGGTGAAGGGTGATGTGCGCCGCGAAGGTGCTCCGGTAACGGGTTCTATGGCAACGCGTACGGTAGCCGCTCCGATGCCGACAGGAACAATGCCTGCTGCAAAGGGTGCTACGCAAAGAAGCATGACGCAGGTTCCTGCAGACGAACGCACGGTGATGGCGGGCGAGCCGACGGTTGGTAATGGGGCCACGTTTAATGCCGAAGACTTGCTCGGCGGCGATGGTGCTGCTGACGATACATTTGTACCTGAAGTTTATGGCGCCGACGATGTGGGCGAAGTCCCTGAGATGCCCGATGATGACTTTGAAGGTTCCATGGGGGGCTCAATCGGTGCTCCTACTGGTGGAACTTCGGGCATGAAGGCTGCCCCGATTCCGCAGCGTGACCCGACCACGGTTTACGATGAATACAAGGTGCCTGCCATTAGCGACATTTTGGAAGAACATGAGCCGCAGACGGCTGATTATTCCGAAGAGGAATTAAATGCCATCGGTAAAATGCTCGAAGAAAAGCTGGAAAATTTCAAGGTGAAGGGCCGCGTGATCGGTTGCGAAACGGGCCCCATGATTACCCGCTTTGAAGTGGAACCGGGCCCGGGCATGAAGGTGAGCCGATTCTCTGCTTTGCAAGAAGACTTGGCGCTCCCGCTCCGCGTTTCATCGGTGCGTATTCTGGCTCCGATTCCGGGCAAGGCTGCCGTCGGTATCGAAATCCCGAATCGCAAATTCCAGACGGTGTACAGCTTGGATGTGTTCCAGAGCGAAAAGTTTAAGCCCTCGCCTGAAAAGATTCTGGTGGCCCTCGGTAAAGACATTACCGGCGAAGCATTCACTATGGATTTGGCCAAGGCCCCGCACTTGCTGATTGCAGGTCAGACGGGTTCCGGTAAGTCTGTTTGCATTAACGCCCTCATGGCTTCGATGCTCTTTAGTAAAACTCCTGACGAACTCCGCATGATTCTGGTGGACCCGAAGGCGGTGGAACTCAAGATGTACGAAAACATCCCGCACTTGCTGGCTCCGGTGATTACCAAGCCCGAAATTGCCATTCAAGCTTTGCAGTGGTTGTGCTATGAAATGGACCGCCGTACCGAAGTTTTGGCGGCTGCGAAGGTGCGTAATATTGGTGGCTTTAACGCGAAGTTTGAAGCGGGCGAGTTGCCTGACGAAGTGCCCGAAGAAGACCGCGGTCACCGCATGGCATTCATCGTGGTGATTATCGATGAAATGGCAGACCTGATGATGGTTGCCGGAAAGGAAATTGAAAAGAACGTGGCGCGCCTTGCCGCAAAGGCTCGTGCCGTGGGCATTCACCTTGTGCTTGCAACGCAGCGCCCCTCTGTGAAGGTGATTACCGGTATTATCAAGGCGAACTTGCCGACTCGTATTAGCTTTAAGGTTGCATCGCAGATTGACGCCCGCACGGTCATGGACCATGCCGGCGCCGAAAAGCTCCTGGGCCGTGGCGACATGCTTTACAAGGCTGTGAATGATCCGGAACCGGTTCGTGTTCACGGCGCATTCTTGAGCGACGAAGAAGCCGAAAAGCTTGCCGATGCCTGCTCCGACCAGAACGTATTCTATCCGCAGGTAGAATCGTTCGACGTGTCTGACGGCGAAGGTGACGAAGATGGCGAGGGCGGAGGCAAGGACTTGGGCAAGCTCGACAAGCTGCTCTACGATGTGGCCGTTTGGGCTGTCGAATGCCGCGGGCTTTCGACCTCGGCGGTGCAGCGCCACTTTAGTGTGGGCTTCAGCCGAGCCGGTAAAATTGTGGACCAACTTTACAGCCTCGGCGTGTGTGGCCCTGCCAAGGGCAACTCGAAACCCCGCGCCATGCTGCTCGGCATCGAAGAAATCCAGAACATGGAACGCTCCGGAAAATTCGGGTGAGTTTGCGGCTTTGTCTACCTGAGAGAAATTGACAACATGGTAATGTCGTCGAATTGTTCGGCATCACCCACAAAAGCTTGCAGGTCTTCCTTGATCTGAGTCAAGAATGCTTTGCCGCCACGGACA
>Ga0310786_10009702_pt1 | contig 12173 bp, 6 predicted proteins | sample AusTroGonzalo_MG_FD_203881 | JGI IMG/M metagenome (GOLD analysis project Ga0310786, IMG submission 203881) | Bovine rumen microbial communities from tropical cattle in Woodstock, Queensland, Australia - Gonzalo_03 (v2) (version 2) | ecosystem: Host-associated > Mammals > Digestive system >...
ACGCAGGGAGAAGGTGCTTGCAATCTGTTCGAGCAACTCGTTAATGTCCAACTCTTTTTTCTTGAAAGACACGGTCTTACGGTCAAACATCGACATCTGCAGGACTTTCTCTACCAAGAAGCGCAGGCGTTTCGACTCATCATTGATGACCCCGCCCAGATGCTTCTGCATTTGCGGGCTTTTTGGCACGCTTTCATCACCCAGCATCTGTGCGGCCAGTGAGATGCTGCTGATAGGGGTCTTCAGCTCATGCGTCATATTGTTGATAAAGTCGTTCTTGATTTCAGAGTAGCGCTTTTGCCGGAAGATGATAATGATGGTAAACAGGAATGTGATGAGCAGCACCAGTGTGAAGATGACTGCAGGAATCATGAAACGCACTGAAGAATAGATGTACTTGTCCATTTCGGGAAAGTGAATCTTCACCACGCCCATCTTCGAGACAGGGTCATTGCGGAACAGCGTCTGCGTATAGGTCTTCTCCGCTCCCTTTTCGTCATAGTCAGGACAGCGGTACACTTCACGGCCGTCTGCCGTTGCCACGGTGAAGTGGTAGGCAAGGTTGATGCCGTTGTTCTGCAGTTCCAAGCGTATATCCGTGTCAAGAAGCTTGAAGTTGACACGCTCCTTCAGCGGCTTGTCGCTGGCGGTATATAGAATATTGTAGACCACTTCATCGAGCAGAGCCTTCTGGTAGACATAGCGTGTACGCACAATCTCCTGCATCGACTTTGTGGCTTCTGCCAGCGTGCTGTTGTCGGTCTTCACGATGATGGCCTTTGGGATGGTAGGCGGCTTGGTGGCGAAGGTTTTCAGTTCAAAGGCAGAGTAGACGGTACCGTCGTCAGACGAAACGGCAAACTCGTGCTGCTCCTGAATCTTTCCGTTGATGCCGTCCACGATGAGAGAGTCCTGAGTATATGCCCGACGCTCCACGTCGTTGACGTCTTTCTCCAAATAGCGCAGCGTCTCGTTTCTTTCCAGGTTAAGCGAGGCCTGATAAAGACTGCGGGTGACGCTCTCGTCGAACTGTTCCTGCTTCATCTTTGCCATCTCCTCTATATAAGAGAGCTGGACGTAGAGCAGTCCTAGGAACGAGAGTCCCATCACCACGGCTATTGTCCATATCGTTGACTTTTTCATATCTTCTGTGTTAAACTGTTGCAAAGATAGGGCAATTTCAGCAAACCAGAAAGAATATGTTTAACGAATTCCGTTAAATTTAACGATATTAACAAAATTCAATTAATTTATGTGAGTATTTTTAATTATAAAAACTGACGATGGCCGATATTTCGACCACCGTCAGTTCGTTGTACTGCGTGTCTTCGATGTAGAAGGAGCCGTTTACAGAATCTGCTCCAGTTCGCTGACGTTCTTGGCTATCTGCTCGTCGCTGACGGAGTAGTTTACCAGGTCACCGTTGATATACTGGTCGTAGCTAGGTAGATCAATAAGGCCGTGGCCGCTCAGGTTGAACAGGATAACTTTTTCCTCGCCCGTCTCTTTGCACTTCTTGGCCTCCCGTATGGTGGCTGCAATGGCGTGGCAGCTCTCCGGTGCGGGAATGATACCCTCGGTGCGTGAGAAGAGCATACCTGCCTCGAAGCTCTCCAACTGTGGAATGTCAACACCGTGCATCAGGCCGTCCTTGATGAGTTGGCTCACGATCATGCCGGCACCGTGATAGCGCAGGCCTCCTGCATGGATGTTTGATGGCTTGAACTGATGTCCCAGTGTGTACATGGGCAGTAACGGTGTGTAGCCAGCTTCGTCGCCGAAGTCATATTGGAACTTGCCTCGTGTGAGCTTCGGACAGCTTTCCGGCTCGGCAGCAATGAATTCCGTAGCCTTTCCCTCCTTGATGGTGTGACGCATGAAGGGGAAAGCAATACCGCCGAAGTTTGAGCCGCCGCCGAAGCAGGCAATCACCATGTCGGGATACTCGCCTGCCATCTGCATCTGCTTCTCAGCCTCAAGGCCAATGATGCTTTGGTGCAGAGCTACGTGGTTCAACACCGAACCAAGCGTGTACTTGCAGTTAGGTGTTGTCGTGGCAAGCTCCACAGCCTCGCTGATGGCTGTACCCAGCGAACCGGGATGCAAGGGATCCTTAGTGATAATGTCCTTACCGGCACGGGTAGACATTGAGGGCGAACCTGTGACGGCAGCACCGAACGTGCGCATGGCAATCGAGCGATAGGGCTTTTGCTGCAAGGTAATCTTCACCTGATAGATGGCGCACTCAAGGCCGTAGAGCTTTGCGGCATAGCTCAATGCCATGCCCCATTGGCCAGCACCCGTCTCCGTGGTCACGTTGGTCGTGCCCTCCTGCTTGGCATAGTAGCACTGAGGCAGGGCGGAGTTGATCTTGTGTGATCCCAGCGGGTTTGTCGACTCATTCTTAAAATAGATATGTGCGGGCGTGTCAAGTGCTGCCTCTAAGGCATAGGCACGTACCAGTGGAGTAGAACGATAGAACTTATACTTGTCCAGCACCTCTTCGGGTATGTCAATCCATGCATGCTCGGTGTCCAATTCTTGCACACAGCATTCCCGGGGGAAGATATGTGCCAAATCATCGACTCCAAGCGGCTGCTTCGTTGCAGGATGGATGGGAGGCAGGGGCTTGTTGGGCATGTCTGCCTGGATGTTGTACCACTGTGTTGGAATCTCACTCTCTGGAAGGATAAATTTCTTCTGTTTGCTCATAACGTTTTACATTTGTGTTTAGTTATTGCTCTGCAAAATTACTATTTTTCCTTGAAACTGACAAGAAATAATACTAGGAATTGTTGATTTTTCTCATAATTAGCAATAATACAGTCTTTTCATTGTCCACTCTCTGTCCATGTTGCGGTAGCCGATGGCTTCGGCGATATGCTGCTCACTCAAATGTGTCAACGATGGAAAAACCTTTTGATTTTCTCAAATAGTGTAAGGGAAGAATGGGGGTGAGGGTTAGACTCTGAAAGGTTTAGGACGAATCCATCTGGATAGTTAATGCGTTCTCTGGAAATATCAAAGAATGCCACGTCATGTTTCTTTGCCAATTCTTCAACTATAGGGCGTATCTGTTCGGCATCCGACCAGGCGAAAGCTACATAAATAGCTTCTTTCGCAATGCTGTAATCTCCCTCTTGGAATCTGCTCTTACCTAAATCCTCATCTTGGGGGGCAAACTCTCCGTTAAGGGGAGGAACGATGTCTTTCATGTCTAAAAACCATTGCTGCAAGTTTGAAGTAGCGTGTTTATAGTCATTGTAGTCAATGTCTTCTTGCCATTGAGTAAGTTCATCATACCATTCCAGAAAATGAATCCTATCGGTAAAGCGTTTGTGCTTATCTAGAACCATTAAATCGTAACTCATAAAGTCATAACAATTTATAGTAATCTATTAATAGGTTTAAACCCCTCTCTCTGCCCAGTCGCCTCTATCGAGGTTGCGGTAGCCGATGGCTTCGGCGATATGCTGCGTTTGCACTTTCTCGCTGCCTGCGAGGTCGGCTATGGTGCGGGCGACCTTGAGGATGCGGCTGTAGGCACGGGCAGAGAGCTTCAGGCGCTCCATCGCCATGCGGAGCATATCCAAAGAGGCGGCATCGGGCTCGGCAAACTGGTGGAGCATCCGCTCGGTCATCTGGGCGTTGGCATAGATGCCTTTGAATGACTTGAAGCGTTCTTCCTGTATTTGTCGGGCACGTATGACCCGCTCGCGGATAACAGCTGACGGCTCGCCGGGCTTCATCTGCGACAGGTCTTTGAAGGGCACCACCGGCACCTCGACATGCAGGTCGAAACGGTCCATCAAGGGGCCGCTGATGCGCGAGGTGTACCGCTGTATCTGGCCGGGCGTGCAGACGCAATGGTGTGTGGGGTCGCCAAAATAGCCACATGGACAGGGATTCATCGAGGCGACGAACATGAAGGAGCATGGATACTCCACCGAATAGTTTGCCCTGGAAATAGTGATCTTGCGGTCTTCCAGTGGCTGGCGCAGCACCTCCAAAGTGGTCTTGTTGAACTCTGGCAGCTCGTCGAGGAACAAAATGCCATTATGGGCCAACGACACTTCGCCGGGCATTGCCTTTGTTGTGCCGCCTGTCATTGCAATCTGCGATATCGTATGATGAGGACTTCTGAAGGGCCGCTGTGATATGAGTGATACGTTTTTCCCCAGTTTCCCGGCAACCGAATGAATCTGTGTCGTCTCCAGGCTTTCGGCCAGTGACAGCGGCGGGAGAATGGATGGCAGTCTTTTGGCCATCATCGACTTTCCCGATCCCGGAGGCCCAATGAGGACAACATTATGCGAGCCGCTTGCTGCTATTTCCAGTGCCCTTTTCACTCCTTCCTGTCCCTTGACGTCGGCGAAATCCAGGTCGTATGTGCATTGCTGTTCGTAAAACTCTTTCCGCGTGTCAATGACCATAGGCTCATAGCTGCCGCTGCCATTCATAAAGGCAATGACATCGCTGAGGTTATCCATTCCGTAAACGTCGAGGTTGTTCACCACAGCGGCTTCCCGGATATTGTCTTTCGGCACGATAAGCCCTTTGAATTTCTCCTTCCTTGCCCTGATGGCTATGGGCAGTATGGCCCGCACCGGCTTCAGCTTGCCGTCAAGTCCAAGTTCGCCAATCAGCATGTACTCTTGAAGCCGCCCACAGTCAATCTTGCCGTCGGCTCCCAGGATGCCGATGGCCATCGGCAGGTCGAAGCTGCTGCCTTCCTTTCTCAAGTCTGCGGGGGAGAGATTGATGGTCAAGTCAGCCGTCGGGGTTCGGTATCCGACATTGGGGAGGGCGGCACATATCCTGTCATAGCTCTCTTTTACTGCTGTGTCAGCCAATCCCGACAAGTGGAACATCACGCCCCTCGTCAGGTTGACTTCAATGGTAATGGTGGTGGCCTCCAATCCTGTTACCGCTGCGCTGTATGTCTTGACTAGCATATCCTATTTTTCCTGCAAATTAAATAAAAAAGGATGATATTTGCGAACATTTCTTCTTAAAACATATTAAAAAGTAATGAATCCCCCTCTTTTTCATGCTTTATCCCAATAATTATTTGTATATTTGCACAAAGCCAAGCAATTATTAGCATGAAGGCCATGTCTGCTGCGATTGTCCGTTTTGTGGTAAGTATTCTCTACTTATCATTTATCGCCGCACACCTGTCGCTTCTCACCGCCTGCTACCGTCAGGAGTCGAAGACACCCGACGGGTGGATTCCCACCGAAGAGCAGGTTGACTCTATCTCTTTCTACACCACCCATCACTATTCTCAGAACTACAATTTCGTCATCACGGGCGACAGTATGCTGCTCATTCTGCAACAGCCGTCGGAAGCGGTCAGCGGTATGCTCGTCGACACCATTACCATTCGTCATGACGACCGCATCGTGGTGGCCGACATTGTCACCCTGCCTGTCGACACCATTGACTCGGTATGGGTGCAGGTGGCGCGCGACCAGCTGACGATGGGGTGGGTGCATGAGCGTGACCTGCTGGCAGTAGCCTCTCCCGACAACATGATTTCCCGCTTCATTGATTTCTTCTCCGACACCCACCTGCTCATCATGCTCGGCATCGTGGTGCTATGCCTGGCGTTGTACGTCGTCAGCCGTCTCTATCGCCATAATGCCAAGATAGTGCACTTTCGCGACATCGACTCTTTCTATCCTACGCTGCTGGCTCTGCTCGTTGCCGCCTCGGCCGTGTTCTACAGCACCATCCAGCTGGTAAATCCCGAGTCGTGGCGTCACTTCTACTATCATCCCACGCTGAATCCTTTTGCCGTGCCCTTGCATCTGGGGTTGTTCCTCATATCGGTTTGGGCCTTGCTCATCGTCTCTTTGGCTGCATTCGACGATGTGTACCGCAAGCTCTCAGCCGGACAGGCATTGCTCTATTTTATCGGGCTTGCCGCCGTCTGCTCGGTCAACTATGTAGTGTTCAGCGTGTCAACGCTCTATTACGTCGGTTATCCGCTGTTCCTGTTCTATGCCGTCTATGCCCTTTGGCATTTCTTCCGTTACAGCCATTCGCGCTATGCCTGCGGCAATTGCGGTCGTCACCTGCATAGCAAAGGTCGCTGTCCCTATTGCGGAGTAGAGAATATTTAACGCCGATGGTTGCTATGCTCTTCTTGACTGCCATGTGCTACTCTATTTCAAGATGAGGATGCCAAAGCTCAGGGAGTATATATAATAAAAGGGGCTGTGTCGTCCATTTTGACACAGCCCCATTTTATGGAAGTAGCTTGATGTTTACTGCCAGCGAGGAGCACCGGCCTTAGTGTCTTTCACATTGTCGTTCTGCACAGTGAAATCGCCGTTGGCTGAATCCTTGAACATGGGGTCAAGAACCTGTCCCTTGGTATCGAACCACGAGATGCTGGCATCGGCCGTTTCTGTAGCCTCAACTATGTTCACCGTGTTGAAGTAAACGTTGTTGTCGAGTGTGGGTTCCTGGTCGGTCTTTGCCTGGTTGGCCAGTCCGCGCTTGTAGTTCGTGCCCACCATGATGTTGTTGGTGAAGGTAATCTTGTTCTCGGGGAAGCGGACGTAGAACACGCGGTAGTTGGCACCGCCGCTACCCACGTTGTAGAACGTGTTGTGGTCGACGGTGATAACGGGCGTGGCGCTGACGGCGCTGGAGGCATCGTCCATACGGAAGATGTCACGCTCCTTTGCACACTCGTAGATGGTGCTGTTCTTCACGTTGAAGGTGTTGTAGCCACCCTTTCGGCTGTCGAAGAAGTCGCCGCCCGAGCACTCGATGTTGCTGATGACACAGTTGTCGATGTTGATGGTGTTCACCACGATAGCGACGTTCAGGTAGAAGAATCCCTTGGTGTAGTTCGAGATTTCGCTGTTGGTCACGTTGAGGTGGTCGAGGTTGGCCTCACCGTTGAAGTTGAAGCATTGTCCGCCGTCGGTGCCTGTACCGTCGAGGGTCACCTGGTCAACATCCAGGTCGGCTTGCACCTCAATGCGTCCCTTGATGACGGGATGGTCGTTCTGACGCAGGCCCTTGATAGCCAGTTTCTTCGTGATCTTGAGTGCTCCACCGAATTCGGCTGGCTCGTCGCCGCCCTTGACCACTGGATATTCGCCGCCCTCAAGCACGAGGCGGTAGCCCTCGGGAGCGTTGGCCACGGCTTCGGTGATGTCCTCACCGGCCTTAACCAGGATGTCTGTGTCGGCCAGGTCGATGCCTGTCTTGAATGAGATCTTGCCGCGAGTCTTGCCGCTTGCGCGGGTCATTACTGCGGTGTAGTTGGTCTCAGGTGTGAGCCCTGTGATGGTGGCAGCTCCGGCAGCGATGTCGGCAGCGGTGATGTTATAGACGATGTTGCCTGGGGTGAGCGTGATGGTGGCAGCCTCTTCGCCGGCTGGCCAGCGCAGCGTGACCGATGTTCCCTTGATGTCCTCTTCGGCCACGGCTTTCAGGATTTGCTCCGAGTCGGTCTTGGCGTATGCTCCGCTCCATTTGGAGTCGGCCGATTTTTCGCTAATGGCCTGCACGCGGAAGGAATAGGCCGTTTCGCCCTCTAGACCCGTAATCATGCAGGGCACCTGCTCGGGGCTGACGGAGAAGGCTTTCACAGGCGAGCCGCTGAAGGTGAGGCTGTCGTTGGCATAGACCTCGACGTTGTACGACTGTATGCCGTCCATGACGGTCCATGAAAGCTCAACGTTGGTGCGGTTGCGCACGCTGGCTTTCACATCGGTGGGCGAGAAGTTGCGGCCATAGCTGATGCTGGTAATCTCATCGTCGGGTTCGCTACATGCTGCGATGGCCAGTACGGCCACCCCTGCCACCATGAATTTGCTGAATATGGTCTTTTTCATATCTTCTATCTTGTTTAGGATTGTAATTAGTCGGACAGCTGGCCGTAGATGCCTTCATTGTCCAACTGGTTGTTGCTGGCGTTGACAAACGTCTGCCAGATGGGCCACAGGCAGTGGGTGCTTGGCTGTACGGTGTAGAGGCCGTTGATGTAGTCGTCGGTGAGCACGTAGGCATCACTACTGACAAACCAGTTCTTCGACTCCCATTCGCTCTTCATGGTCTCTGTGGGGCTGTCCTCACCCTTGTTCAAACCATATACCTGAATGTCATTGGCATCTTCGCTGCGGTTGATGTAGGCCTTGTCGGGCAGTCCTTCGTAGTCGCCGGTGCGCTGCTGCAGGGCGGTGAGCTTGGTCTTTGCCAGGGCCATCTTCTCGTCGATATTACCCCAGCGCACGAGGTCGGCCTTGCGCAGCGCCTCGCCTGCGAACTCCAGGGCACGCTGGTCGTAGATGCCCTCGCGGAAGGCCTGCTGGCTGGCTGTGTACTTGGCTTGCAGCGCATTGACCTTGGCGGCTGGCAGCACGCGGTCGAGCACGGGCTTCATGTAGGTCCATGCCTTCGAAGTGTTGCCCAGCTCGTTCTCGGCTTCGGCAGCCATCAGATAGACATCGGCCAGGCGCATGTACTGGAAGTTCACGCCGTCGTCGTTGGTTGAGGTGACGATGCGGTTCATCCACTCATAGCGCAGCTTGCCGAAGCACCATTTGTTGATGGCGCGGAAGGTGACGTGCGAGTTGCCGTTCGACAGCTCCTTGCTCCACTCGTATGGCACGCAGGTGATGTCGCGGCGAATGTCTTCGGTATCGTAGTCGTAGTAGAGATAGGCGATGGGGCCGTTGACACCGCCCTGTGCCTGCTGTGTGTACTGGTCCTTTGCCTGATGCTTCACGCCCCAGGTGTAGAGCACGCGGCCGCGTCCGGCTGAGAAGGGAATCTCCCAGATGCTCTCGCCACCGGCGGTGACATTGTCCTGACAGAGCTTGGTGAAGTTCTCCTTGAAGTCGCCCAGCTTGTTGCAGCCCTGGTTGATGATGTCCTCACACTCCTGGCGTGCTATCTCGTACATCTTCTCGGGAGCCAGGTCGGCATCCTTTGAGCGGCGGAATCCGTCGCCGCGCAGGCCGTAGCCACCGGCATAGAGTGCCAGGCGTGCACGGAGAGCCTTGACGAATGCCTTGCTGACGCGCTCGGTGCTCTGGGTGATCTTGTTGGCATTGGGCCAATAGCAGTAATTCTCGGCTTCGAGCAGGTCGGCCAGCAGCTGCTTGTAGATGACGTCGCGGTTCGTGCGCGGCAGATAGAGGTTGTCGGCATTGTTGGGCTCGAAGCGTGCGGGCACGTCGCCCCATGCCTTGATGAGGTCGCAATAGACGACTGCACGCAGCGTGAGGGCTTCACCCAGCAGATGAGCCATGTCGGGGTTGTTCTCGATGTTGCCATACTGGCGGATGCCCTCGATGGCAAGGTTTGCGCGCTCAATGCCCTCGTAGAACTTGGCGTAGGCATTGTTGTCGGTGTTCATCTGGCTGTTGGTGGGCAGCGTGTTGTAGTTCCACAGGTCGTTCTTGCCACCGTCGCCAGCACTTGATGCTGAGGGCGAGTTGCCCACCTCGACATCGGTATTGATGCCGTAGTAGGGCAGGAAGCGGCCACGATAGGAGTTGGTTTCGCCAAACGACACGTGGATGGACATCACCTCTGACTCGGCGAGTGAATAGGTTGAATAAACGGTCTGTCCGTCGAGCGACGAGATGCTGGGAGCCTCCATGTCGCAGGAAGCAAGTCCGACGAGCGACAGCGTCATCAGGGAAAGTTTTATCTTGTTTTTCATCTTTTGTTTCCTCCTTCAGTTTAGAAATTCAAATTCAGGCCTACCACGAACGACTTGCTGCGTGGGTAGCCGGAGTAGTCGACATTGGGTGTGAGCAGGTCTCTGCGTATGCAGTCGGCTTCGGGGTCATAGCCATCGTAGCCGGTGATGGTGAATACGTTGTAGGCCGTCACGTAGAAGCGCAGGCTGTTGATGCCGGCACGCTTGGTGAGCTTGGCGGGGATGGTGTAACCCAGCGAGAGGGTGTTCAGGCGCAGGAACGACGCGTCTTCAATGGCCCAGTCGGTGAGTATCATGTGGGCGGTATAGGGGCTCCACATCGTGGTGTTCTTGTTCAGCTCCTGCAGGCGTGCGGGGTCGTTGGTGAGCAGGCCTGTCTCGGGGTCGAGGTTCGTCCAGCGCTTTCCGGCCTCCATGATGCTGATCATGTTGCGATACTGGTACTTGGAGGTCTGTGTGTACATGATCTTGTTGGCATTGTACTCCTTATTGCCCACGCTGTAGTTGAAGTTGGCCACGAGGTCGAATCCGTAGGCGCGACCGGTGAGGCTGAAGCCTCCGAAGAAGTCGGGCTTCACGTTGCCGATGGTGGTGATGTCTTCGTTGCCAATCACGTTGTCCTGACCTTCGATGTCGGAGATGTTCTTGATCTTCAGCGAGCCGGGGCGAACCTTGCCCACCACGCCTGTGGCATCGGCCACGCCGGCCTTCAGCTTCCAGGTGTCGGTGGCAGCGTCGTAGCCCTCGAAGTCGCTCACCTCGTAGCGGCCGTCGCTCACGTAGCCATAGACTTCGCCTACGGAACCGCCTACGGCAATCCAGTAGTCATTGCCAATCTCGGTAGATGCCCAGTTGGTGTTCTTGCCGAAGTCCTCCATGATGCCAAGGGTCTTGATCTTCGACTTGTTCAAGCCCCAGTTGGCGCTGAAGTCAAGGCCGTAGTCTTTCTTGTTGAGGATGTGGTAGGTGAAGCTTACCTCAACACCCTTGTTCTCCGTCTTACCCAGGTTGCGGAACTGGTTGTCATAGCCCGTTCCCTGTGTGGGGAACTGGATGAGCAGGTCCTTGGTGGTGTTGATATAGCCTTCGATGGTACCGTTGAGCTTGCCTCCGAACACGGTGAAGTCAAGGCCGACGTTGCGGGTGATGGTGGTCTCCCACTTCAGGTCGGGGTTGGCCATCGTCTTCGAGGGTGCCCAGTAGTTGCTGATGCCGTTCACCCACGAGGTGGCCTTGTTCTCATACATCTGCACGAGCTGGCCGGTGGGGATGTTGTTGTTACCGGCAGTACCGTAGCTCACGCGGAGCTTCAGGTCGTCGAGCCAGTTCTTGGCGCCTTCCATGAATTTCTCGGAGCTCACGCGCCAGGCAATGGCGGCCGAGGGGAAGTAGCCCCAGCGGTTCTGCTTGGCAAACTTCGACGAGGCATCGGCGCGGAAGGTGGCGCTGAAAAGGTACTTGTCCTGGAAGTTGTAGTTCAGTCGTCCGAACCAGGAGAGCAGCTTGTCGTCGGCGGCGTATGAGTCGTCGACCGTGTAGGGCACGCCCTGCGACGAGAGCTTCCAGGCGGTGTCGGCATCATAGTCGACGGGGAAGCCATGCACGGTGTTGGTGTTGGCATGTTTCTTGGTGATGACATACTCATGGCCTACGAGCAGGTTGAGTGAGTGGTCTTCGCTCTTCAGTATTTTCTTGAAGTCGTAATTGGCCGTATTGGTGCTGCGGAAGCGGTGGCGGCTGGTGTTCACCAGGTTGATGGCGGGATGGTTCTGGTTCTCGTTGGCCGGCACATTCTTGATATAGTAGCAGGTGAGGCCCCAGAAGCGCTGGTCGTACTCCGTATAGTCGTCGTAGCCGAACTCAGCCTTCAGCTTCAGGTCGTCGATAACCTCCCATCCGAAGCTGCCGCCCATGTTCAGGTTCTTGCGCTCCTTCTTGCGGTCGTTGTCGGCGGCTGCCGTCACGGGGTTGTAGAGGTTGCCCAGGTCATCGTCGGTACCGGCTGTGGGGTCGAGGTTGGCCAGGGGGATGGGGGTATAGATGACCGAGTAGGCCAGTCGGCGGTCGGTGTCGTAGGCACCCGTTGCCTCGTTGGCGCCACCGCCGCGTATGTCGGTGATGGAGTAGCGTGCCTGCAGGTCGAATGTGGTGCGCTTCGAGGGCTTGGTATTCAGCTTGAGCGAGAAGTTGTCGCGCTTGAAGCTGGAGCCGATCATGATGGCCTTGTCGTTCATGTGGGCATAGCCGAAGGCATACTTCACCGTCTCAGAGCCGCCGTTGATGTTGATGTTGTGGTTGAAGGTGTGGCCGGTGCGTCCGAAGGTGATGTCCTGCCAGTCGTTTTCCTCGATGTCCTTATAGAGGTCGATGTCCTGATAGTTGCCGAAGTAGTCAGTATAGGACGAAATCTTCTCGGGATTGTTGCTGTTCTTCAGCAGGGCCAGCTCATACTGCCAGTTGGCATAGTCGTAGGCGCTGA
>Ga0310786_10009703_pt1 | contig 12172 bp, 10 predicted proteins | sample AusTroGonzalo_MG_FD_203881 | JGI IMG/M metagenome (GOLD analysis project Ga0310786, IMG submission 203881) | Bovine rumen microbial communities from tropical cattle in Woodstock, Queensland, Australia - Gonzalo_03 (v2) (version 2) | ecosystem: Host-associated > Mammals > Digestive system >...
TCGAGGATACTGTAATTCGAATACGACAGCATGTTCTGCGCCGTCTTCATCTTCGCGCCGATAATGAACTCGCTTACTTTCATGCCCGTCTCGTTCGCAAACAACCTCGAAAAGTACTCGGGATTTAAGGACTCGTTCTCAGCAAGCTGCTTCACGGTAATGGGGCGGTTTAAGTTGTTGTATATATAGTCGATCGCGCGCCTTACGTGAATACTTACGGCGTCATTCTTACGCACCTCGCGCATTCTGGTGGCGTAGTCTATCTGCATCTGGGCAATAAGGTCTACAACCTCTTCTACACTCTTCGCTTCGTCCGCTTTATTGATATAGATATCACTTAATGTATATGCGGTGTTCATGTCGAGACCGCCGTCGATGCACTGCCTGCTTATTACTGCAGCAGAAGATACAAGATGATAGATGGCGTTACGGAGAGGATCCTTCGAGAGCATGCCTCGCCCGTCGTTGCCGTTAAGGAAGTTGTTACGGGCTATCTTGAAACGGTCTCTTACGGCTTCTACATTGCCGTTCCTGATACGATTATACTGTCCGAATTCTGCGACGTGATCAGCTCTTACGAACTCTTCTTCACGCTGTACATAAAGTCTGTAATCCAACATGCGATCAGTATCCATAACTCCGTACACACTCCTTTCAATTTCACATTCTAGACTAATTTTCACATTTTCGCCACATTTGGTCAGAAATTTGTAAAAAATATCTAATTCTCGACAAATTACCTTCACAATGTGTTGTAGGATTTGATTATCAAATTGAGGAGGTACGGTAAATGAGATCACACGACGATATGCTTTTGGAATCTGTTTTCAAGTCTGAAGTAGCACTAACCCCCCAGTGGCTCAGGCTCTCGAGAACCAAGAAACTGATCACATACGTCACGGAAACAGCTCTGATCGGAATGATGCTGTATTCGATGTCCCCTGAATCAGGATCATTCATATCAAAACCGCTGGCTCTGGCTGTTCTTACCCCATTTGCCGTACTCCTCCCTATATGGTTCATTAAGGCTTTACGTGAGGAGATCAAAGCTTACGAGACAGCCTCTTATATAGTCGAACAACGGAAGAAGAAGGAAGTAACCAAATACGCCAACCACGTAGATTACTGCGATGCAGAAGACTTTAAGCCCATTATCACCCAGCCTGCCAGATTCTGTCCCCACTGCGGATTCGTATTAACCCCGGGAGAGAATTCGTGCAAGACATGCGGAAGGTTCAACATCTGGAAGAATAGGAATGAAGACATGGAGGTTCTTATGAAGAAGCAGTTTAAGCGCAAGGCCGGTTTTACACTTATCGAGACGATTCTTGTAATCGCCATCATCGTCATTCTGGTTCCGCTTCTGTTGTTCGGAGCCACAGGTTATCTGAATAAGGCTCATAACGCCGCAGCGTCGATGAGCATACACAACTCCAACGTCCAAACAGCTGCAGCAGAGATAGAAGATGCCATTTAACAGTGTTACAAAATCAATAAAGGCGGGGCCTCCGGGCTCCGCCTTTATTATTTACTCAGATTAATTACTTATCCGATTATTACTCGAACAGCTGCAGATGAGAAGCCTCAACTACTCTCTGATCGTCAAGGATGATGTAATTTCCGTCAGTTGCTACACCGTTTACGATGCTTCCCTGAACAAGATCTCCGCCTGATGTCTGAACATCATTGCCGGACCATGTGATGCAGTCCTCGATTACCTCGTACATAACAGGCTCACTGAACTCTGTGTAATTATCCTCAGCAAGAGGAACTCCTGTGGGGAATGCATCAGCTGTCTGTGTGTCACCTGCAATAACCGGAGCGAGAGCTTCCTCTGTGGGAGCTGCTGTCTCTACTGCAACAGGTGCCATTGTCTCAGCAGCTGTTGTCTCAACTGCCTCCTCGCTTCCGCAGCCTGCGATAGCTGCTGCTGCGATAAGAGCTACTGTAAGAATAACTGTCTTCTTCATTTTCATTCTTTCCTATTCCTTCCTTTTATTCTTCATCAAGCTTCAGAACGCTCATGAACGCTTCCTGCGGGACCTCAACGGAACCTACCTGACGCATTCTCTTCTTGCCTTCCTTCTGCTTTTCGAGAAGCTTTTTCTTACGGGAGATATCACCGCCGTAGCACTTCGAGGTAACGTCCTTACGGAATGCCTTGATGGTCTCCCTGGCTATTATTTTACCACCGATGCACGCCTGTATCGGAACCTCGAACTGCTGCCTCGGGATATTCTCCTTAAGCTTCTCCGCCATGCGTCTTCCTCTCTCGTACGCCTTGTCAGCGTGCACGATGAATGAGAGCGCATCAACGGGGTCGCCGTTAAGCAGTATGTCGAGCTTTACAAGCTTACTCGGCTGGTAGTCCGCCATCTCGTAATCGAGTGACGCATAACCTCTGGTCCTCGACTTCAGTGCGTCGAAGAAATCATAGATTATCTCATTAAGCGGCATCTTGTAGCGGAGCACTACACGTGACTCGTCAAGATACTTCATATCCACGTACTCGCCGCGCCTGTTCTGGCACAGCTCCATGATGTTGCCGACGAACTCCTTAGGCAGGATGATGTCCGCGAATACGATCGGCTCCTCCATGAAGTCGATCTCGGCAGGATCCGGCATGTTAGTAGGGTTGTCTACCTCGAGCACTGTGCCGTCAGTCTTGTGGACCTTGTAGATAACAGAAGGTGCCGTGGATATAAGGTCGAGGTTGAACTCGCGCTCGAGTCTCTCCTCGATTACTTCGTAGTGAAGAAGGCCTAAGAATCCGCATCTGAAGCCGAAACCCAGAGCCGCGGAAGTCTCTGCCTGGAATGAGAGCGCTGCGTCGTTAAGCTGCAGCTTCTCGAGAGCATCACGAAGGTCGCCGTAACGCGCACCGTCCACAGGGTAGATACCGCAGAAAACCATCTGCTGTATTCCCTTGTAGCCCGTAAGAGGCTCGGCAGCGGGGTTCGTCGCGGAAGTGATCGTGTCGCCCGGCGCCGTATCCTTAACTGACTTGATCGAAGCGCAGATATAACCAACTTCGCCCGCGAGCAGCTCCTTGGCAGGCACGTACTGTCCGGGATGGAAGTAACCGAGCTCGGTGATCGCGAACTCCTTGCCTGTGTGCATCATGCGGATGGATTCGCCTGTCTTGATGGAACCCGCGCGCACACGAACAGACGCGATAACACCCTTGTAGGGGTCGTACTTCGAGTCTACTACCAGAGCTCGAAAAGGTTCGTCCTCAGGATCACTCGGTGGCGGCAGGTACTTTACGATACCCTCGAGTACCTCTTCTATACCGATGTCGTTCTTAGCCGAGATAAGAGGCGCATATGAAGCGTCGATTCCGATGTCGTCTTCGATCTCTTTACGAACTTCCTCGGGACGTGCCGCGGGAAGGTCGATCTTATTGATTACCGGAAGTATCTCGAGGTCTGCATCGACTGCAAGATAAGCGTTCGCCATAGTCTGGGCCTCTACACCCTGTGATGAATCGACGATAAGGATCGCGCCGTCGCACGCCTTAAGTGAGCGGCTTACTTCGTAGTTGAAGTCGACGTGTCCGGGAGTGTCGATCAGGTTAAGAGTGTATGTGTTGCCGTCCTTGGCGGTATACTGCATTCTCGTCGCCTGAGACTTGATCGTGATGCCTCTTTCTCTCTCGATATCCATGTTATCGAGGATCTGGCTCATCATGTCTCTCTTCTCTACTACACCCGTATGTTCGATGATACGGTCGGCAAGTGTCGACTTACCGTGATCGATGTGCGCGATTATGCAGAAATTTCTAATCAGTTCCTGTCTGTTCATCTTCACCTTTTGCTAGTTAATTATAGGAATGAGATCGCGTTGAAAGGATAGATGATAACGAATGCTATTCCCTTGATGCGATCAGCGGAGAAGGGTCCGAGTGTACGTGAGTCGTTACTTACCGGACGGTTATCTCCGAGGCAGTAATACTCGTCGGGTCCGAGAGTGATCTCGTTGTAGCCTCTCTCCATTCCCCAGCTCATGACATAAGTCTCTACGCTGGCGTCGATATAAGACTCGTCGAGCTGATAGAAATCAGCAGCGCCTACTTCTCTGATGTAGACGTGACCGTCAGCGATCCTGACTGTCTCGCCCGGCAGTCCGACGATTCTCTTGATGAGATACTCCTCGTGGTTGTATCCCTCCATATCCTCGCCGTCGAGAATTACGATGTCGCCTCTGTGGAAGTTGTCGAAGTAGGTCGATACCTTATCAGCCATTACGATATAACCGTTTCTTAAGTTAGGCACCATCGAATCGCCGTAAACGTTATCCCTCTGAACAACGAATACAACGAGCAGGATTCCTACCAGAACACCGATCGCTATCGCGATAAGCCAGTCGAGAACAGCAGAGATGATTGCATTCTTTCTGTCTGCGGGCTTTACTTCAACAAACTCACTCTTATCGTGCTTTTTCATTTTCCCTAATCCCTTATTCTTCTGTTAGTCCATTACCAGATTCTCGTTGTCTTCGTCCTGCTGGTCCATCTCACTTACCTCGATGCCGAGCTCGTTAAGCTGAGCAACAGCAACAGGAGAAGGAGCATCTGTCATCAGGTCAGAAGATGTCTGAACCTTCGGGAATGCGATAACTTCTCTGATGGATCCTGCACCTGTGAGGAGCATTACGAATCTGTCGAGACCGATAGCGAGACCGCCGTGAGGAGGTACGCCGTACTTGAATGCATCGAGAAGGAATCCGAACTGCTCCTGAGCAGACTCTTCGGAGAAGCCTAAGAGCTTGAAGATTCTCATCTGCAGTGCTCTGTCATGGATTCTGATAGAACCGCCTCCGAGCTCGCATCCGTTCAATACGATATCGTAAGCCTTGGATCTTACATTGCCCTGATCGGACTCGAGGTTGTCGAGGTCCTCATCCATGGGGCATGTGAAAGGATGGTGCATTGCCATGAATCTTCCCTCTTCGTCCGACCATTCGAACATGGGGAACTCTGTAACCCAGCAAAGCTTGAAGTCATCCTTCTTGATAAGGTCGAGCTTAGCAGCTGCTGCAAGTCTGAGCTGTCCGAGCGAATCGTGTACAACCTTAAACTTATCAGCAACGATGCAGATAAGGTCGTCTGCTGTAGCGCCTGTTGCGGAAGCCAGAGCAGCGATGTCTTCAGGCTGCATGAACTTGAGGAATGAACCTCTGGGCTGCTCGGAAGGGACTACCCATGCCATACCCTTTGCCTTGTATGTCTTACATACTTCGCCGAGTGCGTCGATTTCTTTTCGAGAGAAGGCAGCACCGCCGGGGATAACGACAGCCTTGATGAGACCGCCCTCAGCGATAGCATTCTGGAATACTACGAAGTCGAGTGTCTTAGCCCACTCTGTGATGTTCTGAAGCTCCATGCCGAAGCGCAGGTCAGGCTTATCGGAACCGTAACGCTCCATAGCCTCGATCCAGGGCAGACGCTTGATAGGAAGCTCGATGTCGATGTTAAGAACATCCTTGAATACTCTTGCTACGAAGCCCTCTGTGATTCCCATTACGTCATCACAATCAACGAAGCTCATCTCGAGGTCCATCTGTGTGAACTCAGGCTGTCTGTCAGCTCTCAAGTCCTCATCACGGAAGCAGCGTGCAATCTGCATGTAGCGGTCGTAACCTGCGAGCATGAGAAGCTGCTTATAAAGCTGAGGTGACTGAGGGAGTGCGAAGAATGAACCCTTCTTTACTCTTGAAGGAACGAGATAGTCACGAGCGCCCTCAGGTGTGCTCTTACCGAGCATAGGTGTCTCGATCTCGAGGAAGCCCTTCTCGTCGAAGTAGTCACGAGCGGACTTAGCGATCTTGTGACGCAGGATCATGTTGTTCTGCATAACAGGTCTTCTTAAGTCGAGGTATCTGTACTTAAGTCTCAAGGACTCATTAGCTGTGTTGTCGTCCTCGATGTAGAACGGAGGAGTCTCAGCCTCGGAGATAATACGGAGGTCATCAACGTTAACCTCGATCATACCTGTAGGCATCTTCTCGTTCGGAGCGGATCTCAGAGCTACCTTACCCTTAACTGCAAGAACGAACTCGGATCTGATCTTGGATGCTTTGGTTCTAATATCTTCTGAACTCTCGGGAGTGATAACGAGCTGGACTTCGCCAGTTCTGTCTCTCAATGTGATGAATGTCAGACCTCCGAGGTCACGAGCCTTGTGGCACCAACCCATCAGTGTGACTTCCTTACCTACATCACTTTCCCTAAGTGTTCCGCACATATCTGTGCGCTTCATATCTGCGATTGATTCAGACATAATGATCTGCCTTTCTTATATGTACGCCCGCGCGGGCGCATTAATACAACAAGTCATTATATCATAATTAGTGAAAATGCTTGCAAGATTGGTTGGGTTAGGAGCGGTTGGCTGAACTTTTTTGCGATTTTTAAAATTTAGTACAGGTTTTTGGCCGATTTTGGGGCATTGGAGAGCTTATAGCAAGGATTCTGAGAGATTTTCAGGTCGATAATTGTACTTTTTCTTAGTTTTTCCAAAATAGTACAGAATTGAGCCTCATTTTCTGAACTAAATCCGGTTTTCTGGAAAATAGTACAAGAATGCCCATCCGTCAGGCCGTACTTAAGGGGTTAATCAAAGCTCAAACTGATAAAGGAGCATCGCGAGGACTGCGGGGCCTGCAGTCTCCGTGCGAAGTATTCTCTTGCCGAGGGTTACGGGCTTCGCGCCATTCTCGCGTGCGGCATCTGCCTCGCCGTCCTCGAATCCGCCCTCAGGGCCTATAAACACAGCAATCTCGCTGATCTCGTCTTTGTTGACTGAAGCGAGCGCCTCCTTCAGCGTCAGTCCATGCTCCTCCTCCCACGGGAAAAGCACAATATCCGCCGACTCATTCGCAGCCTTCACTGCATTCTTGAACGTTAAAGGCTCAGTAACTTCAGGGATTATGCCCCTTCCGCTCTGTCTTGCCGCTTCGAGTGCGATCTTCTGCCAGCGCTCGGTCTTCGACTTCTGTTTCTTCGGCTCATCGGGGCGTACAACACATCTTGATGAGAACACCGGAACGATCTTCGTGACGCCTAACTCCACGCATTTCTGGATCGTCAGTTCCATTCGCTCACCCTTGGAGACCGACTGATAAAGCGTGATCCTGAAAGGCGGCTCGGAGACTGAAGTGCACGTGTCTTTTATCTTGAGTGTGACTGAATTCTTGGAGACGGAATCAACTTCGCAGAGCGCCTCAACACCGCCGCCGAGAACGACAGTAAGCTCCTCTCCTTCTTTCATGCGCAGTACTTGTGAGATGTAGTGTGAATTGTCCTGGTCGAGGGTCAGGAAGCCGTCCTGAGCTTCTCTATCCTCCATGAAAAGTCTGGTCACGGATTACTTCCCCGAATCAGCCAGCTTATTCAAGTTATTGAGTCTGTCCTTCAGAGCCTGGAGGTCTGTGATGGACTGGTTTACCTTAGTATCAAACAGCAGTCTGGAGCTCGCGAGATTAGTAACTTCACCCTTAGGATCCTGTTTCTTCTCGATGTTGCTTGTTACTGCATGCTGAACATCTTCGTCAGCGGAAGGCGTGCTCATGAAGCGCGCGATATCTCTGATCGACTTACCGGGAGATACGAGAGACGAAGTAACGGGAACCTTAACTTCCTGCTCATCCTCGTGAGGCTCTTCCTGGTATCTGGGCTTGGATTCTGCGACGGGCTCGGCGGGCTTCTCTTCAACCTTAACCTCAGCCTTCGGTGCCTCGAACTTAGGTGCGGGAGCAGCTGCCTTGGGCGCTTCAGCCTTCTCCTCTTCCTTACCGCTTACAAACTCGAGAGCGAGCGTAGCAACAAGATTCGTAGGATTGCCGTCAGCATACTCGCAAGCGAGTGCTGTCAGGAAGCTGTACTTATCCTCATATCCGGCCTTAACAGGAACGGAATCTACCCACTGGTTCTTCGCGCCGTCAAAGAGAATATTCTGTCCGTCTGTGCGGTCGTCACCCTTAATAAATACAGCACAGCCATATACGTTGAAGATCTTCTTAGCAGCTCTTAAGAAATCGTTCTTAACTCTGCACTCGAATCCGCAGAAAGCTTCAGCTTCCATCGTGCTTACGACGAGGAAGTCAACGAACTTAAGAAGTCTGTCGGACAATACGGAATAAACATCACCGTCAACTAAGATCTCACCTTCTTCGGAGATCAGGGACGGGCAGCAGACAACGGGTGCTGTCTTGTTCTGCTCGAGCTTGTCGGCAACGTATGAGATTACATTAGGATTAGTGATAAAACCGATTCCCAGAGCCGCGAACTCACACTCGCCAAACGCGAAGTCGAGCATCTCGGAAACATCGTTCTCTTCTGAAGTATCGTCTTTATAGGAAATTCTAGGCACCACAGCAAGCGGATCAAGACCGAAGTCTTTGATCGTCGCGGTACATCTTAGTAAGTCAAAGATCGTACCTTCGACGGAATCCGAGATAGTTAAGACAGTTTTCACACGGCACCTTTTAGAATGTAAAATGATCATTGTTAGTTTTGCACAAAAAACTACCCCCTACAAGTGGCATCTTGACCATAAACCTGACATATATTTGTAAAATTTCACAATGGCAAATTACAGAACCTCGTAAAACCTACAAAAACCGCCCCCTCTCGGGAGCGGCTCATAATTAGAAATAATACCTTAAATAGGAAATTGTAATAATCGGCGGATCTTATTCGATCACGGGGAGGCTCGCGAAACCCTTCTCAAGGTCTTCGTCAGTCGGAATGAAGTCGTTCATCTTGCCTTCGTTGTAAGCCTGGTAAGCAGTCATGTCGAAGAAACCTGTACCTGTGAGGTTGAACAGGATCGTCTTCTTCTCGCCTGTCTCCTTGCACTTGAGAGCTTCGTCGATAGCAGCTCTGATAGCATGTGAAGACTCAGGCGCAGGCAGGATTGTCTCTGTCTTCGCGAAAAGCTCAGCTGCCTCGAACACCTTCGTCTGCTCTACAGCAACGGCCTTCATGTAACCGTCGTGGTAAAGCTGTGAAACGATCGGAGACATACCGTGATATCTCAGACCGCCTGCATGTGAAGGTGAAGGCATGAACTCGGAACCTAATGTATACATCTTAGCCAGAGGACATACATGACCTGTATCAGCGAAGTCATATGCATATCTGCCTCTTGTCATTGAAGGACAGGAAGCGGGCTCAACTGCGATGATCTCAGGGTTAGCAGCACCTGTGAGCTTATCTCTCATGAATGCGGACATGATACCGCCAAGGTTAGATCCGCCGCCTGCGCAACCGATAACTATGTCAGGATACTCATCAACCTTAGCAAGCTGGAGCTTAGCCTCCTCACCGATGATGGACTGGTGGAGTATAACCTGGTTAAGAACTGAACCCAATACGTATCTGCAGTTCTCAGTTGTTACTGCCTTCTCAACAGCCTCGGAGATAGCGCATCCGAGCGATCCGCCTGTGCCGGGGAACTTCTCGTTGATCTCTCTTCCGACCTTAGTTGTGTTGGAAGGTGAAGGAATGATATCTGCGCCGAATGTCTCGATGATGGACTTTCTGAAAGGCTTCTGCTCGTAGGATACCTTAACCATATAAACAGTGAGCGGGATGTTGTAGAAAGCACTCGCCATAGAGAGTGCTGTTCCCCACTGACCTGCGCCCGTCTCAGTTGTGAGTGAAGTGAGGCCCTGCTTCTTAGCGTAGTAAACCTGAGCTGCAGCGGAGTTAAGCTTATGTGATCCGGATGTGTTGTTACCCTCGAACTTGTAGTAGATCTTGGCAGGTGTGCCGAGAGCCTTCTCGAGCTGGTAAGCTCTGATAACCGGAGAAGGTCTGAAGATCTTGTAGAACTCCTGAACCTCTTCAGGAATATCGATATATCTTGTATCGTTGTCGAGTTCCTGCTTGCACAGTTCCTCACAGAAGATAGGTGTCATCTCCTCGAGTGTCAGGGGCTTGTGCGTGCCGGGGTGAAGCATCGGTGCGGGCTTAGTCTTCATGTCCGCACGGACGTTATACCATTGTGTAGGCATCTCATCTTCAGTCAGAAAAATTCTCTTAGGTTCTTTTGCCATTGTAGGCCTCCTTTCTTAACGTCGGATGCAATAAAAAATCCTGTGCCTAAAACTAGACACAGGACAGAATCTACTGCGGTACCACCTGATTTGACTGCTTTATAAGTATAGTATTTGCAGTCCACTCATTTCATGTTCCGACAAACATGCTCTGCTGATAACGGAAGAGTTCCCGTCGGGCCATTTCCTGCCCGCCCTCACGAGGTCCATTCATTTTCCCGCCCGTGCCGCGCTTCCACCATTCGCGACTCTCTATGTTTACGGACTGTCGGGTCAATTACTATTCCCCGTTCATCGGTTTACGTGTATGAATATATCCTTTTGTGGGGAGAGTTGTCAAGGATGGGTGTGGTGGGGGCGCCTGAACGTACTATTTTTCTAATTCTGAAATTCCGTACATAAATACCCTTCAAATTCTGAACTTTTCTGAGATTATCCAAAATTAGTTCAGAAAAACACCCCAAATTCCCACCCAAGGGGCTCAAACCCAGTATTTTCAGCAATTTTCATTCCCAAACCCTGAACTTTTTCCCTATTTTTCCAATTTAGTACATTTACATGTCTCAAGGTCCTATAATCACAACATGGATAGGGACATTATCGACAACAAATTGAACGCCAGATATACAAGGCTCAACAATCTGACAGCTTCAATCGAGAAGAAGCTGCTTAATCTGCCTGAAGGCAAGCTGAGGATTAAGAACCAGGGCAATTCCACGTATTACTACTACGTGGACAAGGAAAGCACCGGCAATGGAACACTGATTAGTCCGACAAACACCTCAATGATCATAGGTCTCGCCCAGCGGTCTTACCTTGAGAAAGTCTTAAGTGCTGCCTACGATGAGAAGAAACTCATAGAGCGTTTCATGAAGCGATTCCCCAACCCGTCAGTAGAACAGGTCTACGAGCATCAGCACCCAAGCAGGCAGAAACTCATCACACCGATCATTCTCCCTGACAACGAATACCTCGAGCAGTGGTTAAACGAGCCCTACATTCACAAAGGTTTCGACGAAGGAATGCCCTACTATGAGACGTTGAACGGCGAGCGAGTCAGATCGAAGTCTGAAGCTCAGATCGCGGATCACTTAAGGGCGAAGAATATTCCGTACAAATATGAATGTCCGCTGATAGTCGGAAATCAGACTTTCCATCCTGACTTCACGATACTTAGAATGAGTGACCGTAAAGAGCTTTACTACGAACACTTAGGAAGAATGGGCGATCCGGACTACGCCAGACGGAACATCAACAAGCTCAATAAATACGCCCTGAACGGCTACATCCAGGGCGTCAATCTATTCACTACTATGGAGTCTGCCGAATGTCCATTTGATGTTAGAACTCTCGACAGATTGATCGACAATAACTTCTATTAAGTCATATCATTCAGATCACTCGGGTTAGGAAGATTCATCGCGGCGAGGACTCTGTCGGCATCCGTCTCTTCATACGTACAATCTTCGAAATACACTTCGACTAACATTACCGTATCTACTGAATAATATAAAGCGTAGTAAATATAGTTTCCGTCTTCAGAAAGGGGATCCTGCATAAGGCCGTCAGTATTGGCCATAAGCATGTAATAACACCAGCCGTCCTCATCCAACTCATCTGTAACAGCCGTATTTCCGTATACAGATGAACGAACTTCGCTCGTCAAAAAACCATACACATAATCATAAGCAACAGACGCATCGTGTTCACTGTTGAATTTGATCATCTTCATACGAACGAGTATGGGATCATACAGATGCTCTTCGCCCGGCTCACAAATGACATAAGCACTGTATTCTGAGAAATGTCCGCCGAGCAGTGTGGCGGTTGCACCGGTTATATGGTCATGAGAAGTGTATTTGCATCCGGCATCTTCGAGAGCCTGAACGAATTCGTCTATGCTTAACTCGCTGGCACGTTCATCTTCGGAAGATCTGATACTGCATCCCGCAAGCGAAGCCGCCGCTATCACAACAGCCAAAGTCTTCTTCAACAGTCTGCGCATCGTCATCTTCAGATTAAGACTTAACATCGCGCCACCTCGCAGATATCAAAAGAATTTGCTTATATTATCCTTGCTTACATCAATAAACACAAGTCTTAATAATCT
>Ga0310786_10009704_pt1 | contig 12172 bp, 14 predicted proteins | sample AusTroGonzalo_MG_FD_203881 | JGI IMG/M metagenome (GOLD analysis project Ga0310786, IMG submission 203881) | Bovine rumen microbial communities from tropical cattle in Woodstock, Queensland, Australia - Gonzalo_03 (v2) (version 2) | ecosystem: Host-associated > Mammals > Digestive system >...
TATCTTCGGGTTATGAGCCCGACGAGATACCGTTTCTCTACCCCGCATTAGATTTGGGAAACCAGGATTCGAACCTGGACTGACGGAGTCAAAGTCCGCTGTCCTACCGTTAGACGATTTCCCAATGTTGTAAGTGTACTAAAAACGTCCATAAAGCAATGGACACTATTCAGTATAAAAATTTTTAGATAGATTTCAAGATGAATTTTTGTTAATTTTTTTGAAAAAAGCCAGATGAAATTCATCCGGCTTAAACATGCAAAAATAACGTAATAAATTTAGGGTTTGTAGCTAAAAGCAATTTTTTTATCTTCATCTGAGACAGCAACTTTTTGCATTTTTTCTACAATTTCTTTGCGATGTCCTTTGTGCATGGAGTACAAAAGGTACTGACAATCTTTGACGGTCTTGGCGTGGCCAATAAAATCTTTTTGCCAAGCTATACGATCATCATAGCCAAGAGTGTGGTAGTACTTGATAGCTTCAGCAAATGTTGATACAGAAGATTTTAGAAGCTCTTTGAACGTGGCTTTTTCTTCTTCAGTTAGGCCACTTAAATCTTTGCAGATTTGGAACCATTCTTCAAATTTAAAGAATTGCCTTGCTAGAGGTTCATCTTTTTGGAATACACGTGTGAGCATCCAACTGTTGTTTTGAATCTTTTTGAGATTTTCAGCGTTTGGTGCAGTTAAAAATAAATCTAATGCATTCATAACATACAATTTTTTGGGGTTTTGTAATTGGCTATTTTTTTGGATTAATTTTTTTGAGTAGTGGCTTTTAAGCAATCTTTTACGATGGCTTGTTCTCTGATATCCAAATCAGTTACTTTTTTATCTATCAGAGACCATTCGTTGTGGCCAAAGAATTCTTTTGCAAGATCTTCGTCTTTGCGGAACACTTTGGCTAACAAATACTTGTTGTGTCGGATTGGTTTAAAAGTTTCATCACATGGATTCGCCAAGAAATTTTCAATTACATTGTACATATTGTCCTCCTTTTTTAAGTTGTTTTTATTTTTGTGGTGTGCATTATATATTTAAGGTATGCTTTTTCAACGAAAATTTTTGTTAAGAAATTTAAAAAAATTTTCCCCAAAAAAATCACTTTTTCAAGAAAGTCCGAGAACCTGCCTATCACAGCTCAAAAAAAGTCCTCAGAAATTTGACAAATAAAAAATTCTGTATATAATTGGATTGTCTTGAGAAGATTTTATATGTCTAAATATGTTGGACAAATCCCCCTTTGTCCCCCTTTATCAAGGGGGAGAAGAATAGGGAAATTCCCTCTCTGTTAGGAGAGGGTGCCCGAAGCTTGCTCAGCTATGCTGAGGGCGGGTGAGGTTGCATACACTACATTTATTCTTTAAAACAAAAACATGAAAAAGAAAAAACTATTAACTCTAGTAGTAGCGACAGCTATAGCAGGGACAACAATGCTATGAGTCACAAGTGCATATGAAGTGACTTATCATCCAGAAGCAAATGTTTCGTACACATTAAATTGAAATGAAAATTTTACAGGAGGAGTAATCACAATCACAGATTGAAATGAAACTTATACGATCATGGATCGTAATCTATGAGCGACAAGTACAGGTGTGGATTCAAGTGATTCATATTGATACTATTTCCAGTGGTGAAATAATTATTGATTTTCAAGTGATCCAAATGCATCAATAACAACAAGTAGCGAACAGGTAGATGCAAGTGGATACGGACCATGAAATTATTATTCAAGTAGTATATTTCTAACATCAAGTCCATGGGATAGCTCAAATAACAATAATCTCCGATGATGAGAGGATGGGACATATGAAGCGATGCAATGACCATGTCCAGAGTGATATCATGTACCAAGTAGTGGAGAATGGCTTGGATTGTCGACTATGTTGTGATATAATGGAACTTCTACTAGTTATGCATCAAAAAAGGCAGCAAATAGCTTAAGAAATGAATTATATCTTCCTTTCGCTGGTTTCCGAAGCTACTCGTCTTTTGGTGTTAACTATCAGGGTACATTCGCGCGCTATTGGTCGTCTGCCGCCAGCGTAACCTTCAGTTCAGTTGAGCTCACCCCTCAGAATGGAAGCGACCGCTCCTCCGGTTTCTCTGTGCGCTGTTTTAAGAATTCCCCATACTCTACCTCAGACCTTCCTAGCGAAGGTGGGGAGCCACAAGTAATAGTAAATATCGCAGAATTCAACTGATGACAAAATACATGTAGTGGGTCAAACTTTATCTTTGAAAATATCGTAGCATGAACAAGTACAGGGACACATACACTTTCATGAGTATTTCAATGTGCATTTGGAAATGGAAGATCAAGTAGTACAGTGACATTGCAGTTGAGTGGAAATTTAGTAGCAGATGGAGATAGAGTAATTTCTGGATCAAACTTGATGATGAAAAATAGTGAATGGACAGTATCACCAGTATGATTGAAATTTGCAAATACATTGATTGATACATGGAGAGCATTGACAGCTACACAGACATTATTCCAGAAAACTGCAAATTTGATATGAGTAGCATCATGAGTAGTAGAAGTACAGTTGACAGTACCATGATGAACACCAGATGGAACATATAATTGAGTATTAGTTTTGACATATTAAATCTCCCCCAACCCCCTCTTTGTCAAGAGGGGGCTTTTTTTGTTAAAAATAAACTTGAAAATAAAAAGGAAAAATGTATTTTAAAGGTCGAGCATATTTTTAGTATGCCAAAAATTACACCTAGTTTAGTATTATATTTTAATTTTTTATTGAGTTTTACAATGAAAAAAGGGATTCATACAGAGTATTACAAAGATGTAAAAGTTCAATGTGTATGTGGAGCTGAATTTACTGTAAATGCTACAGTTCCTGGACCAATCAAAGTTGAAACTTGTTATCAATGCCACCCTGTATTCAATAAAGACAGAGTAGTTAAAAAAGTTGTAAAAGGAAGAATGGAAAAATTCTTGGAAAAACAGAGCAAAATTGATGCTATGAAAAAATAGATATTATTTTTTCTGTAGTACTTTTATCTCCAAAAATAGGGTATGATCAGAAAAGCTATTATCAAAAGAAATATAAACACTTCTGAAATTCATCATGTTGTAGGGCACAATGGAAGTGTTTTTTTTAAAATTTTATTCAAATACTTTTGCTATTTGGCAGTATTGTTGTTGATATTTTTGCTATTAGATAGATATATTGCTCGGCCATATTTGAGATGGATTTTTGCTGGATTGTGAATGATTTTGTTTGCAAAATTTTGTATAGATTTTTGTGATATATATTTGGATTGTATTGTGATGACAGATACTTGAATTACATTATATTTGCGAGAGTGATTATTGGAGTACAAGACGGATCATTTTGATTGGGGTACGATTGAAACTATATCATTTAATCAAAAGTGATTTTGGGATAAATTGTTTATGAAATGAGATGTCACTATTACATTAGATCATTGAATAGAATATCCATTTGAAGATATTTCAAATCCAAAGAAACAAGTAGATAAGATCCTAGTTTTGAAAAATCGTTTTTCTGTTCCTGTGGAGCCAAAACAAGATGATTCAGAAATAGAATGAAAAAAATTTGATATATTAGTTGAAGCACTTTGAGAGGTTGTGAAAGATTACATAGATAAGGATAACGATAGTTATTAATTATTTGCGTAATTTTGAGCGATTTCGGTCTAGAATAGTATTTTTAAAATAAAAAATATAAAAATGGAGAGAATACTAAAAATGTGAGATGTGACTTGGTTTCATTGTTCAAATCCATCTGAAAAAGATATAAAAGAGTTGGTTGAAAGATATGATTTACATGAAATTATTGAAGAGGATATTTCAGAGGTAAATACACAGGATAAGGTCGATGTTTATGATGACTCAATATTTTTGGTATTGCATTTCCCAAAATTTAACCAGTGAACAAAAGCGTATTATAGTAATGAATTTAATATTATTTTGTGAAAAAATTTTATAATCTCTTTGACAACTTATGAGACAAATCATATTGAAGAAATTAGAAAAGATTATATGGAAGCATTAGAAAATGGAAAAGAAGATTTCAAGATGTCTCCATATTACGTATTGTATATGATGATTGATGTGATGTATGATAAGGTTTTGTGAGCACTTACAAAATTTAAAAAAGATTTAACAGTATTGGAAAATAATGTATTTTCATCTTCCAAAATGGATGAAAATTTGATTAGATCATTAATGATAAAAAAGAGAAATGCTATAAATATGAAACATATAATGTTACCACAGCAAGAGTTGCTTGTAGAAATATGAAAACTTTCAGAAAAGATGTACCACTGAGATTTGGATGTGTATTTTGAGGACTTGGAATTTAAACATGATAAAATTATGAGTAATATCTCTATTGTGACTGAAAGTACAGATACATTGTTTGATTCTTACAATACGGTTATGACTGTAAAAACAAATGATATGGTTTCAGTTTTGACGATTGTAACTGTAGTTATTTGAATTATGACTTTTTTGACTTGATTATATGGTATGAATGTATGATTACCTGGACAAGATTTTCCTTATACGTTTCTAATTCTTCTTTGAATTATGGCATTGTTGTGATGAACACTATTGTTTATTTTTAGAAAAAAATCGCGATTATAAATTAGCTAAGAATTTTTGTACATTTTCTATTTGGGAGTCTTTTATACTGTGTACTTTATAAGATATTTTCCCTAATTTTTCTTGGTATTCGGCAAATAGATTATCTAAATCTTCTTGTTTGCGAATTGGTCAATCTGGTCCATCTTGATCGTAGAATTTTCAATTATAATCCAAAAAGGCAACATGTTGACTTTTTCATTCTTCATCAAAGATTTCAATGATACTAAATCATCATAATATATTTATAATGTTTTCTGTTGTCTCATAAATTTCATCATCTAATTTTCATTCTTTGATGGTTTTTCAGTATTCCATATCATCTTCGCATTTGAAAAAATCCTCATCACTATTGTGTAATCATGCGTATACAAATCAGTAACAATTACTTGAAAACTCTTGGTTATCAATCATTATTGTGTAATTAAAAATATAAACTGCTTACTTGTATTATAGATAAAAAATCTAAAAAATGAAATATTAAGAGAAATTAAGTGTTGACAAAATTTTATAATTACATATATTATACAAAACAAAATGGCAAATTTTTTGGTATATGAAAAAGAAAAAGAAAGCAGAGGTGGAAATCGCTTATGATAGTGAAATCTTCCAAAGGCTTGATCAGAGCCTAAAATCTGGTCTATCTTCGAACACATCCAGATTGCTCGCAAAATTGGCGGAAGGCTTAGTCGCAAGGAAAATCGTCAGTAAAACTGGTAAAATTGCGGCAAACCGGGAATCTGGTTTAGCTTACCTTGAAAAGGTATTACCTTACATGTCGTTTAGGGATTTTGCTATTTTGGAGGCAGACCCCGAAGGCTTTGTTAGGAATTTCGTTTTTTCGCCAAGTGATAGAAAAGTTTCGCTTGTGACGTATTTGCAGAGTCAAGATGTTTTGGATGAAAAGTTTAATCTCTATTCTAATCTTGGATGGAAGGGTGACAGCTCAGAAATCTTTGATGAATTTTGGGAACAATATGAAATGTCTCCATTCCAGCTTATCGACAAGTATATTGCTGTGGAATTTTGGGGTGATGTTCGAGAATGATTTAGGGGCGATTCGCCCCTTTTTTTATATAAAAAATTTTTCAATTTGTGTTGCTTTTTGCAATCAAAAAAATATAAGAATATGCAGGCGTTTTATGCTCCCATAGTTCAGCTGGATAGAATAGCCCTCTCCTAAGGGGCAGATACAGGTTCGAGTCCCGTTGGGAGTAATCTTGGACATTTCGGTCGGAATTATTGGATTGAAGCTGATAATCTGACTAATTTGTCTATCGTATTTTTATCTTTTTAATTTATTATCATGGCAGAAAAAAAGACTGTTAGTCAATTTCAAAGACATGACAAAGACACTTGATCTCCAGAATTTCAAGTTGGATTGTTGTCTGATGAAATTACTGTGCTTCAAAATCATTTACAATTACACCCAAAAGATTTTGATGCAAAGAGATCTTTGTTGAAAAAAGTAGCTAAAAGGAGAAATCTACTAAAGTACATCAAAAATGCTGATGTAGATTCTTATTCAAAGGTTTCAAAGAAAGTTGGTGTAAGAGTTTAATTTATTCAATAACATATCAAAATGTGATCAGACTAAATTAAATTTATTTTTATTTTTTTAAGTTTTATATTATAATGGATTTAAAGGCATTCTCTCAGTGAATTCACAACTGAGAAATCAAAGTTCCTTTGATAAAGGAATGAAACAAAATTAAATGAGTAATTTTAAAAAGTATAGACAATGGTGTATTAGTTGACTGTGATAATGGAGCTTTTACATGAATAATCTTATCAAAAGAAGTAAAAGAATTGGAGAGAAGTCATTATGATTTGGCACCAGGTAGAGAAATTGAATTAGAAGTTGTAAATCCTGATATTAGACATGAAGATGGATACTACATCGTTTCAGTTACAAAATTATTACAATACGATGTATGGAAATCTATTCTTGCAAAATTCGAGAAAGATGAAATCATTACAGTAATACCTACAGAAGCAAATCTTTGATGATTGCTTATAGATATGCACGGTATCAAATGATTTATTCCTTTGTCTCAATTAGCTCCTATACATTATCCTAGAGTAGAGGATTGAGATCAAGAAGCTATCTTTGATAAATTATTGGATTTAATCTGAAAAGAAATAGCTGTAAGAATCATCAATATTGACGAAGATGAAAAGAGAATAATCTTGTCTGAAAGAGAAGCACTCAAAGAAGAGAGAGAAAAAGTATTGAATGAACTTGAAGTTGGAAAAGTATTTGATTGAGTCGTTTCATGAGTATCTTCTTACTGATTATTTGTTACAATTGGAGGTACAGTAGAGTGATTAGTTCACATTTCAGAGATTACTTATGGACACGTAAACAATATTGATAGATTAGGAAAAATCGGTGATAAAATTAAAGTTAAAGTTATTGGACTTGAAAATGGAAAGATTTCACTTTCATCAAAGAAATTGAAAGAAGATCCATGGACAGAATTACCAAAGAAATACAAAGTATGAGATATTATCGAGTGAGAAGTTGTTAGATTTGTACCATACTGAGTATTTATCAGAGTATTTGATGATATCAACTGATTAGTTCACTTAAGTGAGCTATCTCAAAAATCAGTAAATAATCCAAATGAAGTTGTTAGACTCGGAGAAACTGTAAAAGCTAAATTGATATTATTGGATCCAAAAAATAGAAAGATCTGATTAAGTATGAAAGATTTGGATTCAGATACTCCTGCAGAGTGAAAGGCTACTGCAAAAAAGACAACAAGAAAATCATCATCAAAGGGATTAGAAGATGTAGTAAAAAATTTAGAAGAAATAGCAGAAGACTAAGATATATAGTCGACAGTCGGCAGTCTGCGGTCAATAGTCAAAGAACTGTAGACTACAAATTGTCGCTTGTCGACTTTTTTTGTGCTCAGGTGGCGGAACTGGTATACGCGCAGCGTTGAGGTCGCTGTGGACGATTGTCCGTGGGGGTTCAAGTCCCCTCTTGAGCAAGTAATAATATTTAATTATTAATTCTTAATTACCATGTCTTTATTAGAGCAAATTCAAAAAGATTATCTTGCTGCAATGAAAGCTAGGGATGAAATAAAAAAATCAGCGTTAAATTATATTATAGCTCAAATTAAAAATAAAAGAATTGAACTTCAAAAAGAGGTTGAGGATTCTGATGTTATTAAAATTTTGAAAAAAGAGATAAAAGCTATTTGTGAGACTATTTGATTTTTAGAAAAGACAGACAAAAAAGAGGAGTTGGAGACTGAAAAACAAAAAAAAGTTATTTTGGAATTTTATCTTCCACAATGTAAATCAAAAGAGGAGACAAAAACTATTATTGAATGATTAATTTCAGAGCTTTGAATTACAGAATTAGCAAAACAGAGATGACAAATTATGTGAGCGATTAAATGAAAATATGGAGAAGAAGTTGATTGATCTATTGCAAATGATGTAATAAACGATATGTTAAAATAGTTGTTTTATTATTCAAATATTTTTGATGAAAATAAAAAATTTGAAATATTTACTTGTTCTGGTTCTTGTTTTTTTAGTTTCTAGTTCTGCTGTATTTTGAGCATGTGATCCAAATCCACCTGTGCCAGGTGCTTGTATAAATACAGTTTGATGAGCTTATGATAACAAGACACCAGTCTGATGAAGCTCATTAGTTTATTTAAAGATGTTTAACCTTACAAATTTATATTGTGATAGTACTGGTTATAATGATAGGAAAGCAGCTAGAGATAGGGTTATAGATATTCAAAATTCAATGAGAGGTAATAATTGTTTTAATGGTTGTCCAGATTGATTTTTTTGAAGCTCTTCTAGTAGTGCATTATCAAATTGTGCATCACAGTATTGTTCAACAAAGTGAGAAGGTTATCTTGCTCCAACGTTAAATGGTAATAATTTAGAATGTGATGCTTCTCATACATTAGAGGATTGAAAATGTTGTAAACCAGTTTCTAATCCAGAACCTGAGCCAGAAGTATGTGAACATCAGCCTGTTAATGGTGTATGTAGTGATTCATGATATATTTTGTCTTGAGATTGTTGTGTATTTGATTGTAGTCAGTGAAATAGTTGTTCTACATGAGAGATATGGAGCACATGATCTTGTAAATGTGTTTGTAATCCAAATGAAAAATGTTGCTGAATTCAATTGAATACAGTTGTGCCATTCATTTGAGATTGCATTGAGATGAATGTAGATTCTAGTAGATGAGATACTACAAGTGTAAATAGTGTGACAGCATTCCCGGTTTTGATGCAATGATTAATGAAAATATTGATGTCAGTGATAATGGTGTTTTCATTTTTGATGGTTATAGTGTCATGATTAATGATGACAGCATGAGCATTTAAAAGTAGTAGTTTTGATAAGTGAAAGACGATATTGAAAAATGTACTGATTTCATTGATATTGTTGTGATGTTCATGATTGATATTAAGTCTGATAAATCCAAGTTTTTTTGGGGGATAAAAAATATTTTAAATAGTAAAAGAAAAAGATGGTTGATATTAAATTAGAGTGAGAATGATTTTTGATAGAAAAAAAAGTTTTGTTTTGAGCAACACAGCCACATCCAGATTATGTAAATTTAGCACTGGAAGTATGAGAAGATGTAGTGACAGAAAGATTACCACATGCTATCATAGAATATCCAGGAGAATATGATATTATGTGAATTTGAGCAAAAGTATTTTTGTGAAAAGATAATAAATTGAATTATTTGCTAAATATAGGTTGAAAGAAAATTTGAATCATTCAGACACCAAAAATATTAGAAGAAGATGAAGTGACCTGAATGGATCGGTGGTTATATTTAGATGATGCAGTAGAAAAGAGATTAGATCAATTGGAGATGGTGTGAAAGAAATTGAAATTAGTAGTATCAGACTGACAATTAGAGATAGAGGAAAAATGAGATAATGCTAGTGATGAACCTACTGAAAAAGCTAAAAGTTCAGAAATGGAGGATGAAGAATAATTTAATATTATTCTAAAGTTTTTTGTAAGATAATACAGAGGATTATCTATTGACATTAAATATCTATTATATATACTTAGCCATACACCATGAAGTATTTTTCTGGTGTGTGAAAAAATTTATTAACCAATTAAACCGGCACAGCGGGATATCTGTGCAAATAAAAAAATGGCGAACAAAATTTTTGGATTGGTTAGTCTTGCGGATTTTCAAGGCTATCTCGAAAAGAAAATGTATTTGAAGGATGAGGAAAGGAAGGAGAAGGATGCTGCTAAACTTCCATCAATTCCAGTCATCATCAGAAGAGCCCTGTCTTATATGACAGGTTGTGCTTTTGATGATGTTAAGGTTGATAATCCCAATTTCCATGATTCTTCAACTTTCTCTTTTTTGAAAGACAAGGAGTATTTCCCTCTGATGTCAAAAAATGGTAAAATGTATAGAGGTTTTTTGATTTCTTTTAACGGAAAAACGGAAACCTTTGTCGGATTTGATGGTGCATTAAGATACCATCGAATGTTGTGTCACAATTTGGGGCTAGAGGAGGTCTCCGAGCTGCAGTTAGAACTACGTGGTTTGGAGCCGTGTTCCTCGCAATTGCAAGGAGTTCCTCAATTGAATGATTACGAAATGTATGTTGACAAAGGTGAAAGGAGAATCTGTTTTGGAAGGGACGGCAAGATGTATGCATACCCTATTTCGTTGCTTTCAGATAAAAGGCAATGGCCTATGGTTTTTGATTCCTATGTCAAGTCTTTTTCATCCATGGGATTCAAAGAGGTTGGTTGTGAAGAGGATAGCTTATTTAAAAAGTATGGCGTAGTAGAGCGGAAACCCTATGTTTTTATGGGGTAATTGACTAAATTTGAAATTTAACGTTCTGCATTTCGGTGTGGAACGTTTTTCTATTTACAAAAAAAACTTTACCTTTGAGTAAAGTCCTCACAATACTTAACTATTTTTGGAGATGGCCAGATTTGCACTGGCGTCTAAAAGACATAATCCGTAACGTCTACCACTATAGTTTATCTTTCGGCGGATAAACACGCACAGAGTTTGATATATTTAAAGCTATATCGGACTTTTTCGTCTTACTCACTAAGACACGCCCTACTAAATTTCGCCTTTGTCCTTAGTAGGAGTCTGGAACAAAGGTTAATACGATCGTTAAACTAAGCCATGTTGTAAACAAAAGCTTTTTTGTTAACGAAAGCCTTAGCTCTTGCTAAGAATCAGTTGTTGTTTGCATTTTTACATGCTGAGCGATTATTTTTGATTCGGTACGTTCATCGAATGGTGGCGATTATTGATTATGGAAATCTTCTATCGAATCTAAATTTCATCCCCATTTCAATAATACAATTATAAAAAAAAACAAAGCAATATCAATATAAAAGTTATTTATGAGTGCTTGAAATTTTGAATTCTATTTGTAATATATTTATTGTTTAATAAATTTTATTATTTTCATAATTTAGATGAAGGATAGATTATTAAATGAATTATCAAAAGGATGAATCCCAGATTTATCACTATTTGTACAACCTGAGGCATTGAAAGTTATGCCAGAATTACTAGATGATCTTTTGAATGAAGATAAAAAATGATTCCAAAATTTTTTGGCAATAAAAAATGAAGATTTAAAATTTGATGATATTGCATTTGATTCAAAATTTTTGTATTTATGGAGTATGTTAGATACTTTAATATCAATGGGAGATGATTCAGAATTGAGAAATATTGTTTTGAATTTCATCTGAAAATTCCAAGATTTTTGTAATGAGAGAGATTATTCTGTGGAATATTACAATAAATTAGTTTGGATGGATAAAAATATGGATCTTGATGAAGAACAAAAAAGGGTATTATACCTAGCTATTTCAGAATATAAAAATAGATGAATTGATTTACCCATTGAAAAACAAAATAAAATAAAAGAACTAAATAAGAAACTTGTTGAATTATGAGAAAAATACAAAAATAATTTAAAAGACGAGCAATTAGAATTTTCATATTATATACCTGATGATTCAAGTATAAAAGATTTGCCAAAATCTATTTTGGAAAAAACAAAATTAGCTGCATGAGAAAGATGATGATATCTTTTTGATGCAGATCCAAATAGTTTGATTGATTTGATCAGATATTGCACAGATCCTCAAATCAGAAAAGAAATATCTGATATACGTAATTTATGGGCTAGTAAATGAAAATATGACAATAGAGAAGTAGTTCTTCAAATTTTGAAGTTAAATGATGAAAAAGCAAAATTGATGTGATACAAAGATGCTTGATCTATGTTTTTGGTAGATACTATGGCAGGAACACCAGAAAGAGCGAAAGATTTCATATCAAAAATTTCAGCAAAAGCTCGTGGAAAAGCAAAATTTGAATATGAGAGATTGCAAAAATATTTTTGATTAGATGAATTAAAATATTATGATTTGCCATATTATTCAAGGAAATACAAAGAAGAAAATTATCAAATCGATGATGAAAAAATCAAAGAATATTTTGAATTTAATCATGTGCTGTCT
>Ga0310786_10009705_pt1 | contig 12172 bp, 10 predicted proteins | sample AusTroGonzalo_MG_FD_203881 | JGI IMG/M metagenome (GOLD analysis project Ga0310786, IMG submission 203881) | Bovine rumen microbial communities from tropical cattle in Woodstock, Queensland, Australia - Gonzalo_03 (v2) (version 2) | ecosystem: Host-associated > Mammals > Digestive system >...
CACCGGCTCTTTCCAGACCGGGTTCAACTACCAGCAGACATCCCCGCAGAACGCGCAGGCGACGCGCCCCTTCCAGCCGCTGGGCAATGCCCAGACAGGCGGACAGGCGCCGGTTGGTAATCCGTCCTTTACGGCGCAGCCACAGAATTACCAGCCCCTGTTCAACAATAACGGACAGGTGACGGGACAGACCGGGAGCTTCCAGGCAATTCCTCAGAATCAGGCCATGGTGACTGACGACCATGGCGTCCCCGGGTTCCTGAAGCGGAGAAAATAAAGCTTCCGGAGGATACCGGCGGGATCACCCGCCGGATTTTCCTTTGTAAACCGGGAACGGTTTTGAAAGATTACAACGGACAGGAAAAGAAGAAGAACCGTGAACGAAAACATAACAGTACAGGATAAAAAGAAAAGGCGGATCTGGACAATCATCTTTGTCCTGATCAATGTGGCGGTAATCGCCGTAACGGCAGTCAACGAGTTTTCCGCCCATCCCGGCGGCTCCGCGCCGTCGTTTTCCAGCAAGGCATGGCTGTACCTGGGTTGTACGGCCCTGTGCCTTGTTGTGCTTTTCATTGCGGAATCCCTGAAATACGTGCTGATGATGCGGACGCTGGGAGAACCGGTTTCCTTCCGCGTGGCCTTTGAGACTGCCGCGCTGGGCAAGTATTACGATTGCATCACCCCTTCCGGTGCCGGCGGTCAGCCGTTCCAGATCTACTGGCTTCATAAGAACGGGTATTCGGACGGAGCGTCGTCCGCCATGACGATCGCGGCGTTCATTACCATGCAGGCCGGATTTATTATCCCGGCCCTGGCGATCCTGATCTTCTCCAATTCCGTGGAGGTCGAGGCAATCCGCATCACCGCCTGGTGCGGACTGGCTCTTTTCTCGCTGATTCCGGCGCTGATGGTTGGCTTTTCTTTTGCCCCGAACACCATTAAACGGGTTGTTTCCGCGGCGATCCGCCTGTTCGCCAGGCTGCGTCTGGTCAAAAAACCGGAGGAGACGACGGAGCAGGTGGTGGAAATGCTGGACAACTACCACACCAGCCTGGCTGTCATCGCCAAGAAGAAGCTCGTTCTGCTGTGCGTATTCATCCTGTCCGTCATCTACCGGTTCGCTCTGTGCAGCATGCCGTATTTCGTGCTGAAGATGTTCGACGCGCCGGTGGGTTTCATGCAAACCCTTGTTTCCACCATCTGCATTTACGCGACGGTCGCCCTGGTTCCTACGCCGGGAAATGCCGGTGCCGCGGAAGGCGCCTTCTATATTGTCTTTTCTTCGATCGGGTCCGGCGGCGTATTCTGGGCGATGCTGATCTGGCGCATTTTCTCCTACTATTCGTTCCTGGCGGCAGGCGCCGCCGTGTACGGTGCCAGCGCGCTGCGTAAACGGCGTAAGCGGGAAGGAGAAACCAATGAGTGAAACCGGGAAGCTGCGCTCCGTGCAGTTTATAGACAACTATTTTCCGGTGATTGACGGCGTTACGGAAACGGTACACCAATATGCCTGCCATATGGACGCCGCGGTGGTATGCCCGGCGATGGAAAGGCACTACCTGGAGAAGCACGACTTTCCGTACACCCTGCTGACCGCGGCCACATTCCGGATTCCTTTTTCCCGCTACGCTACCTCGGCACCCCGTTTCGACATGAAGCTGGCCGGGGAGATTGCGAAGGAAGAACCGGACATCTTCCATTTCCACAGCCCTTCAATGCTGGGAGAGTATGCCGCGGCCCTGGGAAAGAAAACCGGCGTTCCCGTGGTCGGTACCTTCCATTCCAAGTATTACGACGCGATCCTCGAAATGACCCGGAGCAAAATGCTCGCGAAAACCATCACCCAGCGGTTCATCCGGGTGTATGAAAGCTGCGACGAGGTGTGGACCTGCTCGGAGGAGACGGGGGAGACGCTGCGGTCCTACGGCTATACAAAACCCTTCTTCATCATGCCCAACGGCACGGAAGCGAAGCGGCCGGAGAACGCGGAAGAACTGAAGGAACGGGCCGCATCCGCGCTGAAACTTCCGAAGGGGAAGCGGATCCTGCTTTTCGTAGGGCAGATGATCTGGTATAAGAACCAGCGGCTGATTCTGGATTCCTTCCGGCTCCTGTGCGATAAAAGCAACGACTGGTTTCTGGTGATGGCCGGGAGCGGACGGGACGAGAAGGACATTGGCCGCTACGCGGCTTCCCTGAACCTGACGGAGGAGCAGGTGATGCTGACCGGGCTCATCAGCGACCGGGACCTGCTCACCGGATTGTACCTGAATGCGGACCTGCTGTTTTTCCCATCCGTGTTCGACAACGCGCCGCTGGTACTGCGGGAGGCCGCGGTACTGGGTGTGCCGGCGCTTCTGGCGGAAGGTTCCAACGCGGCGGGCGCCGTGAGAAAAAACTTCAGCGGCTTTACCGCAGGAACGACCCCCGGGGAAATGGCCGGTGAAATCCAGCGCATCTTCGCGGAGGAAGACCTCCAGGCGATCGGGCGGAACGCCCGGGAAACAATTCCCGTCTCCTGGGAAAAGGTGGCGGAACTGGTACAGGCGCGGTACCGGGAAATCATCGCGCGGTATCATCATTCAGAGAAATAAAGGACGGGATGAATCATGAGTGAAGAGAAAAAGACCAAAGACCGGACAGAACTGACCCGGTCAGCCAAATTTGTGCTGTTTTCCGTCTCCGCGGGCGTGATCGAGCTGGGCTCTTTCACGCTGATGTACGAGGTGTTCCACTGGGAATATTGGGTTGCTTACCTGATCGCCCTCGTTCTTTCCGTGGTCTGGAACTTCACCCTGAACCGGGAATTCACCTTCCGCTCCGCCAACAACGTGCCGATTGCCATGCTGAAGGTGGCGGCCTATTACGCGGTATTCACCCCCCTGACCACCCTGCTGGGAAACTATCTGGAGGGCAGCTGCGGATGGGACGGAATGTGGGTTACCATCCTGAACATGGCGCTGAATTTTGTGACGGAATACCTGTATGACCGGTATTACGTTTTCAGGGATTCCCTCGATACGAATGAACGGGCAAAAGCGAAAGGAAAGAAATGAGTATGCAGCCTTCCGAAAAGGCAGGGAAAGATAACAGGAAGAAATCCCTGCCGTTTCGAATTTTACGCCGGACAGTCCGGCTTTTTGTCAAGAAATACAAACTCTACGGTACGGAAAACCTGCCGGAGGAACCCTGCGTGCTGGTGGGAAACCACAGCCAGGCGTACGGGCCCCTGGCCGCGGAATACTGTATGCCCCGGGAAAGCTACATCTGGTGCGTGGGAGAAATGCTGAACCGGAAGGAAATCCCGGCGTACGCTTTCAAGGATTTCTGGGAAAACAACAAGCCGCCGCGGACTCACTGGTTTTACAAAATGCTGGGGCACCTGATCGCCCCGCTGGCGGCCTACGCCCTCAGCAATGCCCATACCGTGCCGGTGTACAGGGATAACCGGGTGGTTACCACTTTCCGCCGCTCGGTGGACCTGCTGGAGGAAGGCGCGGATATCGTGATTTTTCCGGAAAAGGTTGACCCGTACAACGCCATCATAGGGGAGTTCAACGAGTATTTTGCCTTCCTGGCCAGAATCTATTACCAGAAGACGCAGAAGGCGCTCCGGTTCACTCCCATGTATATTGCCCCAAACCTGAACAGCATCCACTTCGGAAAACCGGTATGCTACAATCCGGAAGGGGACGACCGGGCGGAGATCCACCGGATCAGCGCCGAAATGATGAAAGCCATTACGGACATCGCGGTGGCTCTGCCGGAGCACACGGTGGTGCCCTATGTGAATATGCCGAAGAATCAATACCCAAAGAACACGGATTCCCGGCCCGCACTCCGGGCTGAATAACATCTTTCCAAAAATAAATAGGAAATTTTGAAAAATCCTGTAACGAAACTGTTTTTCGTGCGTCTAATCCACGAGTCAGGCAGAAAGGAGGTGAGTATGTGGACCGGGAACAGACGGCAAAACTCTACGAAGCCCATTACATGCGGGTGTTCTCCTATGCCATGACCCTGTCGGGAGACCGGGCGACGGCGGAAGAAATCACGCAGGAAACCTTCTTTCGGGCATTTTCAAAAGCAGGATTCCGACAGGAATCGGACGAAGTCACCTGGCTGTGCGCCATCGCAAAAAACTGTTTTTACGATGAAAAGCGCCGGCAAAGCAAGACCGCACCGATGCCGGAAGACGCGCCGGATACAGGGAAAGGGATTGAGCAGGCGGCCGCGGACCGCGATTCCTCCTTTCGGATTCATTTGGCCCTGCACGCCCTGGAGGAACCGTACCGGGAAATTTTCGAGCTGAGGGTGTTCGGGGAACTGAGTTTTAAGGAAATCGGAACGATTTTCGGAAAGACCGAGAACTGGGCCCGGGTCACATATCACCGGGCCAGGCTGAAATTACAGGAAAGGATGGAGGCACAATGAAGAATTCCTGCGATGTAATCCGCGACCTGCTGCCTCTGTACGCGGACGATGCCTGCAGCGAGGGAAGCAAAAAGATGGTGGAAGAGCACCTTGCGGAATGCCAGGAGTGCGGCACCATGCTCAGAAAGCTGCAGAGCAATGAAATAGAAGAGGGTTTGCAAGCAGAAAAACAGGACGTTATCAGTTACGGCGTAAAGCAGTTCAAGAAACGTTCCGCCACGGTGGGGTCCACCGTATCGGGCGTGCTGCTGATCCCGATTCTGGTCTGCCTGATCATCAATCTGACGGCCGGATCAGCCATGGGCTGGTTCCTGATCGTGCTGGCTGCCATGGCGGTAGCGGCGAGCCTGATCGTCGTACCGATCATGGTACCGGAAAGCAAGCTGTTCTGGACCTTCTGCGCGTTTACTGTCAGCCTGGAGATCCTGTTTGCCGTCATCTGTCTGGTGTCCCACGGCAACTGGTTCTGGCTGGTGTCCAGCTCGGTGCTGTTCGGGCTGTCACTGTTCTTCCTGCCATTCCTGGTCAGGGCAAAACCGGTTCAGAAATGGATCGGGAAGACCAATAAGTTCCTGTTTGTCCTGGCGGTGGACGCGGCTCTGTTCCTGAACATGATGAACACCATCCGCCTGCACGGACAGACAGGCGGAAACGGGTTCTGGATGACCGTGGGGCTGATTGCCGGAATTACACTGGTGGTGCTTGGGGTGCTGAAGAACAGGAGGAATGGAAAATGAACCGGGATAAAATCATCAGGATTGCCATGGTGGTGTGCGCGGTTGTAGTGGCGTGCGCCGTGATTATCAGCGTAACGGACATGTTCGGGAACGGCGGTTCGCTGTTCTCCTACGCCAACGCCGAAAAATATACGGCCGGAGACACAGAACTTTCCGGCGATATCAAAAAACTGGAGATCAACTGGACCAGCGGGAAGGTGAACATCGCCTACCACGCGGAAAACACGGTGATTGTAAAGGAAACCGCGGACAAGGCCATGGACGACAACCAGAAACTGCGCTGGTGGCTGGACGGGGATACCCTGCGGATCCAGTATGCCAAGTCCAGTATCCACATCGGCTGGAACCTGGAAAAGGAACTGACGGTGACCCTGCCGGAGAGCCTGAAACTGGAAGAGGCGAAAATTGGCCTGACCTCCGGCAGCCTGACCGCTCCGGACCTGAAGGCGGAAAAGGTGGAGCTGGACGTTACCTCCGGAAGCATCGACGCCTCCGCGGAGGCGGAAACCGCGGCTATCAACGCCACCTCCGGCAAGGTGACGTTCCGCCTGAAGGGGGACGCTGACAGCATGACCGTCCGCTCCACATCCGGGCATGTGAGCCTGGAGGCGGAGAAGGTGAAGGAAGTTCAGGTTGGTTCAACTTCCGGCAAGATGGAACTGCACGTGGAGGAAGCCGGAAAGGTGAGCGCCGAGAGCACCAGCGCCAGCATCCTGGCGGATGTGAAGAAAGCGGACAAGCTGAGTATTTCCAGCACGTCCGGCTCCGTCACGGCGGCGGTCAGCCCGGAACCCGGGTTTACAGCCGACATCAACACCGTCAGCGGCAGCGTGAATACGGATGTGGCGGTGACAAGGAACGGGAACCGGTACATATGCGGCGACGGCAGCATGGAGATCGACGTGAGCACCGTCTCCGGCAGCATACGGATTGAAAAGACACAGAAGTAATTCTCAAAACCACCTTCGGGTGGTTTTTTCTTATGCCTTTCCCCTTTACAGAATCAGGCGGATCATGTAAAATTATCAGGAAACATAAAACCGAAAATTGTTCTTACAGGGAGAGAATCATGGAAGCGGTTCTTTACGCCGAAATATACGGTATCTGCATGCTGCTGGACGGACTGATGTGTTTCTGGTCCGTGCGCAAGCATGAGCGCAGTGCTGCGGACCGGTGGCTGAACCGCCTGCTGATCTGGATGCTTCTGAATTTCACATCCAATTTCGCATTTACAATCTTTAACCGGATCATCCCGCATATGGGGCTGACCCTGGCTTTGTCCTACTTCTTCAAAAGCCTGTACTTTATCTCCCTGACAGTTTCCGTTTTCTGCTGGATCGGGTACGCGGAGATGATCATGCAGAGCACGGTGCTGGAACACAAGAAGAAATCGCGGGATCCCTGGATGCTGATCCTCGGCGTCATGTGCCTGTCCATCGTTGTCAACCTCTTTTTCCACTGGATCTTCAGCTTTGACGAGGATATGCAGTACAGGCGCCTCACAGGATTCCTCATTTATCTGCTGCTGCTTTTCCTCCTGTCCGTCATTTTCAGCGTCCTGCTGCTGGTCCGGGCGGGCCGGGAGAGCGATCCTTCCAGGCGGGGACTGTTCCGCCTGGTTTCCTCCTTTCCGCTGTGCCTGCTGCTGGCACTGGCGCTGTCCCAGCTGGGCGAGTCCGTGCCTGTGATCTGCGTGTGCATGCTGATGGAAGTGGTATGCATCTTCGTGGGCAATATGAACCACCAGATTTCCACGGATATCCTGACCCGGGTCAACAACCGTCAGAACCTGGACCGTTTTGTGGAATACAAGCTGATCAACCATATGGAACAGATCTGGCTGCTGATGATCGATGTGGACTACTTCAAGAAAATCAACGATACCATGGGCCACCTGGAAGGCGACCGGGCGCTGGAGCGGGTTTCCGACGTGCTGAAGATAGCCTGCCGGAATTTTACTCCCCGGCCGTTTATCGCGCGCTACGGCGGGGATGAATTTACCATCGTGATTGAAGGGCAGGAACAGGATGTTAACCAACTGCTGATCCTGATCCGCCGGAAGATGGAGGAGACGGACCTGGACGGGAAACCGTACAAGCTGCGGGTCAGCGTCGGCCGCGGGAAACTGAAGTCCGGCATGACCTACCGGGATCTGGTGGAAGAGGCGGATGAGGAACTTTACCGCGTAAAACAGGCCAGGAAGGAACCGGCGGTCCACTGACCGCCCAGGCGCTTTTCGGGGCCGAAAAATACCTGAAAAGGGTGAGAACATGAAACAGCACAGATTCACGGAGCAGGAACTGGCCTTCCTGGACGGCCTGCGTATTCCGTGCGCTGTTTTCCAGCTGGTGGACGGCAAGATCGTTACGCTGGCGCTTTCCGAAGGCTTCCGGCAGCTGTTTGGCTACACGGACAGGCAGGAAGCCATGGACTTCATGAACCGGAACATGTACAAGGATACCCATCCGGACGACGTGGAGCGGATTACCGAGGCAGCCAGAGCATTCATCCGAAACGGCGGCCGGTATGAGGTGGTCTTCCGGGCCAGGACCCGAGACAGAGCGGATTACCGGATCATCCACGCGCAGGGTGAGCATATCATGACGGATACCGGCGTCCGGTTGGGGCAGGTCTGGTACACGGACGAAGGCCCGTATGAGGAAGGCGAGGATACTTCCGGTACCGGCCTGAACAGCCAGCTGTCCGCGGCGCTCCATGAAGAAAGCATTCTGCGGGGCAGCTATTACGACCGGCTGACAGGGCTGCCGAACCTGGCGTATTTCTTCGAGCTGGCGGAGACGGAAAAGGTTGAACTCCGTTCCCGCGGGGAAGAAGCGACCCTGGTGTACGCTGACCTGAACGGTATGAAATATTATAACTACAGCAACGGGTTCGCCGAGGGCGACAGGCTGCTGCGGTATATCGGCCGCGTCATGGCGGACATTTTCGGCGCCGGCAGATGCTGCCATATCGGGGCGGACCGGTTTGCGGCCGTCGCCCGGGAAAAGGGCCTGGAAGACGATATTCAACGCTTGATTCAGCGGGTGGCGGAGTACAGCGAAGGCAAACCGCTGCCCCTGCGGGTGGGCATCTATCCCGGCAGTCTGGAAGATGTACCCGTCAGTACCGCCTATGACCGGGCAAAGGTGGCCTGTGACGCGCTGCAGCGGTCGGAAAAATCCGCGTTCAAGTTCTTTACGGCGGAACTGAGCGAAAAGGAAAAACTGCGCCGGTATATTCAGGAAAATATTGACCGGGCGATCGCTGAAAAATGGATTACGGTATATTACCAGCCCATCGTCCGGGCAGTGAGCCAGCGGGTGTGCGACGAGGAATCCCTGGCCCGCTGGATCGATCCGGAGAAAGGCTTCCTTTCCCCGGCGGAGTTCATTCCGCAACTGGAGGAAACCGGTCAGATCTATAAGCTGGACCTGTGCGTGCTGGAGCAGACGCTGGAAAAAATCCGCCGGACGAAGCAAGCCGGGCTGCATATGGTTCCGCATTCCATTAACCTTTCCCGCAAGGATTTCGACGCCTGCGACATCGTGGAAGAGATCCGGTCCAGGGTAGACGCTGCCGGAATTCCGCGGGAAATGATCACCATCGAAATTACGGAGAGCGTGATCGGCCGGGATCCGGAGTTCATGAAGCAGCAGATTGTCCGCTTCCGCGATCTGGGATTCCCGGTCTGGATGGATGATTTCGGCAGCGGTTATTCGTCCCTGGACGTGCTGCAGACCATCCCCTTCGATCTGATCAAGTTCGATATGAGTTTCCTGCGGAAGCTGGACGAAGGGGAGAACGGCAAGATCATCCTGACAGAGCTGATGCGCATGGCCACCGCCCTGGGGGTAGACACCGTGTGCGAAGGCGTGGAGACGAAGGAACAGCTCCGCTTCCTGGAGGAGATCGGCTGCTCCAAACTGCAGGGGTACTACTTCACCAAACCGCTGCCCTTCGAGAGCATCCTGGAACGGTATCAGTCAGGTAAGCAGATCGGGTATGAAAATCCTGCGGAAAGCGCTTATTACGAAACCATCGGCCGGGTGAACCTGTATGACCTGGCCATGATCTCCAGCCAGGACGAGAACGTGATCCACAACGCGTTTAACACCATCCCCATGGGAATTATCGAGGTGAACGAGGATTCCACCCGCTTCACCCGAAGCAATCCCTCCTACCGGGAATTTATCCGGCGCTTCTACGGGCTGGACCTTTCCGCAATGGGACCGGACTTCGTGAAATACGGTTCCGCTTTCATGCGGAATATCGTGCAGACCTGCTGCGAACAGGGCGGGCGCACCTTCTATGACGAGAAAATGCCGGACGGATCCGTGGTCCATTCTTTCGCCCGCAAGGTCAGCACCAATCCGGTGACCGGCAGCGTGGCCGTTTCCGTAGCGGTGCTGTCTGTCGCGTCGGAGCAGGAGGGAGCTACCTACGCGGAGATCGCCCGGGCCCTGGCGTCGGACTATTACAATATTTATGTGGTGGATCTGGACGAAGAGGAAAAGTTCATTGAGTACACCTCTGCCCCCGGCAGGAGCGACCTGGCGGTGGAGCGCCACGGCACCGATTTCTTTGCTACTGCCCGGCGGGACACTATGACGCGGATCTATAAGGAAGACCAGGCGTTTTTCCTGGCATGGTTTACCAAGGAAAACGTTATCGCGGAGCTGGACACCCACGGGTTCTTTACGACGACCTACCGGCTGGTAGACACCGGAGAACCCATGTTTGTCAATATGAAAATCACCCGGCTGCAGGGCTCCAACCGGATCATCCTGGGCGTGAGCATTATCGACGCGCAGATGAAACATCTGAGGAGCAGAAAATTCAGCGAACCGACAAACTGACAGGAGAGAACAAAACCGGAATGGAGCAGATCACAGGATCTGCTCCATTCCGGTTTTCATGGGCTTCATACCCAGCGATTCATAGAACTCCAGGGCCCCCGGGTTGCATGCCCAGACGTTCAGCGTCACGTGGTAGCATCCGAGGGCTTTCGCGTATGCTGTAACGTGTTCGTACAGCGCGCGGCCCACGCCCTGCCGCCGGCAGGTTTCATGTACGCAGATATCGTCGATATACAGCGTTTTCACATCCCTGAGCACGGCGTTTCCGGCAGTCTCCTCCAGCTGGCAGAAGGCATGGCCGGCGATTTTTCCATCCTGATCACAAACGAATACGGGGGAGTTGTCCTCCTGCAGGATGCTTTCCAGTTCCTCCGCACTGTATTTGGTGGCGGGACCTTTGAACAGGTCCGGCCGACCGCGGTGATGCACCATGTCCACCTGCAGCAGGAGCTCCAGGATCCCGGGGATATCTTCCTTCTCGGCTCTGCGGATCATGGGAGACGCTCCTTCCTTACTGCTTTGTGTCCGCCATTTTGTCCCGGACCATGGTCAGGGCAATGCGCTTTTTCTGCTGATCCACGCTGACGATCCAGACCTTTACCACGTCCCCGACCTTGACCACCTCGCCGGGAGAGCGGATAAAGCGGTCGGACATCCGGGAAATATGCACCAGGCCATCCTGGTGAACGCCGATATCCACGAACGCGCCGAAATCGATCACGTTGCGGACGGTGCCGGTCAGTTCCATTCCCGGCTGCAGGTCCTTGATATCCAGCACGTCTGTGCGCAGCACAGGCTTGGGCAGCTCGTCCCGGGGATCGCGGCCGGGCTTCACCAGTTCGCTGAGGATATCCCGCAGCGTCGGCAGGCCCAGGCCTGTTTCCGCGGCCAGTTTTTCCTCGCCGTAGGTTTTCGCTTTCAGGGCGATGGTGGAAATCCCGCCGTTTTTCAGGTCTTTTACATCATACCCCAGCTTTTCCAGCACCGCCTTCGCTCCATCATAGCTCTCAGGGTGCACGGCGGTGGCGTCGAGAGGGTTCTTGCTGTCCGCCACCCGCAGGAAACCGGCACACTGCTCATAGGCGCGGGGCCCCAGCTTCGGCACCTTTTTGAGGGCTGCCCGGGAAGCAATGCCGGACTCTTCGCGATAGGCGACGATGTTCTTCGCCAGGGCCGGGCCGATCCCTGCCACATGGCTCAGCAGCTCCGCTGAGGCGGTGGAAACCTCCACGCCCACGCTGTTCACGCACTGCTCCACGACGCCGTCCAGGGCGCCGGAAAGCTCGTTTTGCTTCAGGTCGTGCTGGTACTGGCCCACGCCGATGGCTTTCGGGTCAATCTTGACCAGTTCCGCCAGGGGATCCTGCATGCGCCGGGCAATGGATACGGCGCTGCGCTGCGTCACATCGAAATCCGGGAACTCTTCCGCAGCCAGCTTGCTGGCGGAATAGACGGAGGCCCCCGCTTCGCTGACGATCATGTAGGCGACGCCGGGCATCTCCGGCAGCAGGGAGGCGATAAACTGCTCGCTTTCCCGGCTGGCGGTGCCGTTGCCGATGGCGATGGCTGTCACACCGTACTTCTGAACAAATCCGCGGATCAGACGCGCCGCGGCGGCCTTTCCGTTTTCATTGCCGGGCAGGGTAAAGTAACCTACGCCGGTGTCCAGTACCTTGCCGTTCTGGTCCACTACCGCCAGCTTGCAGCCGGTGCGGAAACCCGGGTCCACCCCCAGGGTGACCTTGCCCTTGATGGGTGGCTGCATCAGCAGCTGATACAGGTTCCGGCTGAAGGCGTGGATCGCGGACTCGTTGGCCCGGTCCGTCATCTCGCCGCGGATCTCCCGCTCCAGGGAGGGGAAGATGAGTCGGCTCCAGGCGTCGTCGCACGCCATGGCCACCTGGGCAGAACAGGCGCTGTTTCCCCGAACGAAGGCCCGGCGCACAGCGGCCATGGCCTTTTCATCCGGTACTTCCAGCGAGACTTTCAGGAATTCCTCCCGCTCGCCCCGGTTTACGGCCAGGATCCGGTGGGGTGCCATGGAACGGACGGGCTCCCGGAAATCGTAATACATGGCGTAAACGCTGTCCTCTTCCTTCGCGGCTTTGGAAACCAGCACCGCTTCCCGGTTCAGCATTTCCC
>Ga0310786_10009706_pt1 | contig 12171 bp, 6 predicted proteins | sample AusTroGonzalo_MG_FD_203881 | JGI IMG/M metagenome (GOLD analysis project Ga0310786, IMG submission 203881) | Bovine rumen microbial communities from tropical cattle in Woodstock, Queensland, Australia - Gonzalo_03 (v2) (version 2) | ecosystem: Host-associated > Mammals > Digestive system >...
TCGACGCATTCTCATCCTTCTTGATCTTGAGCAGAGGAACATACTTCTCAACAGAGGGCAGCACCCCCAGCAATTCCTCCTGATACCTCGGGGCAATCGGGCTCTTCTGCAGCCTTTCCTTCATTTCTTCGGTCACAATCATGATAACCACCTGAAAATAAATGAGATTCTCCATCAATCGGAACGAATCTCCTTGACTCCGTATCCCTGCTGGAATCTCTTGATTGATTTCTGCAACTATACCCAAACGAATCAGCCGTCATGGGGGCCTCCCTGCCCTGCCGCAAGAACGCTCCGCTCAGCACATCGTTCGAAATGATCGCATCCGGGCCGAGACCACCATGGGCGTCCGCAAGACGGACTGCCCGGACGGCATGAGTCAGTCCAAAGAATCCGGGCACTGCGGGAGAGCACGCATTCAGCTATCGAATCAGCCGGCAGAAACTGTTCAGCTCTCCCCTTTGCTGCACTCATAGATTTGATGTAATTTTATGCATTTGATTAATTTTTTATCTTTATTTTCAATTGAATTCATTTTTATTTATCAAGAGGCAACTGTCAAAAAGAGGCGCCGCTTCAAGTACCGGAATTCCTGACCGCAAGTTCTCCTCCCTGAGCTTTTTGGGAGGATCAGGCAAGGATTTGCAGACAACGCCGACGCGGAGCGGCGATCATTCCCCTGATCCAGACTTTGACGTTTCATCGTTTGCATGCTCGATGCCCTTGGCCGTCGTCAGCATCATCATACACAGGGCCATGCCGAAGTCTCAGCCTGAAAAAATGTGAGAGCGAAAACAATTTAGTGCGACGCTGGAGATCCATCATCAACAGCAAGGCGAAAGGCTCTTCGTAAATCAGGTCTTGTTATAGCTACAATCCTGAAATCGTTCATTCTTCCCAAGGAGTATTAAAAATGGCAATGGTGAAGGATTATCTCAACAACCGGTTTAAACATGGCATCGAGGCTGGAGTTCTGCAGTATGGCGTGGCTCAGGAAACCACCTCTCCTGATGTAGCTGAAGTTCTGGCAACCTCGAAGTATGACTGGCTCTTCATCGACGGCGAGCACGGCCCTCATACCGTCCAGACCATACTGGCAATCGCCCGCACGATTGCTCCTTACGACATGGATGCCGTAGTGAGAATACCGGAGGCCGGCACTGGGATCATTAAGCAGCTTTTGGACAGCGGCATACAGAACATCATTATCCCTAAGGTCGAAAGCGGTGAAGAAGCCGAATCCATCATGTACTGGGCATCCTATCCTCCCCGCGGCAATCGAGGCTTCGGGGCTGCGGCTGTCCGCGCAGGACGGTTTGGCCGCCATGCCGATTATCTGGACCGGAACGTAGATGAGATTTGCATCTTGCCGCAAATCGAAAGCAGAAAAGGCATCGAAAATCTTGACGCTATTGCCACAACTCCAGGAATCGGAGGCATCTTCCTGGGACCGATTGATTTGTCAGTGGATATGGGCCATGGTCTGAATATTTTCCATCCCGAAGTGACAGAAGCCATGGACTTTGCCATCAAGCGCATCAAGGAACTAGGTGTTCCTGTAGGTACGATTGCCGTCACACCGGAACAAGCCAAACACTTTGCAGATTTGGGCGTGAGTTTCCTGGCTTTCGGCGCTGATACGGCATTCCTCGCTACAGCCGCCGACAATACTTTGGATACTTTCAAAAAAGGCATCGCCAGCTAAGCAGTCATGCTCGCAGGCTCGACGTGCAGGAGGCGACGATCACGGGCCTCTTCGCCCCCTGCCCGATGACAGAAGAGGCGCCTGAAGCCGTTTTTCTGCAACCCGGTACTATCGGTTGTGCAGCCAGGCGGCATCGGACTGTTCAATCGGGGTTCCTGCAAGCACTGCCGAATATCCGGCCAGGCTGCTGCACTGGCGGTGCCAGGAGTCGTCCTGCAGCACTGAGAGCAATTTGCCCAGTCCCGGAGCGCAAAGGTTCTTCTTCAGAACCGCCAGATAATAGGTTTCCACAACCAGGGGGATGAAGTCGATCCCGGATTTCTTGGCGATCGATTCAATGCACAGGCCGACATCGGCGGTTCCCTGCAAAATCGCCTGGGCTACAGCCTGATGGCTCGTCTCGATATTGTCATAGCCGCTGATCGAGGAGGAGCACAGTCCGCTTTGGGCGATGAGATCCTCGAGCAGCACCCTTGTGCCTGTGCCTTCCTCCCTGTTGATGTAGCGGGCTTTCTTGCGGACGACATCAATCAGGGAACTGATTTTGAGCGGATTGCCGCGGGCCACGCCCAAGCCCTGCGTGCGCGAACAGTAATGAAAGAGGGCAATCTGCGAAAAGTCGCATAGATCGGCAAAGGCCGCAACGGCAGCGCTTTGCATTCCGGCGTTTGCCGGGGCGTTGAAGCCGGCAATCAGGCTGCGGCCGGCAACCAGATCCTCCAGTCCCTGGCGGCTGCTGTTGAAGGTGACGTCCAGAAGCAGGTCCAGGCTTGCCGTACGGTCCTTGAGAAGCAGCAGCGACTCATCAGGGCACCCCGACAGAGTGAGGATCTGGGCATCCGGAGCCATGGCCTGTGCAAAGACCTGCTCGATGTCAGTGCGCACCTTCACCAGTTCCATGGCGTTTCTCGCGACAACCTGTCGCTCGGCCCAGAGCAGCTTCTTGGCCAAAGCCGTAAGGTGCGTGTCCCTGCCCCGAGCACCCTGGACGAGAGGGTGGCCGATGCGCTCCTCCCAGTCCCTGATCTGGCCCCAAAGGTGGCGGTAGCTGATGTCAAGCTCCCGGGCGGCGCCTGCGATGGAGCCATTGGACTCTATGGCAGACAGGATATCGGTCAGCGCATTGGACAGGGGGGAATCCTTCCGCTGCTCACGGGTGAAGTCGTAAAAAAGATCAATTCGGAACATGATCGGATAAGCACAGACACAACTCGTGATATTACCCTGCCTGCGGATCAGAGGCCGAAATCCGGACGAAGCGTCAGGCGGGCGGAATCCTGTTTCCGTATTCGAATACCCTCAGGCCCCGGAACCGGGTCAACGCCGGTTCCGGGGCCTGACATGCTGATCAGTCAGCCGATCAGAATGAGACCGTTATTGCGGACTGAAGGCAAGAGGCGGAGGCGTCGTCATGCGGATGCGGGACCTGTCGATGTCCTTGAGCGTCCCGGCGCCGGTCAGCACCATCGCCGTGCGCAGTTCGCGGCGGATCGTGTTGGCCATCAGTTCAACGCCGTCGGCAAGAGCGCCGTGGGCGCCGCGCACAAAGTGGCGGCCGACCAGGCAGCCGTCGGCACCGAGAGCCAGGTACTTCTCAACGTCCGTGCCGCGCTTGACGCAGCCATCAACGAGGATCATGACCTTGCCGTTGAGCGCATCGGCGATCTCGGGCAGAACTTCCGCGGTCCCCGGGGCGTCGGCAAGCGTTCTGCCGCCGTGGTTGGAAACCACGATGCCGGCGGCGCCGGCGTTGACGCAGGCCTTGGCCTCGTCAACCGTCAGAATGCCCTTGAAGATCAGAGGCAGCGGACTGGCGGCAACAAGCTCCTTGAGCTGAGCGGGAGTCTTCGGCTCAACGGTCTGGCCCTTGGTCGCATTGGCTGCGCGGCCAGCGGAGTCAAGGTCGATCGTGAAGGCCACGATGCCGGCGTTGGCGGCAATCTTCATGCGCTCGATGATGTCCTTCTGCAGACGCGGCTTGAGGCCGCAGATCGCCTTGTAGCCGAGGGACTTGAGCTTCTGAACGCGTTCCTCGAAGACAGGCAGCGGATCGCCGATGCCGTCGGCGATGGCGCCGAGCGTGCCGGCTGCCGTGCACCCGCCGCAGATCGCCTGCACGAATTCAGCCTCGGTCAGGTGGCCGCCCATGTTGTAGGTCGTGCCGCCCGTGGGACCGGCCAGCACCGGCATGGAGAGCTTCTGTCCGAAGAAGTCGAACGTCGTGTCGGGATTGGTCACGCCGTGCACCACGCGCCCGTTCAGGCGGATGGCAGCCAGCGCGTCATAGTTGGCCTGGAAGGAGCGGTTCGCACCGGTGCCGCCCAGACCCGGCCACTGGCCAAGGCACGGCCCGCGGCCGTTGCATTCCGGGCACACGTAGCAGCGCGGCATCATCATTTCGCGCGCACGGTTCAGAACATCCTTCATCTTGAGGTTCTTGCCCGAAAGGGGACGGATCTTGGGCTTTTCTTCAGCCGCGTTCACGGCTGGAAGCACAGCCACGGAAGCGGCGGACACCGCTCCCTGCAGAAGATGACGTCGTGAGAAATTGACCGGTTTCGTTTCCATAGCAACTCTCCTGAAACCAAAATAAATCAGTTCAAGTCATTCAAGGGGCCTTGACTTGAATCTGAAAACATATTTTTTGTGACCCACAGGGGAGACACTACCGATGTTTTGAAGCGATCAAATATGTTTTTTATTTCCTATATGACAATCATCAAATAAGTTTGATTTTGCAAAAATGAAAAACGACCCTGACGCCGGCCGTCAAAAAAGGGAGACGGGCCAACCGGCCCGCCTCCCCCATTCTCAGGAGCAGACTGAAGCGCTAGAACTTGTAGACCATCTGGGCTCCGAGCAGGATGCAGTCGATGTTGTCGTACTTGGCGACCTTCTTGTCCCCGTTGTACAGCCCCATGTCGCCGACGCCGTGGATCCAGGTGAAGCCGAAGTCACCCTGGAGTTGCTTGGTGACGTGCCAGGTGGCGCCCAGGGACAGCCAGATGCGGTCTGCGTCGGGAATGAGCGCCGTGCGCTTCTCGTTAACCACGGGCGAGTCCTCATAGGCAATGCCCGCGCGCACCGTCCAGGCGTCATTGATCCGGTAGTCCGTGCCGATGCTGAAGAACCAGCTGTTCTTCCAGTCGTTGTTCATCACCTTGGTGCTCGCTCCCATCATGGCGAGCTGCTTGCTGTCGTTCTTGATGATCAGCTTGTCAAAGCTGCTCCACTCGTACCAGCGAATCGTGGCCGCCAGATCCCACTTGGGGGTCACGTCCCAGACCGCCGAGAGCGTGATGTTCTGCGGAGCGCGCACGGTCGCGCTGCCGTTGGCGTAAATCGAATACGCCGTGGGGCTGCTGTCTCCCAGGTTGCCGATGCCGAACCGGTAGGTTCCGTCAGCATCATGACGCACTTCGGAGCGCCAGCCGATGCCAAGGCGCAGCGTCTCGACCGGCGTCCACATCACGCCGAGATTAAAACCCGCTGACCAGCTGTCGGCAACAAGCCTGCCGTACGCAAGCTTGCCCTGGTACGGCCCCTTGGCCTGATACTCGGCCGACTCCACCCAGGACTTGGCGTACTGGATGGAAATACCGCCGCCCAAAGAGAGCTTGTCGTTGACCTTGTAGGCAACCGACGGACTGATGTCGAACACCTTCATCTCGGAGTTCACGCCCCAGTTGTTCATCAGGCGGCCGCGGGCATATTCCTGCGCCATGCCGTAGGGAACATTCACGCTCAGACCCAGCCACCAGTTGTCATTGACCTTGTGGGTCAGGTACATGTTGGGGACGGGCACGAACTTCTTGCGGCCATTGTCCCTGCCGCCCATCGCCGGATCAGCCTTCAGATCCATCGTCGTAAAGACGATGGTGCCGCCGAACTGCATCTGGGTACCCTCAAGCAGCGTCATGCCGGCCGGGTTGTACCAGGCGGCCGAAAGGTCATCATCGCGGTGCACGCCGGCGCCCGCATAAGCGCGGCCGGTGCCGGCCACGGATTGCTCATAGAGCATGAATCCGCCCGCCTGGGCGGAGGAAACGGCGCAGGCGGCAAGCACTGCGGCAGTCGCGATCTTGAATGTGAAGTGTTTCACTGGGGCTCTCCCGAGAGTAGCTGCCTTTGTCGCATCCGGCTGGCAGCTTAAAAAAACTCCTGTTTCCGGCTCGAGACGGGCCAATTCCGCTTTCCGGAAACTTCTGGGAGAAAATTTTGGAACAAATAATTTGTGAATTATTTCAGTATTTTTTAAGTAATAACCCGAAAAAAACAACTTCTGATCGCAAATACTGAAATGCAATAAGCTGCACTCCGAAGGTGTCCCTTAAGGAAAAAGTCGCATGTCGGGAGCCCCGGACAGCAGACCCGCAATCTGCTCTGCACTCAGCGTCGGCAAAAACGCTACAGTGCGTCAGCGATGCATCGCTTCACAGTTTTTTCCCCAGGACGGATTTCAGGGCTGCGCCGGTCGGGGTTGCCATCTTCGACACCTCCAGAGGCGAGGCTGCGGCAAGAATCCTGCCACCCTCGTCTCCGCCCTCGGGACCAAGATCGATGACATGGTCGGCATCGGCAATGACGTCGAGATTGTGCTCCACGACAAGAACCGTGTTGCCGGCATCCACGAGCCTGTGCAGAACGTCGATCAGCTTCTTCACATCCGCCATGTGCAGTCCCACGGTCGGCTCGTCGAGGATGTAGAAAGTCCTCGGCATGCGCCGGGCCCGACGGAAGTCGCTGGAAAAGGCTTTGGAAAGTTCCGTCACGAGCTTGATGCGCTGCGCTTCGCCGCCCGAGAGCGTCGAAGAAGGCTGCCCGAGCTTGAGGTACCCCAGCCCGACATCCTGCAGCAGCTTCAGGGCTCCGGCGATCCGGGGACTCGCGCTGAAGATCTCGTGAGCTTCATCAACCGACATGTTGAGGATCTCGCCGATCGACCTCCCCTGCCACTTGACCTGGAGCGTCTCCTCGTCAAAGCGCATGCCCGCACACACCTCGCAGGGCACCTTGACGTCAGGCAGAAAATTCATCTCGACCGTCACCTCGCCCTGCCCCTCGCACACCGGGCAGCGGCCCACGGCCGTATTGAAGGAAAAGCGCGTCGCCTCATAGCCGCGGGCCTGCGCCTCAGGCATTGCAGCATAGAGATCCCTGATTTGATTGAAGAATCCGACATAAGTCGCCGGGCACGAGCGGGGCGTCTTTCCGATCGGGGTCTGATCAACCTCGAGCACTCGGTCGATCTCCCCGGCCCCCTCAAGGGCGCTGCAGCCGACGGGAGTGAAATCCTCCGAATCCATGGCCGCCTTGAGGCTGGCGTAGAGAACATCTCGCGCAAGCGTCGACTTCCCCGATCCCGAAACGCCGGTCAGGGCGATCAGCCGCCCGAGCGGGAACGCCGCATCGAGGTGCTGGAGGTTATGCAGGCTTGCGTCCTTCAGCCGGATGTACTGTGTTTCCCCGTCAACCGGCCTTCTCGGCTTGCCGGTGTGCAGGAGCGGCGTCTTCAGGAACCGACCGGTGATGCTTCGCTCCTCCGCCATGACGTCCTCAACGGAGCCTTCGACAATGAGTTCGCCGCCGCGGCTTCCCGCGCCCGGCCCGATGTCGATCACGTGGTCGGCACGGCGGATCGTATCCTCGTCGTGCTCCACGACAACAACAGTATTCCCCTTGTTTTTCAAGGCAATGAGGCTCGTCACAAGCTTCTCATTGTCCCGCGCGTGCAGGCCGATTGTCGGCTCGTCAAGCACGTAGCAGACGCCCTGCAGGTTGCTGCCCAGCTGAGAGGCGAGCCGGATGCGCTGCGCTTCACCCCCCGAGAGGCTGGGCGCATCACGATCCAGCGCAAGGTACCCGAGGCCCACTTCCCGGAGGAATTCAAGGCGGGAGACGATTTCCTTGACGGCATCCTCGCCCAGGATCCGGTCTCTGCCATGCAGCTTGATCCCCTTCATGGCCTCGAGGCACTCGGAGACGCTCATCGCCGTCACTTCGCAGATCGAGCGGCCCGCAAACCGTACGGCCCGGGCCACGGCGTTCAGCCGGGCTCCTCCGCAATCGGGGCAGACCGCGTCCGATGCCGCACTCTCAAGCCACCCCGACTCCTCGCCGCTTTGCTCGGCATCAAACCCGTGGATGACCCGGCCCGTGCCAAAGCACGTCGGGCACCAGCCGACCTTGCTGTTGTAGGAAAAGAGCCTGGGATCGGGCTCGGGGAAGCTCTCCCCGCAGACCGGACAGGCGTGTTTTGTCGAGTAGGTTTTCCTGCCGCCTTCTCCCTGCCCCTCGAACGCCTCTTCGCCGAAATGCACGTTGACCACGCCGTGACCATGCGAGATCGCCTCCTTGATGGCGGCGCGAACCTCGATCTCGCGGCCGGGCTCGATGACCGCCGTGAGGACCGGCATCTCGATCGTGTGCTCCTGATATCGGGCAAGCTTCGGGAAGGGTGAAGACTTCACCCACTTGCCGTCCACCTTGAGGTGCGTGATCCCCCGGGCTGCGGCCCGCTTGGCCTCATCGGTGTAGATGCCCTTGCGATTGACGACAAGCGGCGCGGTGATGGTGACGAGCCGGCCGCGCATCTGCTGCATGACGGCAGCAAGGATCGCCTCGAAGCTCTGGCTGGCAATCGGAACATTGCAGCGCGGGCAATACTGGGTGCCAAGCTTTGTGTACAGAAGACGCAGGAAATGGTGCATCTCGGTGAGTGTCGCAACCGTGGACTTGCGGCCGCCCCGGCTCGTTCTCTGTTCAATGGCGACCGTGGGCGCGATCCCCACGACCCGCTCGACATCGGGCTGCAGCCCCGGCTGCACGAACGAGCGCGCGTAGGCATTGAGCGTCGTGAGGTACCGTCTCTGTCCTTCGGCAAAAATGATCCCGAAGGCAAGCGTCGACTTGCCCGAACCCGAGACGCCGGTGACGACGGAAAAGCGGTTTTTCGGCACGACGACGTCAATGTTCTTCAGATTGTGCTCCCGGGCTCCGAAGACCCCCATGTCGCCGCGCCTTGCTCCGCGCCAGACGCTCTGCTGGGGCTTGCCGATCTCGGGCTTCTTTTCCTCGGGTGCGCCGAAAAGCCCGCTCATCGTCTCGCGCTCGCCGCAGAGCATCTTCCGGTAGGCGGCGAGCGCCCGGCCCGTATAGCTCCTTTCGTTTTCCGCCAGCTGATCGGGCGTGCATGCGGCAACCACTTGTCCGCCATCGTCTCCGCCTTCGGGACCGAGGTCGACCACCCAGTCGGCACAGTTGATGACGTCGAGGTTGTGTTCGACCAGAATCACCGTGTTTCCGTCCGCAACCAGGCGGCGCAGCACGCGCATGAGCTTGCTGATGTCATCAAAGTGCAGACCCGTGGTCGGCTCATCGAACACGAAAAGCCGGCCGACGGAAAACCGGGTTCTCGCGGCAAGGATTCCCGCAAGCTTCAGGCGCTGCGCCTCGCCCCCCGAGAGCGTCGAGACGGGCTGCCCTAGCTTCACGTACCCCAGCCCCACGTCCTGCAGGGGCTTCAGATGCCGAACGATCTCGCGCTGCGCCCGAAAGTACTGGCAGGCCTGGTCGACCGTCATTTCAAGCACGTCGGCGACCGACACCTCGCCCCTGCCGTCCAGATTGATCGTCACCTCCCGGATTTCCGCCCGGTAGCGCGTGCCGTCGCAGTCGGGGCACCTGAGGAACACGTCGCTCAGAAACTGCATCTCCACCCGCTCGAAACCCGCGCCCTGGCAGGTCGGGCAGCGTCCGGCTCCGGAATTGAAGCTGAAGTCCCCGGGCTTGTAGCCGCGGTCCCGGGCAAGCGCAACGCCGGCAAAGAGCGACCTGATCGGTCCGAAGGCGTCGACGTACGAAACCGGGTTGGAGCGGGTCGTCTTGCCAACCGCCGACTGGTCGACGAACATGACTTCGGAGATCCTCGCCTTCCCCTGCAGCTCGTCGAAGTCGCCGCAGGCCACCGCTCTGCCGAGCGAGCGTTCCAGCGCAGGGACGAGAATGTCACCCACGAGAGTGGACTTGCCCGAGCCGGAGACTCCGGTCACGACGCTGATCGCCCCCAGAGGGAAGGACACGTCGATGTTCTTCAAGTTGTGCTCGCGCGCACCCTTCACGGTGAGCCAGCTGTGAAAGGCCTCTTCGGGGACGGATGAAAGTCTCGTGTCCACGCGAAGCCGCCCCTTCAAGTAAAGTCCGGTGAGCGATTCTGCGCAAAGGATTTCCGAGGGGGTGCCATCAAACACGATCGAACCACCCTGCTCTCCCGAGCCCGGCCCCATGTCGATGATGCGGTCCGCATTCATCATGACCTGGGGATCGTGCTCCACGACAACGAGCGTGTTGCCCTCGTTCTTGAGCCCCTGCATGAGCGCATTCACCCGGTCCATGTCCCTCGGGTGCAGGCCGATCGAGGGCTCATCGAGCACAAAGAGCGTGTCGACAAGATTCGTGCCGAGCGCCGTCGTCAGATTGACGCGCTGCACCTCGCCGCCGGAGAGCGTTCGGCTCTGACGGTCGAGCGTCAGGTATCCGAGGCCGACATCCACTAAATAGGACAGGCGCGAGAGGATCTCCCGGATGACAAGCTGACCGGGCTCGTCGGCCGTCTCGTCCCGAAGCACCTCAAAGAATGCCTTCAGCCGGTCGATCGGCAGGAGCATCAGGTCATGGATCGTGAGCCCGGGAAGATCCTTCACCCGGTCCGCGATGCCCCGCATCGGGATCGGAACAAACCGCCTGTAGGTTCCCTTTGCTGATGTTGCTTCGGCCGCCTCGGCGGCTTTTTTACTGCCAGCACGCCAGAGCAGCCCCTCGGGCTTGAGCCTAGAGCCTTCGCACACCGGGCAGGTGTCGTAGCTGCGGTACCGGGACAGGAACACCCGCACGTGCATCTTGTACGCGCGGCTCTCAAGATACTTGAAGAACTCCCGCACGCCGTACCAGCAGCGGTTCCAGTTCCTGCCGTTGAAGGCGGGCTCGCCCTCCATCACCCACTGACGCTCGGCCTGGGTGAGGTCACGGAACGGAACGTCCGTGCGAATGCCCTGCTTCTTGGCAAACCGCATCATGTCGGCCTGGCACTCCTGGCTCTGTCCGCTCTGCCAGGGCTTGATCGCGCCCTCTTCGAGGGACTTCGTCTCATCGGGGATCACGAGCCCCCAGTCGAGGCCGATCACGCGGCCGAAGCCGCGGCACTGCGGGCAGGCGCCAATCGCGGAGTTGAAGCTGAAGCTTGCCGCGGTCGCCTGCTGATAGGTCCTGCCGCATTCGGGGCATGCAAAGCCGGTCCGGAAGCGCCAGACGTCGGCGCTTCCCGAATCGGTCTGAACATGCACGGCAAATCGGCCGGCGTACTCGCCCTTTGCGTTTTTGAGAGCCGTCTCGATCGCCTCAATCGCCCGGGATGCACCGGCCTTCGACGCGCGAAACCGGTCGACGACCACGGAGAGGACCGTGCCGGCGGCACTCGGTCTTTCCTCGAAAATCCGGGTGAAGCCCTGGACGGAGAGCGCGGAGCGGGCCTCATCAAGATCAAAGTTCTTCGGAATCAGCGCATCAAAGGTGAGCGTAAGCCGGGGATCGCCGGCCCTCTGCGAGCGCTCCCGGATCATCTCCCACATCTGCGCAGGGCTGAGCTCGCGCACCCACGAGCCGCAGTCGGCGCAAAAGAGCCTGGCCTCACGGGCAAAGAGCAGCTTCAGATAGTCGTTCAGTTCAGTCATCGTGCCCACGGTGGAGCGCGAGGTTCTCACGGTGCCGGTCTGGTCAATGGCAATCGCTGGCGGCACGCCCTCGATCCTGTCCACCTTGGGCCGGTCGCACCGGTCGAGGAACTGTCTGGAATACGGGCTGAAGGTTTCCACGTACCGGCGCTGCCCCTCGGCGTAGAGCGTGTCGAACGCAAGCGAGCTCTTGCCCGAGCCGGACGGACCGGTGACGACAGTCAGCGTATGGGGCGTGATGGAGACATTGAGGCCGCGCAGATTGTTCTGCCGTGCACCGACCACGCGAATTTCTTTGAGGGAGTCCGAATTGCCGACTGAAGTCATATTGATAGCACCGAAAAAGCAGCCGCCGTCCTGAACAAACCCGACAGCGGCTTTCACAGGTTTGAATAGGCGCGGAAGCCTCTGCATTTATGCAGGGGAGGAGCGCCGTACCTCCGTTAATAATATTCTTTTGCAGTTGATGAGACGAAGCCTGTCCGATCAGACAGCCGCATGAATGTGCGTGCCGTCAATCCCCTGATCTCAAAGTAGCCGCTCGACCTGCGGTCAAAGATAGAGCCTACCCGTCCCTGGCAGAGAGCCTTGTCGAACAGACGAAAATCTCTGACCTCGCTGGAGGCTTGGTGGAGTTTGCTCGCCCCGCCCTTGAGAATCGCCTGCTTGTGAATTCTCCGGTTGTGCTTGCGCGTTTGCTTCTGGAACGGGTTTTTGCCCGCAGACTGCATTCAATCT
>Ga0310786_10009707_pt1 | contig 12171 bp, 8 predicted proteins | sample AusTroGonzalo_MG_FD_203881 | JGI IMG/M metagenome (GOLD analysis project Ga0310786, IMG submission 203881) | Bovine rumen microbial communities from tropical cattle in Woodstock, Queensland, Australia - Gonzalo_03 (v2) (version 2) | ecosystem: Host-associated > Mammals > Digestive system >...
CCGCTGAGCTGAAAATTTTTGCGACAAGCTGATTTATAGCCGAACTACCATTTTCATAAAGTGAGAGGCGCTCCATTTCCTACATTGTTTGATTAAGCAGGACGATGATTGGGATCTTCTGGACAAAAATAGCTGTTTGGGAAAACGTGAATCGGTTTTGTGATGCTAAACGCCCTATGTATCAGAGCTTTTAGTAATATCTCTTGAGCATTGTCACTTTATCAACTGCACAAAAGTAGTTTCGTTATTTGTACCTCTCGGTAGGGCAGTCGACCCTAAAAGTTAACAGGATTTTGTAACTCATTGAAATTAAAAGGTTTTTCAAAGTCAAAAAATGGAGAATAGTTTCGTTATTTGTACCTCTTGCTCCGCCATATATCCTGCTGAAATTTGAGTAATTTTGGGTAGTAGTCATTGTGAATTTGATCTTTTTATTTTATCAACAAATATTTTGCTTCCGCTCTCTATAAATTTTCTGTTTTTTTCTTTCTGTTTCCGGACTTATCTTGAAATGTCTCTCTACTTCCGATTGAGTGTCTTTCTTCTGCGTACGATACTACCAACTTTTTAAAGTCTAAGCTATATGCGTTCACAATGAATCATTAATCATATGCTATCTTTTATAGGAGAAATGCTATGGAATTATAAAGACTGCCCCAGTGTGGGGATACCCATTATATGGTTAATTTGTTTGCAATAAAAATTGCGAAAACCGATATTTTTAATTTAAAACCGACTCAGCTTCTTTCAAAATCTGATCGGTGATTTCTTGAATTGATCTTTCTTCTTTTATGAGTTCAACGATTTGACCGGACATCAGCGATCCACGGTCGGTATCGCCTTCTCGGACCGCGCGTCTCAAAGATCCTGCCCAGAAATGTTCCAGAGAAAGTCGACCATTATTTGCAGCAACTTCTCCTTTTTCGAACTTTTCCAAAACTTCTCTCTGCTTTTGCACGAATTCTTCCGTCGCAATGTTTTCTAGTGCGCGCACCGGGGCAATATTGAATTTTTTATCAAGCTGTACGGGCAAAACAGCATTTCTTCCACTGGCTCGGAAATACGCCTTTTTGAAATTCTCGTGAGCGATTGATTCTTTGCAACAAGCAAATACGGTTCCCAATTGACATCCTGCCGCGCCAAGTTTTAGTAATCCGGCGACCAATTCTCCTCTTAAAATTCCTCCGGCAACGAAGATAGGATACTCTTTCATATTTAAGAGAATATCTTGAATCAAAATCATTGTGGAAAGAGGTCCGACGTGACCACCGGCTTCGTTCCCTTCGATTATCAGAGCATCGATTCCCTGCTTGAACAGCCTTTTTGCAATGATTTGCGACGGCGCGAAAGCCATAACTTGCAAACCGTAACTATGAATTTTTTCGGTTATGCTTTTTTCCGGAATACCTCCAGCTAAGATTACATGAGAAACTTTTCTTTCTCCGCAAACGTCGATTAAATCATTAATTTTCGGATTCATTGTGATAATATTCACACCGAAATTTTTGTTTGTCTTTTGTTGAGTTGCGATGATTTCTTCTTTCAATAATTCGCCATCCATCGCTCCTGAAGCCAAAACTCCGAACAATCCGGCATTTGAAAGTGCTGAAGTTAAATTTGATTCGGAAATCCAGGTCATAGCGCCGCCCATAATGGCGTATTTCGACCCCAAAATTTTTGATCCGCGCTCCATCAATTTCAAAACTTTTTCATTCATTCTCATAACCCGCAATTTTTATGTAAAACATCTATGGACTTCAAAAGGTTTTCCGTCAACACGATTAAATTTATTCCATTCTTTCTGATCGAGCAATAAAAAACTTCAATTTTCGATTGATTCAGAATTAATACGATTTTTTCAGCATCGTTCTGAGTAAATTCCGATCCGATTACACTAATTCGAGAGAAATTTTTACGAATCATTTTTTGCTTCACGCTTAATACGTAATTTTCTTTAGCAAATATTCTCTGCATTAACGGAATTTTCTGACGATCAATCAGAATGCAAAATTCTCCGTCAGATGCTTTTATAAGTTCGCACCGTATAAAATTCTCTTCGAGCAATTCAATTATTTTTAAATCAGATTCTGGCGTATGACATATTTTAAATTGCGAAAGACTTTGAGTAACAGCTAATCCGCTGAATTTTTTCGGAAAAATATCAGAGCAAATTATCGTTCCTTCATTTTCAATAAAACTTGAAGCAACGCGAATACGAACATTTTTTTTCATCGCATAGTCTACGGATTGCTCTTGCAATACTTTTGCTCCTAAAGCCGCCATTTCCTTCATTTCATCGTAGTGAATTTTATCTATGCGATGTGCTTGCGGATATAAATTCGGATCAATGGTATAAACCCCGTCAACATCTGAATAAATTTCACAGATATTTGCTTTTAAAGCGTCAGAGATAGCGACTGCAGTCAAATCAGATCCTCCTCGTCCTAATGTTGTGACTCTATTTTCTGGACTGATCCCTTGAAATCCGCAGACTACGGGAATAATTCCGTTCTGCAAATCGCTCATGAGGTTATTTGGATTTACAGATTGAATGACTGCCGATCCGTAATTGCAAGATGTTTCTATCGGAATCTGCCATCCGGCGTAGGAGCGAGATTTTAATCCCATGGTTTTTAGAGTGATGGCCATAAGCCCCGCAGTAACGAGCTCTCCAGAGGATACAACACCGTCATATTCTGCGTCTCCCTCAAAATTTCCGAGATTTTGAACGCATTCAACAAATTTGTTGGTAACTCCGGCCATTGCCGACACGACCACTGCGACGGGTAGTTTTTTATGAGTTTTTGCGATTAATTCTGCCACGTGCTTAATTCTTTCCAGAGTTGCGACCGAAGTTCCTCCGAATTTTTGAACTATACAAGCCATAAATGTCTCTTAATACGTTGAAAAATTACTCATTACTTAATTTTGGTAGTTTCATAAAGTTAACCAATTCTCGCAATTCTTGGCGCGCTGCCACGTGAGAAATATTTAAATCAACTCCTTGTGCTTCGAGATCTAGTAGAGTCAATCCGGATACGAATAATTCTTTAAAAATAACACGTTCACAGAAACCATTGCTTAATCGAAAACCAATTCTTCGAGATAAAGCTTCCAAAATGGTATTAACATTTTTTCTGTTGTTGGAGTACAAGGGAGACATTCTGTTTTTTACTACTATCCAATCGATAGGTTTTTCTCTACGAATTGCTCTCAATTTGCGCTGTTCCCAGACCATTTCCGCATAAATACTTGGTCTCATAGTTTTGGAATCACCTTGATTTACTCGCACTAATACATCTATGTCAATAAGACTTTCGTTTATCGGAGTGATTAACGTATCAGCATAAGAATGAACTGTCCTAGATAAAAAGGTGTCATTACCGGGAGTATCGATCACAAGAAAATCGCAAGATCTCAATTTTTCAAAGGCATTTTTTACGGATTCTAAATCCTTTCCTTGTGAAGCTTCGACATTGGACTCTGAAGAATTTTTAAAAATTGCAAAGTGTTCAGACAATTTTATATTTCTGGAATTGTTATTCTTTCTATTTTCGAAATATCTAGTAAAAGTACCTTGTCTTGCATCGATATCAATCGTACCAACTTTAAATCCCTGATTTAACAAGTAAACCGCTACATGCATTGCGATGGTGGACTTTCCAGTTCCACCTTTTTCATTCCCCAGAACTATAACGTAGGGTCTCATTTCCTCTCTCCTTCTGAACTTTCTTTTTGTAAATAATAACTGCCGCAGTAATAACTCCTACAGATAACGTCGCTATCAAAATGGTTGCCAGAGCATTAACCTCTGGAGATATTCCGAAACGCAAGCTGGAGAAAATCACCATCGGTAAAGTTGTTGCGCCCGGACCTGCTACGAAACTGGCTATTACGACATCATCAAGGGATAAAGCGAAGGCTAACAGCCATCCCAAAATAATGGATGGAGCGATCATTGGCAAAGTTATGACGAAAAAGACTTTTAGCGGAGAAGCGCCTAAGTCTAAGGCGGCCTCTTCTATGGATTTATCTAAGTCTTGTAGTCGGGATTGAACGATCATTGTGACATACGATAGTGTCAGTGTGGTATGAGCTATAACAACCGTCATAATTCCTCGATCAGGCCATCCGATAATTTTCTTCATTCCTACAAAGAGCATCAGTAGAGATAATCCCATGATGACTTCCGGCATAACTAACGGGGAAGTGATCGACCCGACAAATAAACTCTTTCCCTTGAATCTCCCGAATCGAGTTATTACTAAAGCCGCCATTGTCCCTAAAACCATAGAGATTGTTGCCGAAATAGTCGCAACCTTAAGACTTGTCCAAGTTGCGTGCAAAATGATCTTATTAGAAAGTAACGCTTGATACCATTTTGCGGAAAATCCACCCCAAGTGCTGAGATATCTTGATTCGTTGAAAGAGTAAATAACAATACATAATAACGGAATGTACAGGAACATATAACCGGTGAAAAGAAACATCTTTGACCACGAAAATCTCACTGTTGTTGCTCCTTCAAAGAGACGATCTCTTTTTGTCGCTGTGCGATAACTATTGGTAGTACAACGAAAATCAGCAAAATTATTGACAAAGCTGCAGCAGTTGGCCAGGAAAGATTTCCGAAAAATTCATTCCAAACCAAGCGCCCAATTGTTAAAGTTTGTGCTCCCCCCAGCAACTCAGGAATCACGAACTCTCCGATTGCTGGGACAAAAACCAGCGCAGATCCAGCAAATATTCCTGGTTTTGATAAAGGAATGATCACCGAAAAAAAAGCTTTTATCGGAGTACATCCTAAGTCGTAGGCGGCTTCCATCATCGAGTAATCTATTTTTTCAATGGCGCTATACAAAGGCAATATCATAAATGGCAGATAAGCGTATACAATTCCTAAACATGCCGTATAGGTGTTGTTCATCAACGGTAGTGGAGCAGATATTAAATTCAATTTCATTAAAGCATTATTTATAACGCCTGCCGGACTTAACAATACAATCCACGCATATACTCTAATCAAAAACGAAGTCCAAAACGGAAGAACTACCAACATTAACAAAATCGAGCGATATTTTTCCGATGATCTCGCGATGGCGTAGGCCATAGGGAATCCTAAAATCAAACAACAAATAGTGCAAGCTCCGGCGATCAGAATTGATGTAGCAAATCCTTTTATATACATTTCATCGGTGAATAATGTCAGATAATTTCCTAAATTCAGACGAACCTGCAGAGTTGCTCCCGAAACCCAATCGATAATTGACGCATAGGGAGGTGTTGCTAAAACTTCTTCAGAGAAGCTAATTTTTATCAAAATCAGACACGGGCAAATGAAAAATAAGAAAATCCAAATGTAAGGGACTGAAACGATAAGATTGCGTCCACCGAATTTTTTTAACAATCCATTAAATAAGAAAATTATCTTTTCTTCGATTCGATACATCCGCCCCTTTGCAACACAAAACACGCCGAATATTAACATAATCTCGACATAACTGCTATAGTTTTGTAAAATGAGGTCGGTTCGACCAGGTGTAAAATACGAGGCGGTATTTAAACTCAATGTGATGCTAGAAAAACTTACAGAGGATTTACGAAAATTAGTTCAGAATTGGTTGGAACAATTAGAAGTTCAGTTGAGATATTCTGAACACACGGTGATTTGTTATCGCAGAGATATGTGTGATTTTTTGAATTTTTTGAGTAACCATGAAAGTAATATCATAGATTTAGAAATTTTGAAAAATTTGAAATTATCTGATTTTCGAGCTTGGCTTTCGCACCGGGTAAATAACGATTTATCTGCTCGTTCAAATGCCAGAGCTTTATCATCAGTGAAGTCTTTTTTCTATTATCTCGCGAAGTTAAATCTGATAAATACAAAAATCGTTGATTCGGTGCGACGCTCGAAATTGTCGAAATTGCTTCCGAAGCCAATTCCTGAAGATAACGTTATGAAATTTCTTAATCAGAAGTTTTATTTTGAAAATGATCCGCAATGGGTTACTAATCGAGATCGCGCTCTTTACACTTTACTTTACTCAACGGGACTAAGAATTAACGAAGCTTTGAATATAAAGACAAGAGATATCGAGCAGGAAATGAAGATAAGAGGGAAAGGAAAGAAAGATCGAATAGTTTTGCTATTTCCAGTAACTTTGGAGCGTATAAAAACTTATATTAATACTTGTCCCTATGATTTAAAAGATGGTTTTTTGTTTGTTGGTGTGCGAGGGAAGAGATTAAGTGCATCTTCAGTAGATTATCGTCTGAAAAGATTGCAAATACTTAATGATCTGCCTGAACATTCAAGCGCACATGCTTTTCGTCATAGTTTCGCTACTCATTTGATACAAAAAGGGGCAGATCTTCGTTCAGTGCAAGAATTATTAGGTCACGAATCTCTTGAAACCACACAGATTTATACAGATGTCGATAACTATAATTTATTGAAGATTTACGAAAAAACTCATCCTTTGGAGAATGAATAGGTAGAAAATTTTCCCATAGCTAGCTCATTTTTTGGAAATTTTATTAATTTTTCATTAGTTATCGTCGATAAAAAGAAACCATTGCGATTAGCAATGTAACTGACTTATCATTTCTTAAAATTTCAACTAAACTATGACAATTTCTCATGATAAACTTTTTCTGTGTTTACACTCCAAATATTGTCTTTACTACTTTTTCCATTCAATATATTTTCTACGGCGTTAAAGGCAGTCATCATCGAATGATCCATGTTGTTATATCTATGTTGTCCATTCCTTCCTATACAAAATAAATTATCATATTGGTTTAAAAACGCTGTAATTTGGTCCATATATTTATAACTGCCGAAATATGCGGGATAGGCTTTTTGAATTTTTTCGCAGTGCCAATCAATGATGTCATCTGCGGATATGATTAAATTCATTGAGAGTAGTTCATTTTTTGCGAATTCGAACAATTCCTGATCGGATTTATTCCAGAAATCATCACCTTCTGTACAGAAATATTCAGTGCCGATCCATACGGTATTTTGAAGATCTTTTACGCTATAAGGTGACCAATTGTTGAAGATTTGTATACGTCCCATCTTTATATTGGGTTCTTGTATATAAATCCAGCAGTCTGGAGTAATATCATTTATAGTTTTGTATTCAGTAGTATTTTTTAGATTTAACTTTTTTAACAAAAATCCAATAGTTATAAAGTCTCGATATTGTAATTCTTGAGTTGCTTTGTATATGTTTTTAGGAATGTCTATTCCAGTAAAAAACGAAAATAAATCCTTGATTGGTGCGGAAGATAAAAGAAAATCTGATTGTAGTGAAGAGATGTTTCCGTTTTTTTCGAACACTACTTCTTGTACTTTGTTATTTTTGAAAACAATACGTTGCACATTAACATTTCTTATGATTTTTCCACCCAAAGTTTCTATTTCATGGGCGGTTTTTTCCCACAATTGTCCCGGACCAAATTTGGGATACATGAATTTTTCAATAAATGAGGTTTCTTTCGATTTTTTACCCAAATTAAATTGCTTCGCAAAAGCGTTTTTTAATACTTCTAAGATGCTTATTCCTTTTACGCGTTGACATCCCCAATCAGCAGAGAGATCTTTTGGATGAATTCCCCATAACTTTAGAGTATATTTTTCAAAGAACAAAGAATAGATTACTCGTCCGAATCGATTGATATAGAAATTTTCTAAAGAATTTTCTGGAAGTTTTTTCAATAGACTCCAAATGTAACTGAAACCAGCTTTTATTGTGCGAAAAATACCAATACTCGTAATTAGCTTAATGTCCAAGGAAATAGGATAATTAAGAAAGGATTTATTATAATAGATTCTAGATATTCTATCCCTGATTAAAAAGACGTCATCTTCAATAGCAGGGTTTGCACCGTTAACAGGAAGATCTTTGTGTCGATTTAAAATTTCATCATCGAGAGCAGGAAAAGATTGGATTTTTAGTCGTTGTTGCCACCATTTATTTACTTGCGGATCTTTTGAAAAAAACCGGTGACCTCCAATGTCCATCAAATTCCCTTTATAGTTTATTGTTTTAGATATTCCTCCGATGTCATTTGTTTTTTCGAGAATGATTACGTCATAGTGTTCGGGATCTTTTGTTAACAAATCGTGTCCGGCAGTTAATCCCGCAGGTCCAGCTCCCAAAATAACAACCTTTTTTTTATTCACTTTCTTCTCCTTTTAGTTAACGCTAATCAACAAAAGTTAAGAAATCGTTTACGATTATATGAAATGTTAAAGAATGCATATGTTACATAATCAGATAATTATAATTCTAAAAAACACAGCATTTTCATGATAACATTTAACCGGAAGGAGTAAGACAAATGATGCATTCAAAGCCAGATAAAATACTTATTCGAGGAGCAAAGGTTCACAATCTAAAAAACATTAACGTAGATATTCCGTTGAATAAAATCGTAGGAATTGCTGGAGTTTCAGGTTCGGGAAAATCTTCGCTTGCTCTTGGCATTTTGTATGCTGAGGGGTCGAGGAGATATCTGGAATCTCTTTCAACCTATACTAGACGCAGAATGACTCAGGCGGCAAAGGCGGATGTCGAAGAAATTCTTTACGTTCCAGCATCTCTGGCTTTACATCAAAGACCTTCTGTTCCGGGAATTCGTTCGACTTTTGGAACAGGTACGGAACTTCTGAATAGTTTAAGATTGATGTTTTCAAGGCTTGCGAATCACAGATGTCCAAATGGTCATTATCTGAAACCATCACTGAATGTTGCTGCGGAACGAGAACTTATTTGTCCCGAATGTAATGAACATTTTTACGCTCCTGGGGCTGAGGAATTAGCTTTTAATTCACAAGGAGCGTGTCCAAAGTGTAACGGAGTCGGAACAGTACGAACTGTTGATATATCGACTCTTGTTCCCGATGAAAGTTTGACAATAGATGATGGCGCTGTTGCGCCGTGGAATTCCTTGATGTGGTCTTTGATGACTGATGTTTGTCGAGCAATGGGAGTTCGCACGAATATTCCGTTTAAAGATCTAACTGATAAAGAAAAAGATATAGTTTACAAAGGTCCCGCTGAAAAAAAACATATTTTTTATCATTCAAAAAACACAAATCAGGCTGGTGAATTAGATTTTACCTATTTCAACGCAGTTTATACTGTTGAAAATGCTTTGGCAAAGGTCAAGGACGAAAAAGGTATGAAGCGGGTTGAAAAATTCTTGAAAGAAGATCTTTGCCCAGAGTGCGGCGGAACGAGATTATCAGAGAGAGCCAGAGCTCCAAAATTGCGCAGAATATCTTTGGATGACGTTTGCAAAATGACTTTGTCCGAGTTGATCGAGTGGGTTAGGGGAGTACCTGACTCTTTACCTGTCGAGATGAAATCTATGGCGGAGTCAATCTGTGAATCGTTTTTTGTTACTGCGAGAAGATTAATGGACTTGGGATTGGGTTATTTAACTCTCGACAGGTCAGCTTCGACTTTGTCGACAGGAGAGAGACAAAGAATGCAGTTGGCTCGCTCCGTCAGAAATAGAACGACAGGGGTTTTGTATGTACTCGATGAGCCTTCTATCGGATTGCATCCTGCAAATATCAAAGGATTGAACGAAGTTATGCACGATCTTGTGGTGGATGGAAATTCTGTTGTTTTGGTTGATCACGATACGCAAATTTTATCGGAATCCGACTGGATTATTGAACTTGGTCCCGAGTCAGGAGTAAATGGCGGACGAATTATCAATGAAGGAACAGTATACGATACAATTAATAATCCAAATTCAAAAATCGGTTCGTTTTTATCCGACAAAACTAACAGAATCGTCAGACCTCGTGTTGAAAAATCCAAAATGTTTGGAAATGGAGAAATCAGACTAAGTACTTCGAAAATTCATACGGTAAAGCCTTTAGACGTAAGAATTCCAAAGGGTAGGCTGACTGTTATAACAGGAGTTTCCGGATCAGGAAAAACGACTTTGATTTTAGAAAGTCTTATTCCTGCGCTGGAAAATAAATTTGCAGGGAAAAAGTTGCCTGATCACGTTAGAGAAATCCAAGCTGATGGAATCAATCAAATCAAATTGATAGATGCAACGCCAATCGGGATTAATGTGCGTTCTACGGTTGCGACTTATGCGAATGTTCATGATGAATTACGAAAAGTTTTCGCGAAAACTGAAGATGCGAGAAATCTGAAATATAAATCCGGAGATTTTTCATATAATACAGGATCTTTGCGATGTCCAACTTGCGATGGGACAGGAAGTATTAGTCTCGACGTTCAGTTTCTGCCGGACGTTGATATTTCTTGCCCCGATTGTCGAGGGTCTAGATATTCCAAAACAGCGGAGAAGATACGATATGCTACAAAGTTCGATGAAATTTATACTTTGCCGCAAATTATGGCGATGGATATCGATCATGCGCTCGTTGCTTGTAAAGATATCAAATCTGTGAAACAAAGACTTCAGATTTTAAGCGATCTAGGATTGGGATATTTAACTTTGGGGGAAGCAACTCCGAGTCTGTCTGGAGGTGAAGCCCAAAGGTTGAAACTGGCCTCTGAAATGGGAAGAAAACAAGAAAAAACAATTTTTGTATTCGACGAGCCAACGATCGGTTTGCATCCTTTGGATGTTCAAACATTGGTTGGAGTATTTCAAGAACTTATCAAAAATGATGCAACGGTTATTGTGATTGAACACGATCTCGATTTAATAAAAAATGCAGATTATATAATTGATATGGGACCTGATGGAGGAGATAAAGGAGGAGAAATCGTCTTCGCTGGAACTCTTGATGAAATCATCAACTGTAAAAAAAGTAAAACAGGAAAATTTTTGAGGCTTTCACTTTAGCAATTTAATATGATAAAGCAGAGATAACATTAAAGATCAAAAAAAGGCTAAAGATAGAATTAAAATTTAGTTGTGGGGGAGTATGTAAGTACGGAAGAATGAAAGGGCGAAAAACATAGATACAAAAATTATGGATATCGATATATGAAGATAACACAAGATGGTGCCGCCGGTGAGAATCGGACTCACGACCCCATCCTTACCAAGGATGTGCTCTACCACTGAGCCACGGCGGCCCTTACGACCATCTAGAACTTATCACAACATATAAAAAAACTAAAGCGAAAATTCTCATAAAATAGGTGTATATTCTATCTTTTTATATTTGCTGCAAACTGCGGATTAAATCTTTTTTCAAGACTTAGACCTTGCTTTAGGTTTATTAGCGATTATTTTTGATTCTTCTACAGTTTGAAGAGATGTATTTTTTATCTCTCCTAATTTCTTACTCTTTTTCAGAAAGTTTTCTAACAATTCTTTTATTTTTACAATAGTATCGGAGAAATTTTGAGTTTGATGTTTTAATTGCTGAAGGTCAGATTTTTTTATATTTAATTTAATGTATTCATAAAGTTTCTTTTCGAATAATTTAATTTTTTCTGCCTGCTCAGCCGGTTTGTTTTGTCGAAGAGCTTTTATAACGTTGATGTTATTCACAAAATTCTCTTCTAAGTTGAGATTTGCTATTTCGGGATATTTTTTTTGCTCCGTTGATAGCTGATTTCTTATCTGATTTAGAGATTCATCTGTCATTTTATTTTGGTTGCACAGATTTATAAGTTTCTTTTCGTGATTGTTGAAGAAATTTAACTTTTGTCGAGCTATATTTTGCTTTGTTTTTAATTCTTCTATAATCGATTCAATTTGATCTTTTCTTTCAGAATTTATTTCAACTGATTGTGCGCTATTAAGAATTTGATCGACACGATTGTTGATATCAGTTAGTTCTTGCAATAATTTTTTACTATCTTTTGTAATTTCGTCTTCTGTAGAAACTTGATTCAACAGGGAATTCAATTCAAAAGAAACAGATTTTATTTCTTGATTATTCATTTGATGATCAAACAATTTTTGGAGAAGCTCTTCTTTCTCTTGTTCAAGATTCAATATTTTAATATTTAATGACTTTATTCTATCATCATTTTCCATTGAATTGTCTTGGAATTTTTGAATTTGCTCCAAAAGTGAAGAATTTTCTCTTTCTAAAACAGTTTTGGAATTCGATAATTCCAGAACTTGAGCCGTAAGTTCTTCTATCCTAGTCTTCATTTTAACCAACAATTCTTTCGTTTTTTCTTGCTGAGCATCAGCTTTTTC
>Ga0310786_10009710_pt1 | contig 12169 bp, 11 predicted proteins | sample AusTroGonzalo_MG_FD_203881 | JGI IMG/M metagenome (GOLD analysis project Ga0310786, IMG submission 203881) | Bovine rumen microbial communities from tropical cattle in Woodstock, Queensland, Australia - Gonzalo_03 (v2) (version 2) | ecosystem: Host-associated > Mammals > Digestive system >...
TGGCCACAGCAGATCCCACTTCAGCAGGTTGTTGCTGAAGAAGATTGGCGCAAAGACGAACACGTTCTTGAGCCATTGCAGTGGGCGGAGTAACTTGATGTAATGTATCATTGGGTGCAAAGATACGAATAAGTGAGAGATTTTCCAAATTTATTTGAGAAAAACCGAACGTGAGTATCTTCGAGCGAAGCTCAAGGACAGTAAAGAATCTCCATCAAGCTGATGAAACAAATAAAATCGTGCTACTGGTGCTACTGAGAGCTGTAACCTACTGATAATCAACCAAAGTACGGTGCAGGATAGGCCTAAAATCGTGCTACTATGGTGCTACTGATAGTGCTACTAAAGCGGGTTTTCCATCAAAAGAAGGCATATTTTACGTTGATTCGAATGCCTTCTTATGTTGATAGAGATAGTCTCTATGCATCAAAGAGACTATCCCTTACTAGGTAAAAGGATTATCTCTTCTGGGGTAAAACCCTATCCGGACAGGGAGTAAGTGCCGTCTAAACCACCTTGTGCCTATACCCAAAACACCTTGCGCCTATACGCAAAATACCTTGTGCCTATGCCCAAAATAGAAACGACTGAATTTCAGTGACTTACAAATACGTTTTCTGGTGCAAGATCAGTAGCACCATAGTAGCACGATTTTTGGCCTATCTTGCACCATCAACTACTTGAGCCACAACACTTTACAATCCTCAGTAGCTCCAGTAGCACGATTTTTTTATTTTTCGTATTTCACGCCAAAGAGATAATGACCCAAGAAAGGACTGAGGCGGATGATGTAACTTGCCAACAAAGTGATGGCCAAAACGACAAGTGCAATAGCGAGGATCACCAAGAATTCAATAAGTTGACTATTGTAAGCACGCAACTGATCTGCATAAGGTATCAGAAAACGGGGCAAAAAGAAATAGTGCAGCAGATAAACATCCAAGGTTCGTGTGCCAACATATTGCAGTGGTTTGGACAAATGGATCTTATTCAACCACGATTCAGAGAGTCGGAAACACGTAAACACCATCCACATACCAGTAATTCCTCCCACAAAAAATCTCAACATTTCATACCACAGTATATCCTTGTGAGACGTTGAGGCAATCAGAAAGAAGATGACGGCAATCGCAGGTAAGGCCCACGGATGATTGGTCCATCGGATAAAAGCCTCGAAATGTCTGCGCATCCAGGCGCCGATATAGAAAAAGAGGAAGAATCGCCACAAGGTAACGCTCATGAAACCTAAGGCACTTACCACCAATGACTGAACGCCAGAAGCAGAGGCATGGATCGTATTGTAATATCTGGCACAGCAAAAGGCCATCAGTGCAATGCCCAATGCAACCAAAGGACGCCATGCTTTGCCAAGACGGGCAATCAGCAAATAGAGCACAAAGAATTCGAACAACACGAACGTGAACCAATAACCTCCCTTCAAGGTACCCAATTGGTGGAAGAACTCTGGCGGTGGAGCCAAAAGCAGAAGAAAGATAAAGGTAGGCAGCAGTTGCACCATCGCCTTATGCCGAATGACCTCCTTAAACGGACGACTGGCTATTGGTTCGAACAGCCAACCGCTAATCATAAAAAAGCAAGGCAATCGGAAGAGGTAGAAGATACGATTATATCCCATCAACGGGGCATCCATGCAAAAATAACAGATATGAGCATAGACTACGAGAATCATCGTAAATCCTCGCATCGCATCGATGTATGCTATACGTTGCTTTGCCATTTCATCTGCAAAAGTAAAGAAAAAAGTTGGAACTCTTGGCTGTTTCGTGAGAAAAATGTAACTTTGCAGCATAAATGTAAAAATCAATCGATCTGGACATTTAGTATGGATAATATTTCAAGCAAAAGGATTGAATATATAGATGCTCTTCGTGGAATGACGATGATACTCGTCGTTTATTCCCACATTGCGCGTTGGGGATTTGACAATGTTCACATGGCATATAATGATATTTTTATACGATTTCGAATGCCTATATTCTTCTTTATAAGTGGATGGTTATTCTTTAAAATAGAAAGAATCTGGAATAAATCTACAATTTACAGCATTTTGAAAAAGAAGTTCATGGTGCAGATTATACCATTTCTATTTTTCATGTCTCTATATATGTTCCTTTTTAATGCTCCAGAATATCATTCATCATTTGAGGGCAAATATGGCTATTGGTTTACTTTTTCATTATTCCAATACTTTGTCATATACATTGCAATAGAATCATTGCTGAACAAACAACGCACTAACAAAAATGAACTTATTGTAATGATAATCATGTTTGTTTTATCTTTCACAGCTTACTATTATGAGCATATAAAATTCTTTGCAGACTTGGGTATATGGAGGCCGATATTATCAATTCTAAGTTTCTCCAAAATTAAATATATCATTTTTTTCTGGCTCGGAACATTTGTAAAGAAGAACTTTTCCTCTTTCATTCATATTACAGATAATCAATATTTAATTGCATTATGCATTGGGATTTTTATATCATTACATATTTGGCCATACAGCACAAACTTGGGATTTGATTTTATTTCATTTCTTCTTTCTGGAGCAACAGGCATCATCATCATATTTACATTCTTCAGAAAGAACAAAACACATTTTTCCAAAAACAAGAAAATCGGAGCCGTTTTACAATATATCGGTCAGCGCACATTAGACATTTATCTATTACACTATTTCATTCTGCCCTATCATATGAATAGCATGGGAATATGGTTGTCTCAGCATAGCAGCAAATCGATTGATATGATTATCATTCTCTTTATCTCTTTATGGATAATTGCTATTTCGTTATTAATAAGCAATATCATTAGACTAAGCCCATTTCTGGGGCATTATCTATTTGGGGTAAAAAATAGATTGTGAATTCTAATCTTTGCGGCATGAAAGAGAGAATCAACTGGATAGATTGGGCTAAAGCACTCGCCGTTTGTAGCGTAGTGTTTTGTCACCTGCCCCAATCCCAAGAGTGGTTCTACTATCGCTATCTGCAGGCACTGACAATGGTCATCTTCATATTTATCTCAGGCTATCTGAAGAAAGATCGTGGCAGTGACAAGGAGAATTGGAAGAAATATTGGTATGGTCTCATCATACCTTATATTATATATAATGTTGCGGTGTACCCCTATTGGCTCCTTAAATACTATCTCTCTAACGGAGCCATGCCAGACTTCTTTCATGCCATGCGACCACTGATTGGGGCGCTATTGTTGGAACATGAAAGCAGTTTTGCAGAACCCTTAAATGGTCCGCTCTGGTATCTGCCAGCCATCCTATTTATGCACATTCTTGTCGATCTCTGCAGAAAAACGAAATATCAACATTGGATCATGACAGGACTATGCATTCTCTCCGTCTTTCTCTATGGAGCCAACAAATACTGGAATTTCGCACCTCAGCTAACACCAATAGGCATTATGCGGAATCTACCTTATTATTATATGGGGTACTTGTTTGGACAATATCAGTTGTTCAGAGAATGTCATCTCAAATGGGATAGCCTTGGCTGCATCACATGTCTTTTGGCAAGTATTTTGCTCTTCGCCTGGCATTTGGAAGCATTCTATGCTGGGCAACATATCCTGCATATCGCCCTCTTCTACCCTATCAATGTACTATTTTTATTCGGCGTGTTATATGGCTGCAAGGTCCTCAATCATATCAAATGGGAATTCATTACTAATCTCTCCATCGGCACATTGGTCATCATCGGACTTCATATCATGTTGGTTACAATTGCCAATTTCATCCTTGAGCATGCCCTTGGAATCAACGGCACCATCTGCTATCAATGGTACACAGCATTACCAACTGCGATTGTCATCGTTGTCTTCCTCTACCCTATAATTTTATGGGCAAAACAGCATTTTCCTATATTGTTGGGAAGAAAACAACTCTAATTATCTGATATGCGACCGAGAATACAACCAGATGAGCCCTCATATATTATTCCCCATAAGATCATCAAACGGATTGTATGGGCTGTGATGCTGGTTGCTCTTGTCGTCTCGACTTTTTTTTATGCCATTCCAGCTTATAGGTTTTATTATATTCCTGAAGAATTACCCCCATACGAAATATTCCCCAAAAAAGCTGACGACACGCTAAGAATTGCCATGATTGGCGATAGTTGGGCCGATTATCAGACTTTGCTTTCTGGAGACACCATGGTTGTTAATGCTGCCCAAAAGATATACGATAGCCCCGTCGTTGCAAAAACTAGGGGGAAAAAGGGTGCACTGAGCAAGGAAATCTATTTCTTTATGTTCAAGGAGAAGACAGAAGAGCATGCCTACGAACCAGATCGTTGTACCCAACCTTTAATAGAGGAGCATCCGGACTATTGTGTCATCTTTGCAGGAATTAACGATGTCACCTACCTGCGTCAGACATCATTCTATGCTGAGAATATGCGCCTTATTATTAGCCTTCTGCTTCATAACAACATACGACCCGTTATCATAGAAATACCTTTGGTAAACTTTACAGAGCCCATGGGAAGAAAAAGGTTTAAAGAACGCTGGTTCTATCGTATACGTTCGATACTTACTGGAACCGTAAACAATAAAGGGACAGACTACCAGAATGCCCTCAAAGAGATGCTAACCAAAAACAACCTAATGGATAGTGTACTATACATCGCTGCCAAACAATGGAATCCAAAAGGCAGCGTAGATACGTTGACGTTCCTTAAAGATCAACTACACTTAAATCTGTATGGCTATCACATTCTGGACTCCTGTATTACCACGGAAATCATCAAGGACTACAAAAAAAAGACTACCACACAGCAATAAGTTTTTATCCACCTATCGACCATCTCAACACCTTATATTTGTTAAAAATATATGAGAGTATCAATGGAGGGAAGAAGCCTATGGGGAATAACACAAAAGGACCAATAATCCAATGTATTTCGAACCACCGATGTAATACCGGGGTAGTAAACACCAGATCCATCGAAATCTGATTAAAGATATAAAGGCCCATACTGAGACGTTCAACTTCCTGAACGATTGTTCGCGCCCTTTCAGAGATGATGGTTTGACTCAAGATAATCAGTAGGAAGATACAAATTGCATAGGCGCAAAGCGTCCTTATCAATATGATAAGTCCATGAGGCAATGGGATTCGATACCATACAAAAACAAATAACAACAATACAACAAGCGGCAAACAAATATACGACCAGTTGGGCAGAAGCCATCCCACCCGCAACTTGGCACACAAATAGCCAACCATAAAAGCTGGGAAGTAATACAAGACCCTATTCAGACATAGGATGTCCTTAGGATTGTAATGTTTCAGAACATGCCAGAAGGCATAACCGCAAACAATAAGTACGAGACCTCTAACTAAAGTAAATTTGAACCTCTGGGCATTAAGCAACTGAAGATTCACAGTCAACGTAAATACACCAAACAGCATCAACAGGAACCATAGATGCCCAACACCATATAAGAGTTTTGACCAGTTATTCCAGGGGAATGACACTACCATAATCACCCCCCAAAAGCAATATGGTATCAATAATCGTCTTGTTTTGATTAAAATAACTTCAGAAGGGTGATGGTATTTATTCCTATAGATATACAGATATCCGTATAGATAGCCAGAAATGAAGACAAACATATTGAGATCGATAACATCGAAAAAAGTCGACAGCTTCAACCAGAATGGAATTGTAAGAGCATCCACTTTTGACCAGCGCCCATTATAAAAGCACATACTATGGAAAGCAACGATCATCGTCATTGCCAAAACCCGCATAATAGAGATTTCGTCAAATCTTTTAGGCTTATCCATAGGTATATTTCAAACTACTTTATGTAAATAACATTGCAAAGATACACTTTTTTAATAAAAAAACAACTAAAAATTTGCTTTTTTCATCAAATTGTAATATATTTGCAAACAAAACGTAATTCAATGAAAGGAAATTTGGACTTACTACTAAGTATTGTCGTTCCCGTCTATAACGTGGAGGATTATATCCGGCCATGTATAGAAAGTATCTTCCGACAAGGACTTGATGAAGACAGCTTCGAGGTTATTATTGTAAATGACGGGACTCAAGACCGCAGCATGGAGGTTATCCAAGACATTATAGAACAACACAAAAATATCATCGTACTCAATCAAGAGAATCAAGGTTTATCTGTTGCCCGCAATAATGGTATCGCTATGGCAAAAGGAGAGTATATACTCATGCCAGACTCTGATGATTTACTGATAGAGAATAGTTTGAAGCCTTTGTTAGAGAAAGCAATAGAAACCAAGGTTGATTTAGTTGTTGCAAACTATATTTCCTTGAAGGACCAAGAAATTAAAGAGATGCATTTACATATTCCCAAACAACCAACACCCGTCTATGTAGAGAAAACAGGAGAACAACTATTTCTAGGTATTCTTAATCCTTACCATTGTTATGTTTGGAGGACTCTTTACAGAAGAGAGTTTATCAACACACATAATTTGTCTTTTTACCCTGGTATAAGGTATCAAGACATACCATTCACTCATGAATGCTATCTAAAGGCAAATCGTTGTATTAGAACAAATATAAACCTAAACATCTATAGAAGATGGTCGGGCTCATCTACTATCGCTTACAAAAATGATAATACAAAACATTTCATTATTGCCCTAAACGAAACATGGAATTTAAGGCGAATCAAGGGTCTTTCACCAAAAATATTGTACAAATTAGAAAACGATGTTTACATATCCTTCCGCACAATATTATATCACATTTTACGTACCACAAAAAAAATGACTGATAGGAATGAGATTATTGATTATCTAAACCATAATGCTCCTGACATCAAATTCAACCATAATATCCAACAAAGGTATATAACTAAGATGATTAAAAAGAAGCCTCACCTCTTTATTAATCTTTATTATTATTATTCAAAGATAAAATATAAAAAAAATAAGATATGAAAATAGACTTCATTGTCACATGGGTGGACTCAAATGATCCTGAATGGATTAAATTATATAATCATTATAGGCCAGAAAAGCCAATTACCGATAGTTCGCGATTCAGAAATTGGGATATTTTTAAGTACTGGTTTAGGGCTGTAGAAAAATATGCACCATGGGTCAATAAAGTTTTTTTAGTAACCAACGGTAAATATCCTGACTGGATAAATACTGAATGTAAAAAGCTCGTGCTAGTAAAACATTCTGATTATATCCCAGAGAAGTATCTTCCGACATTCAACTCAAATACTATTGAACTGAACTTTGGAAGAATCAAAGAATTATCTGAACATTTTGTCTTATTCAATGACGACGTATTTATCAATGCACCAGTTGAACCCAATTATTATTTTAGGGAGGGACTTCCCTGCGATTGTAATTATGAAAGCCCATATAGTAACCGTTTGTATACAAAAGATAATAGTTTTGGGATTGGTATTACTAGGTATTGTAATGTAGCTGTTTTAAATGGTCATTTCAATAGGAAAGAAGTTGTTCATCAGGCATGGAAAAAATGGTATGGGAAACACATGTGGGGAAAACCTATGCTATTATCTCTTTTAATGTTGGGAAGGGAAAAATTTGAGAATTTCATTGTGATTCATCTTGAGCAGCCTATGCTTAAATCCGTATTCCAAGAAGTATGGGAGAAAGAACCCGAAGCTCTTGGCAACAGCTGTTCCAGATTTAGATTAGAAACTAATCTAAACCAATGGCTCATACGATACTGGCAACTTGCTTCAAACAAATTCTATCCATCAAAAAGAACTGGTATCGCATATGAGCGCTACAATAATGTCATTCTTGCTGATCTACAAAAGGTCTTGTTAGAAGAGCGTACCAATTCTGTCTGTATAAATGACAATCCTTATTGTAGCGAAGAGGATTTCCTAGTTGCATCGAAAACTATAAGAGATTGTCTTGAACAAAAGTTCCCTCATAAATCCATCTTTGAAAAGCCAGCAAACATATTATGAACCCAAAATTTCAAAAGTCCTACGTATAGCATCATCAAAAGGATAAAGCGGTTGGCAACCTATCGAAAGCAGACGGGTATTATCCAAGATGGCATGCATCGCTACGGAATAGCCCTTTTGTTCCACCTCTGATGGCAAATCAAAAACGACCTCTTTTCTTGCCCAACGGGCACAGGCTCCTGCAAAGTCTTTCAGTTTCACATTGCAATCTTGGTTCGCAACATTATAGGCTTTACCCGACTCTCCATGAAGCAGAATAAAAAGCATTGACCTAACCACATCGGCAACATAGGTATAAGAGAAGAACTGCTCTCCCTTGCTTTTCAAAATGATATCTTCACCAACCAATGCTTTCAAAATGAACTGTGACGATGCTTTGGTATCCGTCATCAGCATTGTTGGTCCAAAAGCACGACTCAGACGAGCAATCTTCACATCGACACCACGCTCAGCCATATAGGATAAGCACAAAGCTTCGCTCAAGCGTTTCGATTCAGGATAACAAGCACGAGCATTCTCGAGATTGAGTTTTCCAGTATAATCCTCCGTAAAAATATCCTTATCACGAGCATTACCATAAACCTCCACAGAAGAGGGATAGAGGACTGTCGCCCCACATGCCAAGCCCTTATTCAAGGCATGTTCAGCACCCTTTACATTAATCTCAATGGTCTCAATGGGATATTGTGAATAGGCCAGCGGATGAGTATTGGATGCCAAAGGGATAATTACATCCACTTGAATATCTTCAGGCAATGGCTGACGAACGTCCTGTTCGATGAAATGAAAATGCTCATCTTGCTCGTACTCCCCCAAACGAATTTTAGCCTTCTCCCAACTCCTGCCAATAGCATAAATATGGATGTCTGCACCTTGACGATTGTAGTACATCAAAGCATCAATCATGCAGACACCTATTAAACCTGTTGCACCAGTAATCAGGAAGGATTTACCTTTAAGTCTTTCAATTTCAGAAACATCCAAGATTCTTTTCATATCTTCCTGATAGAGGGGGTGTTGTTTGTTGATCATTTCAGCCATGTGTCTTTATCTATTTTCAGATAACCTTTAAACAATTCAAGGTCATCCTTCGTGGTCAATTTAATATTCTTATCAGAGCCTGCTGCAAAATAAAGAGTTTCGCCCAGTTCCACCATCATCGTGTTGGTGTAGGCAGAGCCATAGATACCAATCTCCTTTTCGAAAGCCTCATGATAAGCCCAATCCAACTTCTTGAATTGATAAGCTTGGGGAGTGGAAACACGGCGCAGAGTCTCACGAGGGATATACTCCTTGGTGGTCGAATCATCCTCTGGATTAACGATAAATATCTGCTCATTATATGGCAAAGAAGTAACAGCATTACCATACTGCTTAGCTTTCTGGATCACATCCGTCAAGACCGTTGCATCCACCAAAGGGCGAATACCATCGTGAATAATCACGATATCATCATCGCCAGCTTTATCCTCTAGATTGTAGACACCATTTCGGATACTCTCTTGTCCTGTGTTGCCACCAGAAACTACCCATTTCAGTTTCGTAATGTTAAACTGATGGGCATAAGCCCAGAGCACTTCATGCCAGCCGTCGAGACAAACCACCTCAATGGCATCCACCATCGGATGATGCTGAAAACTCTCCAAGGTGTAAATCAGCACGGGTTTATCATACACATTAATAAACTGCTTGGGAATATCCTGTCCCATCCGGTTGCCAGAACCTCCAGCAATAATCAGTGCTATATTCATCTCTTTATCTTTTATGTTGCAAAGTTACAAATAAAATCCGAAAATAAAAAGAAATCATTAGAGATTTCACAGCAGCATGCAATAATTGCAAATCAAGACTCATTTCGACTAGTTTGAGATGCGACTATCTCTTTGAATCCAACAATAATCTTTCATAATCTGTCATAACCACAGAGAGTCTTCGCTTTTCTGCTGATTTCCTTGCATTGATTCCCATTTCTCTACGCTCAGCATCATGAACAATGAGCCACTCAATCTTAGAAGACAAGTCTGGTACATCACCATCACGAGCTAGAAGTCCTGTCACGCCATCCTCTATGATTTCGCGAGGTCCGACAGGACAATCCATCGATACACAGGGGACACCGCACGACATCGCTTCCACTAATACCAAAGAATAAGCCTCATGTTCAGAACATAGAACTAACATTTCACTTCTTTTATATTCATCAAAGATGGTCCTCGTTGGTTCATGAATAATTACACGACCCTCTAAGTTCATCTCAACGATTTGACTAAGTAGTTTTTCTTTCTCATTACCTTCTCCAAAAATGTCCACATGCCACTTTGGATACTTAACGGCAATCATAGAGAATGCTGTGATTAAACGGTCAATACGCTTCTCATGATTAAAACGGCCGACAAAAATAATACGTCCATGATCCTTTGGAACATCGTCTATGACATCAGGATAAAAAGTAAGGGGATTGGGTATAACAACTACATTCTGAAAAAAAAGTCGCCAGTTTTCTGCATCGGAATGAGTAAGAACGATTAACTTTGTACAAGCTTTAAGATGCTTTAATGTATGCCAATAATAGACTTTCGTCATTTTCTGCTTTAGCGCACTCCCAGACACCTCAACATTTCTCATAATAAAATCGTATGCATTATGGAACTCAGCGATCACAGGCACCTCACCTGAAGCCTCCAACACATCATTGATGAGCGTCTGCCAGTCTGAGGCCATCACCACAACATCTGCACGGAAAGAGGTGACAGCTTCATGGAGAGACTTCTTAAATTTCCGCTTCAAACGAAAAAAATGATATAGTCTCAATAAGGGAGAATATTTTGACAAGGTAAAGAAACGGCAATCCAAATCATTATACCCTACAGAAGGATGGAGTTCATAGGGCAGCGGATGGGCTCCCTGCTCATAACTTATAAGCATCAAGTGATGACCTTTTGCTGCCAAATAATTCGCCTTGTCGGTGATAACGCGCTCAGCGCCACCAACGAGAGCATAAGACCGATGTATAATTAGTATCCGCATTATATACTATCCGTTTTTGAATTTCCACGGCATCAGTGTAACCTCAAGTTTTCGAACTATTTTCCGACCGAAGACTTTTACAAAAAAAGCACGTCCACGATAATAGGCCATTGCCTTGGGGGAAAACCAAGAATTTTGATAATGATGAATGGCGTAAGTATAGGGAGTAATCTCAACCTCACGCGAATCGAAAACCTTAGGAGAGAAAAAAACATCATTGAATTCCAACACCTCTGCTTGCATATCCAGTTGGCGTATACTAAAACTATCTTCCAAGGAAAGCACCCTTATCGGTTTTATCTTTTCAATTTGTTTAACCATGATTTCTGGAACAGTCTTGATATTCATGCTACCATCTTTGTTGATAAACGGGCGGTTATCATAATAATCCAAACATGCCTTAATCCAGTCGCATCCCTTTTCTGCGCCAATAATAGCAGCCTCGGGGGTCTGGGCCTTTTCTGCTCCCATAAAATAGGGTAAATCCAACAAGTCATTAAAACTCTTTAAAACCTCCACATCAGAATCCAGATAAACACCGCCAAAATGATACAAGGCATAAAAGCGGATATAGTCAGCAGCAAAAGCATACTTTTTTTTCTCAAAAGCCTGTTTTACCCAAAGACTGGAGTCCATATCAAAACGCTTAGTATCCCAAAGCACAACTTCATAATCAGGAAGGAATTGCTTCCAAGTTTTAAGGCACTTGGCAATCTTTGCAGGATATGGATCACCACTCAGCCAACAAAAATGTATTATTTTTGGTATCATGTTGCAAAGATAGTTTATTTTATTAGTAAAAACAAATATTTCATAAACAAAACAGTAACTATTGTACCAATTTCTCAAATAAAGACTGCCATAAAGGCATAATTATATCAGCAGAATAGCGCTGAGAAGATATAATGCCAACTTTGCCCATTCGTTTACGCAATTCAATATCCTCCATCAGCAAACATACTTTCTCGGCAAATTCGTTTTTGCTTCTATTCTTTACCAAAAAGCCATCAACACCATGGGTAATAATCTCAGCTGGCCCATAAGGACAATCATAAGCAACTACTGGCAAACCACAACTCATAGCTTCTGGGATAACAAGTCCAAAAGGTTCAAACAATGAAGTGGAAACAAAAATGGAGCTCTCACTATAACA